>Ga0075522_10003561_pt1 | contig 11324 bp, 9 predicted proteins | sample NGEPerA_FD_74796 | JGI IMG/M metagenome (GOLD analysis project Ga0075522, IMG submission 74796) | Arctic peat soil microbial communities from the Barrow Environmental Observatory site, Barrow, Alaska, USA - NGEE PermafrostL2-A | ecosystem: Environmental > Terrestrial > Soil > Wetlands > Peat ... | reverse complement strand
GCACTGGCACCAATCGCGAACACGACTCTCAGCACCGAACGTCGGATCGACAACCAACCTTCTGTTCTCACTAGTCGGACCGCGGCGGGAACAACGAACGCGCCGGCGACCAGCACGGCGATTGCGCCTACTTCGCTGGCCCACTGCACGGCGTTGTCGCCAATGGTGGGCAGCGTGCGATGCGCCGTGGGCATCGCGACGTTCCAGTGTTCGCTGAACTTGGCGAATATCGCTCCGGCCACCAGGAAGAGGGACCATCCACAGAGAACGAGTTGAGATCCAACGCGCAGGCGCTCATTCGAACTTGTTGAAGTGCCTACGACCCCGGCCTCTCGAGCGCGTTCTACGACGCCCGCTCGGGCGAGGGTCGCCCGAATTCGAAGAGGTACCGCCTTCGCGCCGTAGGTATCTTCCAAGAGTGCGGCCAGACCTTCGCCGTAGCGCGCGCGCCACTTCGCGGGGTACCACCGAACTATCTTCTCGTAGCGGTCGGTCTCACTCATGGTGCGACTCCCGTCACGATCGGGCGAGATTGAGGTTGCTGATTCAGGGTTCGGAGTCGTAGACGCCGCGTTCCTTCATCGGCCAACGCGCGCATATCGCGAACGGCCGACTCGAGCGCCGCGCGTCCACTCGGCGTGATGACGTAGGGCTGGCGACGCTCTTCGCTCGGAGTAGGGGCGATGAGTCCGCGTTCCTCGAGTCTCGTAATGGCTCCGTAGAGTGTGCCCGGACCAAGGTCGACGCCGGCAAACGACTTGATGTCTTTAGCGAGTGCGTACCCGTGCTTTGAACCCGAAGCGAGGCTCGTCAAGATGAGGACCGCCGGCTCGCTCTGGCGGCCCAATTCGTCAATAGCTAAAGGTGTTCGCTTGGTCGTGGATTCGAGGCTACTACGTCTGACGTACTATGGAAATTTGCTCGAATCTGGCCCCGCTTCGACGAATATTTGGTGAGGGAGGGGTGAAACTCGTGGTCCTTTGATGGCGGATCAGTGGCGAGCTCATGATGAAATCCGCTGATTTCGAAGTTGTTCCCTCGGGACTCGTGGCCAGAGTTGAGTGATCGCGATGTTGATCGGTTGAGGAAGCGGAACGCGCCCCAAGGAGTCAAAGATACTCTGCGCGAAAGCGACGCGTACGTCACGGTCTGTAGTAAACAAGCACTTGGAAGTGCACGGACGTGGCCCACCCCCGCAAGGGCATGTTGGGGAAGACCACCTCAGCTGAGCACTGAGAAACGCCCCCGATAAATCGGAGGGTGTAGACATCATTCACGAAGAATTTCGAAAAATGATCGAGTTGTCGTTGATATGTTCACCATTTGTGGCTTTCGTGTGAGTTCGCTTGCACGGAACCAGTTCTCCAGAGTTTTTGTTGGTGCCCGGGTGCAACAACTGATGAAACTTCTGAAAACGCGCGAGTGTTCGTGAACGAAAATCGCGGTGAGCGACGTCGTTGTGCATCTGCATATCGGTCACAACTTCGTTAACGAAGTCAACCCCGCGTCACCGGGTGATCAGTCGGCAGCCTCTAGGCGCTCTTTGCGGGCATCACAAAGGAACTGCTCAAGATTGGAATCGATAATGAGCAGTCGCAGTAAAGGTCACGGTGAAACTACTGAGCAGTCTCCCTACGTGAGGGTCGCGATCACCAGGTAGCTCTTGGTCTGCTTCGTCGACGTACCACCCGAAGTTGGGGCAACGGCTCCATTCCCCCTTGTCGTGATCGTGTATCCCTTCACGCCGAGGGCCGCGAGACGCTGCTTCAAATACGTCTCAACCGCACTGGCTCGATGTTCGCCAAGCGTGAAGTTTGCTGCCCACAGCGACTCATTCAGTTCGTTGGCCGGCGTTAGTTTGTCGCCGTAACCCACGAGCGCAATTTTCGTGTCTCGGTTTGCTTTGATCTCACTCGCCAGGCTACCGATCTGTGCCTCTAAGGAAGCTGAAAGTGACGATGATTTGAGTGGGAAGGGGCCCAAGGTAAACGTGAAGTCTGTCGCTGGCGGCACGACCGTCTTGTGGCGCCACTGGGCGTAGAGAGTGGCGGACGTCTTGAACGGATAGGTGGCACCGTTCGCGAAGCTCGCGCCCGATCCGTTGGCGGCAGTGTTCCATTTGGTGAAGGTGTAGCCGGCGCGCGTGAATCGATTGGTCCTCAACACCGTTGGCGTGGCGTGACGTTCCACAGGCATAGAGCCTTTGCCGCCGTGGGCGTTGAACGTCACGGTCCTTTCCGCTGGTTTGGCAACTATCCACTGGGCGTAGAGAGTGGTGGACGTCTTGAACGGATAGGTGGCACCGTTCGCGAAGCTCGCGCCTGATCCGTTGGCGGCGGTGTTCCAGTGGGTGAAGGTGTAGCCGGCGCGCGTGAATCGATTGGTCGTCAACGCCGTTGGCGTGTTGTCAAGCTCCGCGGCCATGGAGCCACTTCCGCCGTTTGCGTTAAACGTCACGGAATGCGTCGGCGCCTTGCCGGCCTTCCACTGGGCGTAGAGAGTGGCGGACGTCTTGAACGGATAGGTGGCACCGTTCGCGAAGCTCGCGCCTGATCCGTTGGCGGCGGTGTTCCAGTGGGTGAAGGTGTAGCCGGCGCGCGAGAATTGATTGTTCGTCAATGCCGTTGGCTTATTGTCATGCTCTGCGGCCATGGAGCCACTTCCGCCGTTGGCGTTATAGGTGACCGTGACCAATGGGTTGCTGATCGTGAGCGTGTAGGTCCAGGTGCCCGCGTTGCCGCTCGCGTCGCGGTCCGTACCCGAGACCGTGTAGATCCCCGCGGCCAGCGTGCCCGTCGTGGTGATGACACCAACACCGCTTACTTTGAGACCAGTGCTGGGCGCGGTCGTGACGAAGGTGACCGCGCCAATGTTGTTGACCACGGTGATGGGACCCGGCGCGAACGTGCTTGAGGCCTTCGACGTGGTGGTACCCGTGGTCGAAGACGTTTGGGTGATGGCGTTCGAAATCGTGAGCGTGTACGTCCAGGTGCCGGTGTCACCACTCGTGTCACGGTCGGTACCCGAGATCTTGTAGACGCCCAGGGCGAGACTGCCGGTAGTGGAAATCTGGTTGCCACTTAGCGTGAGGCCGTCCGGGCTGCTCGTCACACTAAAGGTCACCGGGCCCGTGTTATTGATGACGGTGATGGGTACCGGCGGGAGGGTGGCCGACGCCGCCGGCGTCGTAGCGCCCGTGATCGGCGACGTTTGGTTGATGGTACCGCCGCTGACCGTACTGGCGTTGACCGTGAGCGTGTAGGTCCAGTTACCATGGTCGCCGTCGATGTCACTGTCCGTTCCCGAGACGGTATAGGACCCGGCGGCCAACGTCCCCGTCGTCGAAATCACGCCGCTGCCGTTTACGTTCAAGCCCGTGCTCGTCACGGTCGTGACGTAGGTCACTGCCCCCACGGATCCCGAGGTCGCGCTCAGCGTATCGGTGAAGATCGCGCTACCCCCGACGTCGGTGGTGCCCGAGGTAGGGGAATTCTGGTTAATGACACCGGCTGCGGACGCAACGGGTGCCGCAATAACGGTGGCTGCGAAGAATAGGGTGACAACGCAAAGCCAAGATACGACCCTCATCGAAAGCGCCTTCACTGTCATGTGCGCAACCTAGTACTAAGTACCCGAAAGAGTAAAGGCGAAGAACTGAGGTCGAAAGTTGGTTCCTCTTGTTGCCGTATCGGCATCGGTAGAACCCGCGGTCTCGTAGATTCGTTGGTCTCTCTCGCCTTCTCGAGACTGTTAAGTGGACCAAGGATGGGGATCAAATGCTGTCGACAGGGTCGTTGAAGTGCGTCTTTGACTTTTCGCGACGGCGACTTGTTTACGACTAACGCTGAACTCCTTCAAGAACTGGAGCCCGCCGCGAAGATTGACGCTAACTGGTGTCTCTTGAGGACAACACCTTTCAGCTCTTACCTTTTTTCTTTTTCTTTCCCTTCTTCTTTTTCAACTGTTTTTCTTGGCCCGTTCGAATGCTCGGAATGAACTTGTCCTCGTGAAAGTTTGGTACCTCGGGTACCTCGGGTACCTCGGGCACCTCGGGAACGTCCGGAACCTCAGGAACCTCAGGAACCTCAGGAACCTCAGGAACCTCAGGAACCTCAGGAACCTCAGGCACCTCAGGAACCTCAGGAACCTCAAGAACCTCAGGAACCTCAGGAACCTCAGGAACCTCAAGAACCTCAGGAATGTCCGGAGTGACTTGAACTGGCGTGGCGGACCCGAGCCAGTACGGTTCGTCACGAACAGGGTGCTCTTCGTTTGATGCAGTCACGTTATTGGACTGGACGTCAAGCTCAGAAAGTACGCGCTCTAGTGAAGGTCGCAACGCGGCGACTGCCGTCGTTCCATACAAAACCAGGAGCTCCTCAATCGTCATATTTAAGAACGTGGCGAGCGCGGGAAACACGTCGACCGACGGGCGCTGCGCGTCGCGTTCGTACGAACTGTACGTCGTGCGACTCATGCCGACTTTCTCAGCCGCTTGCACTCTAGAGATGCCGAGCTCTTGGCGCCTCTCAGTAAGAGCGCTCCCGATTGTGCCGTCATTCATGTGGGGGACACGTCTCCTTCCGTGCACTTCTCCGAATAAATCTCGGCCGCTTCACAGTTCGCAAGATTCCATAAAGTCACGGGTCCTGAATCAACAGCCTCTCGAACTTCGAGAAAGTGGTGCCGCGTTGCAAAGCCTAAATGATGGGTTGAGGTAGTTAGTTCAGTTTCTATGGCCTCTGGCATTTCAAGAGCGATACTAGAGCATTAGCGTCGAGCAAGACACTGGACTGCGCGAAAAAGCGGCGCACGACGGTGTGCGCCTGAACGGTTGGTCGCCACGAACTTGATATATTCTCGACGAACACCGAAGGCGCGGCACTACTCTCTTCAGTGGATTCATTTTCTTACTAACCTTGGGCTTGACATGAACTTTTCAAAGAAGAGCGCTCGTTTAGGGTTGGTGCTCGCTCGAACGCCTTCGCAGTTGTGTCGGATCGCGGTCGTCACCGTGATCACGGTGATGATTGCATCTCTCATAGTTCAGTGGCCCACGGTGGTGAGCGCTCACGGCGCGCCGATCCGCGTTGCGCCTTTCAACTTGAATGGTAGGTACCCCGTCGGTACACCTGACAGTACGGAGCCTTCGGGAGAGGCTCCTCCGAGTTCGCAGGCCCTGGTGGGTTACACGCCCAGCTACCAGAACGACTTTACGGGCACCGCGGTCCCTCCGGGGTGGGAGGTCTTCACTGGAATACCCCTTTTCGATCCCGGAGGCCATTTCGGCATCTCTCACGTCGTAGTGAGTAATGGCTTGTTACAACTCAACACCTACCGAGACCCGTCGTGGGGAGACCGTTGGGTCACCGGAGGGATTTGCCAGTGCGGAGTCGCTCGCCGCTACGGCGCGTACTTCGTACGCTCTCGCGTCACCGGCGCGGGCCCAACCGAGGTGCAACTGCTCTGGCCGGCCGCCATCCATATGTGGCCACCCGAAATTGATTTCAATGAGACGGGAGGGACGGACGCGTCCACTACTAGCTCGGTTCACTTCGGAAAGGCCAACAACGTCGTTCGTTCCAAAGTAGTTATCGACATGACGCTTTGGCACACGTGGGGCGTCATTTGGACGCCCACGAACATTCTCTACACCGTCGACGGACGCATCTGGGGACAGTTCCGAGTCGCTTCGGACATCTCGAAGGTGCCGATGACGCTCGACTTTGAGCAGCGACAGGAATGCGAAGAGAACCGTCAATGTCCGACTGCGCCTGAGTCCATGCAGATTGACTGGGTGGCCGAGTACCTCAAGTCGTGATCACTTAGGTGAAGGGGACCTCGCTCTTTGGTCGAACGAATCGTGGTTTACTGGGAGACCGAACACTCAGTAGTTCGCACTCATCGTTTAAGACCGCGGCGCCAGCTAGAACATTTGTTCTTTGACACGAAGGCGGCCCGACTCGGTATCTCACGTTCTACAACAGATACATACCCGCGGCGCACACCAGTCGGGTCTTTAGAAAATAACGTGTTAACTACTAACATGGCATTAGATCCGCTTTGTAGCCGGGAGATGCTTTGACAACAGAACCGCGAAGTCATCGGACCGTTCGCGACGTGGTACTCCGTCGGGAGATTGAAGAATTGATGGGTAGCTAGGCGGTGGCGTGTGAAGATCCTCGTCGGGATTGACGTGCAACCAATTGACGAAGTCGAGGCGTCGATTCGAGAGTTCGGGGCGCGCTACTCCCACAGACTCTTTACGGACCACGAACTTGAGAGTTGCGCTAAGAACCCTCTCACCGCGGCATGTGGGCTAGCCGCGCGTTTCGCCGCGAAAGAGGCAGTGCTGAAGATTCTCGATACGCGAGAGACCGTCCCATCCTGGAAGACAATCGAGGTGCGGCGTACCGAGGGAGGTCGGCCTGAGATCGTGCTGTGCGGTGAGGCGAGCGAACTGGCTCGTCGTCAGGGAGTGGAACAAATGTCTCTAAGTCTCAGCCACGGTGGTGGAATAGCTACGGCGGTGGTGGTCGCGCAAGTGGCTGAGCGTCAGATTGGCACGAGTCGGTGAGCGACGTCGACGAAGCGATCCGGCAAGTGCTCGAGGAGCATGGTCGCCTCCCGGTTTCCGTCGCGACCTTGAGCGACGACGATGACCTCTACGAAAGCGGGCTGACATCTCACGCCAGCGTGAACGTGATGCTGGCGTTAGAGGATGCATTCGACATTGAGTTCCCGGACTCTCTCTTGAGAAAGAGTACGTTCGAATCCATAGCGGCCATTCGGGATGCGCTGGGTTCGTTGGGTGTCGTCGCTGCTCCAAATTAGGCATGCTCACGAATGTCGAAAGGAGCGTTGCGAGAACGAGGTTCGATGATCGATGATTGCCTACGTCAAGAGTGGCGAAGAACAGGAATTCGCGGAACCCTGATCTCGGCGGAGCCAATGGGGCGAAGTTGAAGGGCGAACTCAGCGTCCTAGAAGCGCGACGGCGCTGAGTCGTCACGTGAAACTCAATACTCCACGAGAGCCGCGTGGGAAAAACCCTTGTGGTTCTCCCAGGGATAAGAATGTACACGTGTCAATGAACGAAACTCCGCGACTCGCGGTACTTTACGACGGGACTTCGGTTTCTCTCATGGAAGTCTTCGAGGCGGCTCGTGACTTTTGCCGGATTCTCTGGGTCGTCGGCTGGTCGCATGACGAGAGTTCGCACAGGGCACTTTCGCGATTCGGTGACGTGGCCGACGTGATGGGAATGAGTGAATCCGAAACTGTCAGTCATCTCGTAGCCTTGGAGCCCGATGGTGTCGTTGTGTTCAACGACGCGCCTATTAACTTGGCCGCGTCGGTCGCCAGTGAACTCGGCCTTCCATTCCACAGTCCGTACACGGCTCGGCTACTGACCGACAAATTGGCGCAACGTGAGGCGTTGGAACGGGCCGGACTTTCCGTGCCCGCTTTCGCAGCCGTTCAATTGTCAGATTTCGACGTCAAGGTCCCGTTCCCCGCAGTCCTGAAACCACGATCGGGGACTGGCGGCCGGGACACGTTCATGGTCGAGAATCTCGATCAGGTCCACGACGCGCTGGCTCAATGTAATCCGACCGAAGAGTTCATCTTGGAAGAGTGGCTCTCGGATCAGGCAATGCTGCGGAGACTCTCCTCAGACGTGGTGTCAGTCGAATCAGTCGTTCGCGACGGCGTGCTCGATCACGTTATGGTTACGGGCCGCTTCCCGTTTGCTCCACCATTTAGAGAGACCGGATCTTTTCTGCCGAGTGACCTAGTGCCGTCTGACCGCAACGACGTCTGTGCCTTGGCTCGAGCGGCCGCGAACGCCCTGCAGATTCGTCACGGAATCCTACACACGGAAATTAAAGTGACACAGACGGGACCTCGTGTCGTTGAGGTAAACGGGCGCCTAGGAGGTGGGATAAGCAAACTCATCTCTCGAATCGGCGGCCCGTCGATGACGGTGTGGGCCATGAGGCTGGCCCTGGGGTTGGATATTGGCCCGATCCCTTCGTTTGGACAATCGCCGGTGGCCTTTGTTCGCGTCATCGTGGCGCCCGAATCGGCGACCAGGTTGGGCACGGTTAATGGCGTGGGGGAGTTACACGAGCTCGCTGGTGTGGACGAGGTTCGTCCCAACCTTCAACCCGGTGACGCAGTGAATTTTCGCCACAGCAGTTGGAATGAGAACGTCCTCCGGGTCGAAGGAATGGTCAACTCGCACGCCGAACTTCTCACCCTCATTGATGAGGAGATTCCGTCGACGCTTCACCTGACCTGGGACGTCAGTTGATGATCGACGACGTGGGTGATGGTTGGCTTCGCCCGTTAGAGGTATCGTCGGCACCAATCTCGGTGCCGACGCTTCAAATGTCGTCGGTCGAAGTTGGCGATCGAAAAGTCACGACTGGCCCTCGATTCGTCTCCTGTGGCCGCGGAGACACCTGGGCGGCCACAGGAGACGAATCGAGGGCCAGTCGAGATTGCCGGTGCGGTGAGAGTCGGGGTACGCACCCTCCCCGACCATGATAACCCCTCCCTTAGAATCCTCATAATGGTGTCGGCACCCGCTGAACAGTTTCGCGAAGAGAGTCTTTGGTTCGGCACCGCTGACCGACCGCTCTTCGGTCGGTTGACCTTACCGGGGAGTGAAGCGTCCCGGGGTGGCGTGCTGTTGTCGCCGCCCATCGGCCGAGAAGGGCGTCTCGCTCGACGGGCGCTGCGTGGTCTCGCCATCTTCTTGGCGATGGATGGTTTCGCCTCGCTTCGCTTCGACCACTACGGCACGGGCGATTCCAGTGGATCGCTGGACGACGACGAGTTCGATCAAGCGTGGCTAGAGGGAATCGACCAAGGTGTAGCGCTCCTGCGATCGCTCGAGGTCCCGTCGGTTTCGGCGGTCGGCATGCGAATGGGCGCCACGATTCTCGGAACGTCCGCCGCGCGCACGATTTGCGCCTCTCGTCGGTAGCGCTGTGGGACCCGTGTGAATCTGGGCGAGTCTATCTGCGCGAGTCGAGTGCTCTTGGAGCTATGCGGCGAGTGGGCGTCGCGCCCGAATCGGGTGGTCCGACCACGATCTCGGAGTACGTCTACAGCGACGAGACGGCGAAGCGACTGAGCGAGCTGAGTTTGACCGCGTCGTCGCGCCGGCCATTGGCCGATCGCGTGCTCGTGGTGGTGCGAGACGATCGAGTGGTCTCGAGCAAGTTTCGAGAGCGGTGGGAGACCGAGCACGTCGAGTGGATGGAGACTTCAGAACAAGGGCCGTTGCTGGAAGCGGAGTTACCGTCGTCGGTCCAACCGGCATTGACGATCGCTCAAATTCGGAACTGGCTGTCGAACCCGGCGTCGCCACTGGCGCCGTTGCGCGAACGGCCAGAAGGGCGCGACACCGTGACGATGAAGACTCCGAACGGTCAAGCGGTGCGCGAGAGTTTCGTCAAACTGGGTCCCCTCGAGTTGTTCGGAATAGTGAGCGAACCCGTGAGCGAGGTGCATGGTCCGTTAATCCTCATGGTGAACGGCATTAACGAGGATCACGTTGGACCGTCTCGGATTTGGGTAGAACTCTCGCGTCACTGGGCAGGGCTGGGTCTGCGTAGCTTTCGCTTCGACTTCGGTGGCGTGGGAGAGAGTCCATGGCGGACAGATCCACTCGGTCGATCCGTTCGCGGCGCGAAGCGGTCTGACGACATCCGTGTCGCGATCAAAACGTTGCACCCGACGAATCCAGCCGATTCGGTCTTGATCGGTCTGTGCTCCGGCGCCCAATTGGTGGTTGAGGTGGCACTGGAACTGAAATCTCGTGGCATCTGCGTGATCAACCCCGCTGTAGGGACGGGCGTTAGTCGAATTGCTCGTCGCCTGGACGCCTCTGATCGGGCCTTCATTCGATCCTTCGCAATGCGAACGAAGAACTTTCTGAAACTTCATCGCTGGGTAAGTGAGACGATGTGGCAGGTCTCACGATTGGTAATTTCGTCTACCTACTCACCGAAAGTCAGATCGGCGCTCGTGAGCAATGGCTCGGAAATACTCCTACTCACCAGTCGGGACGATATTTCGCCCTTCCAGCGAATTCCGATCCTGCGATCGATCGACCATCGTCGTTTGGTCTCCTCAGAGCACTGCCGCGTCGAGATCGTGCCCGACTTAGACCACGACTTTCTTAACGCCGTCGGAAGAGCCCGCGCCGTCGCCATCCTCGATCAGCACGTCGTCGAAAAGTTTGCCGGTCCTCACAACATTTAGTTCGATCCCGAGAAGATTGATCGTGCGACGGAAAGTGCGTCAGCGAGTCAAGGCAACACTCTTTGAGCGTGGCTTCAGGTGGGATCAAGGTAAGGAGATGGCGAACTACCGATCGTTCACCGTGGCGCCCGGCGTGCCGAACTACTTTTGTGACCCCCACGTACCCTGGCAGCGAGGCTCGAATGAGGGTCCGCCAACGGGTGTTACCATCAACTATGGCGGACATTTTTGTCAAGACGTTGCTCGCGGTGCACAGGCGCATCGATCGCCATCCATCGGTGCGCCGGAGGCTCGCTGCGTTTTCCAGACGGTCCTTGGGCGAGAAACGCGTCAATGCTGCGTTATCCGGGGTCACGCGGCCTGGCGACTGCGTGTGGGACGTCGGAGCGAACGTTGGACTGTACACGCAGCAGTTCCTCGACTGGGTGGGACCCAACGGTCACGTCGTCGCATTCGAGCCGGTACCCGAAAACGCCGCGCTGCTTCGCGAACTCGATGCCGGGCCGCGGCTCACCGTGGTGGAGGCAGCACTGGCCGACGTTGACGGACAGATATCCCTCGTGGTGTCCGGTGAGAGCGGAGAGACGAGCCATATTGGTTCCAACTCCTCCGACGCATTGACGGTACGCGTCGCGCGTGGCGATTCTCTGGCGGCTGATGAGGGGGTCCCGATACCCGACGTAGTGAAGATCGACGTCGAAGGTTTCGAGGGTGACGTTCTCGACGGGCTCCCGACGGTATTGCGGAGCGCACGCGACGTCGTAGTGGAGGTGCATTTCGCAGCACTAACCGAGCGCGGCAAGCGCGATGAGCCCCTACGCATCATCGAACTTCTTCGCGACGCAGGGTTTGCCGTCCGCTGGCTGGACATTTCCCACTTTTTGGCAGCACGATCGGGGTAAGGGTCCAGTCATGGTGTTGTCGGCTCCGATTCGAACCTCGGCGTCTCTCGATAATGGCATCAGTGATCGTAGTGCTGAGGTGTAACACGAGCACGACGAGCCGTTCGTGGACGTGACCATGTCAGCCTGGACCACTAGGTGTTCGCG
>Ga0075522_10003560_pt1 | contig 11324 bp, 5 predicted proteins | sample NGEPerA_FD_74796 | JGI IMG/M metagenome (GOLD analysis project Ga0075522, IMG submission 74796) | Arctic peat soil microbial communities from the Barrow Environmental Observatory site, Barrow, Alaska, USA - NGEE PermafrostL2-A | ecosystem: Environmental > Terrestrial > Soil > Wetlands > Peat ... | reverse complement strand
CGTCACAACAAGGCGGTGATGAAGGACTTCTATAAGACCAGCGAGTTCTGCCAGGGATGCCACAAGGCTGCCCTGCCCAAGATGCTGAACGATTACAAGTGGCAGCGGGCCATCTTCCTGAGCGATGAGTGGCAGCAATCGTCCTTTGCGAAGCAGTCGCCGCTGCCCTTTTATGTGAAACCCAAAGTCTCCACATGTCAGACGTGCCACATGATGCCAGAGGACACCCGCGTTCAGGAGTATGGGGCGCAGAGTGGAAAGTTGGCGTCCCATCGCTGGCTCGGGGCCAACACCGCATTGGCGAAATATTACGGCTATAAGGAGCAGATGGAGAAGACCGTCCAGTTTCTGAAGAACTCGGCGCTCAACGTAGACATATTCGGCATTGAGCGCAACGACGGCGCTCTCATCGCACCACTTGGCACCACCCTGGTCAATCTCTCTCCCGGCGACGACGTGATCGTTTCAGTCGTCGTCCAGAACAAAGGCATCGGGCATAACCTGATCCCCGAGCAGCGCGATTTTTACGAGAGCTGGGTAGAGTTTGAGGCCTCCGATGCAACAGGTCACGTTCTCCTGCATTCCGGGCCTCTGCACCCGGATGGACAGCTCGACCCCAGCGCGCACAGCTTCACCAATCGGCTCGTCAGCTCCAGCGGAATCCTGAACGACCATCACCAGGTATGGGACACGCGCGTGATCGCGTTCAACAACACCATTGTGTCGGGCCGTTCGCAGATCGTGCGCTACGAATTCAAGATCCCCGCCGGGACCAAGGGCGCAATAACATTGACCGCGAAGGCGAACTACCGCCGCTTCAACCAGCAGTTCATCGATTTTGGGCTGGATAAGCACTTCGATCTCCCGGTGGTCGCGATGGCGACGCGCCAACGCACGCTCCTTGTGGGGGCCAATCCTGCAGGGGGCGCCGATCCGCAGGACAATCCAGATTGGATGCGATGGAACAACTACGGCATCGGACTGCTGGACGCGCAGCAATATTCCGAGAGCGTGAATGCCTTCCAACGTGTCGCGGAGATGCGGCCCGACTACGCCGACGCGTACACCAATGTCGCTATCGCTGACTTCTCCTGGCAGCGCTACCAGGATGCCCGCGCGGACCTGGATCATGCGCTGCAACTCGAGCCGCATAACGCGCGCGCTCTCTATTACATGGCATTGGTGGAACGTGTCCAGGGCCACCCGGACGCCGGCATAGTCGACCTACGCGCGGTGATCGCGCAGTTTCCGCGCTCCCGCGATGCTCATCGCGAGCTCGGCTTCTCGCTGTATCAGGAACAAAAATACAACGAGGCGCGCACCGAATATGAGACGGTGCAGTCCATTGACCCAGACGATCTCTCTGCGCATTACATCCTCTCTATCGTCTATCGCCGGTTGGGGATGAAGGAGGCGGCTGCGCGCGAAGCAGCCACCTTTGCGGACGAGAAGGACGACCCGGTTGCCAACACTTATGCCCTGGACTACCTGCGTGCTCATCCGGAAATCACTGCGGAGAGCGTGCCCTGGCATGTTCATCGCCAGGCGGCCATCGAGCCGGAATCAAGCAGAGATTCCCATCCATAAGATCGCGGCCAAGGCATATACCGCCGGATCTCGCCGTCTGATGAAAGGCAAGTGATCAGCGCAAGAGTCACGGAATGATTTTGGTTTTAGGCCGGATTTTGTCGCATGGGACGACGCCGGCGCCCTCTTCCATGCAATAGAAGTGGTCTGAAGGAAGATTCGCAAAGGTTTCAGTAGTCCCTGACGGCCAGATAATCTTCACTTCGTCGGCCTGAATGTGGTCCGCAAGGCCGAAGTGCAGACGCAAGTCGCTCTGTGACATGTAACTGCCGCCACTTCGGACCTCGTCGGTCTGTGTTAACGCGCCCGCAGTTACTTTCATGCGTGCGTTCAAAGCCAGTCTGTTGCTCTTCGTTCCGGCCAATTCGAAGCTGATCCAGTGATTGTGCGGCAGCCCCTCAGGGCGAAGGACCATCGGCTGCCCCTCAAGATTCTCAATAACCAAATCGGTGCTGCCATTATTAAACAGGTCGCCGGCGGCTACTCCTCGACTGACCTGAGGAACCTGGACACTTTCTCCAGCGAGTTTGCTGGCATCTCTGAATTGTCCATTGCGCTGGTTCATGAAGATCAGCTTCGGCTCTTTGTACTTTGAAATGAGGGGCACCGTGTCGACCTGAGGATAAACATGACCGTTAGCCAGAAACAGGTCCGGCCAGCCTGTATTTTCGAGATCGACGAACACATCGCCCCAACCTACATAGGGCCAGGTGCCGCGTGCTATCCCCGACTCGTACGAAACGTCGGCGAAGGACATATTGCCGTCATTGCGCCAGAGCGTGCCATAGTCTTCGCTAAAGTGGCTGACGAAGATTGACTCGCGGCCAGTATGGTTGTAGTCGGCTACGGCAATGCCCATGTTGGCTTGTTCGTTGCCATCCTGACTGAATGCTACTCCGGCGTTATAGCCGATCTCTGAAAATGTCCCGTCGCCATTATTCCGGTACAAGTAATTTGGACCACTGTCATTAGCGACGAATAGATCGATATGGTCGCTGTTGCCAAAGTGAGACCAAACCGATGCAAGGCCCAATAAACCACGCGCGTCACCGACGCCTGCGTCTTGCGCAACATCCGTAAAGGTCCCATCACCATTGTTGTGGTAGAGCGCGTCGGGGGAACCTGGAAGCCCGCGCGGGCCGCATTGAACCTTGATCTTGTGGTAGGTGCATGTAATCTTAGATCCAAATTCCGGCAAGTCCGATAGATCGAACTTGGCGTAGTGCGGAACAAACAGATCGGCTCGGCCGTCATTGTCGTAGTCGCCAAACGCTGCTCCGGTCGCCCACCCCGAATCTTTGTCGAGGCCTGTTTGTTTTGTCACATCGGTGAAGGTTCCGTCGCCATTGTTGCGGTATAAAACGACGCCGCTGAAACAAGTAACGAGAAGATCGGGCCACCCGTCGTTGTTGTAGTCGCCTACCGCAGCTCCCATAGCCCAGCACGGATACCCTACACCTGCTCTGTCAGTGACGTCAGTGAATGTACCGTCGCGGTTGTTATGGAAGAGTGCGCTTCGCGCTTTCCTGCCGGCCAGTTGCATCTCGACGTCGGGCGCGTTGGTGAAATAGATGTCAGGCCAGCCGTCGCGATCGAAGTCGATCAGGGCCACGCCTCCACTCATCGATTCGACGATGTACTTCTTATCCGGCGCGGAGAGGTGATCGAAGTGAATCCGTGTCGATGCCGTGATGTCGATGAGCCGCGGAATCACCGTTGGCGCGCCAGCACTTTTAACGGCCCTGCTTGCAACGGTGCTCGAATGCTTCGGCTGCCGACTCTGTGAAACGCCTCCGATTGTGAGGCACAGAATGCCAATGAGGGCAGCCGGATGAACTAAACGATTGCGACTGTCTATCGGCACGTCGGACGTCTCGTCGGAAGTAAAGGATGATTAATGCTTCGAATGCTGATCGTCTCTTGTGACCGGAATGTTCTGCTGCCGGAACTGTTGAAAGACTTTGCCAAGACCGTCCTTCAATGCTTTATAGTGCGCAAACTGGTCCATCTCATGCGTAGCTTCTGCAATTCTGCCTGCTCGCCGGTAGGCCGCACTCAGTTGGTAATGCGCCACGATATTGGTTGGGTCATCTCTTACTGCACTTTCCAAAAGCGAGGTAGCGGTCTTGGTGTCGCCGTGCGCCATTAACAATTTCGCCAAATCAGTTTCCGCGTCGGAATCCTTCGGGAACAGAGCAAGGGCCTTGGTGTAGTCTTCCTTGGCCGCGGGGAAGTCGCCCTTCTCTGCCATAAGTTCTCCCAATCCGCGCCAAGACTTTTCGTCGGCCTGGTTCAAGGAGAGTGCTGTCCTGAATTCACGCTCCGCCTGGGCTCGCAAGGCGGGGTCGGAAGAGACTTTGAGTTGCGCCGCCAATTCAAAATGGACGCCAGGCAGCCGGGGATTGATACGAATCGCTTCCCGATACTGCGCAATCGCATTATCGGAATCGCCCTGATGTACGAATTGATCCGCCATCATCATATGCAGTTCTGCGGAGTTCGGCGCCGCGATCGTCATGCTAATTAACGTCTGGTCGACCATCTGGAGCGAGATTTGATAAGCGGCAAACAGGATTTGCGGGTCTTGGGGGGCGATTTTCGCGAGTTTGGCGGCGACTGCGGAGGCCTGTTCTAATGCCCCGGTGGCAGATGCCGTTTCAATCAATTCAAGGCCTGCCTCCTTTTGGATTTTGATGTCATCCAGGTGGGGAAACGAATTTTCCAGGTCGATCTCCGCCGCTGCCAGATCGCCCGTTCTTTTCTCGGCGATACCAAGCAGCGCCTCTATCCTCCAGAGGGATGGCTGCAACTGCAACGCTGCTCGCATCTCAGTAATGGCTTCAGGGTAGTTGTTCTGGAAGAAGAGGAGAACGCCCAGGTTGCCGCGGGCATTCACATTCTGCGGATCGAGCGAGATGATCCTGCGAAACACCGGAATTGCGAGCTGAGGTTTTTGTTCTTGAAGATACTTCTCTGCCTGGCGTTGCAGATCGTCGATTGTGCTTTTGGGATCGGGTATAGCCTGTGCGGTGGCGACAGAGATAGAAAGCAAAACCACGAGGCCGGAAAGAAGTTTCAAAAGTAGTTTCATTGCGGTATTTGCATCATATTCAGACGTCCGCCCCAAGCTCCTCTTAGAAGAATGCGGAGCCTGCGTCGATTTCAAGGCGCTAAAGCGCGAGATTACACGCAGCCTCGGTCTAAAGTCCAGCCGCACGGATTTGCTTTTAGCAAAAGTGACGAAGCTGGCCAGGTTGTTTTCGGTAAACGTTTACTGAAGCGCATTTGGCGAGGGACGCTTTATGAAGGGTCATAGGCAGATTCCAAATTCAGAATCCACATTTTGGTCGACGGGTGTGTTCATGGATGAATCTTTTGCAACAGCGTATGGGGTTACCTAAAGCTGCTGTAGCGGCAGGTTGTATAGGCAACGTAGAACGGACTTCGAAAAATATCGCTTGCCAACTTTTATCGTCCATGCATAAGATGCGTTCCGTGACCGAATAGGGATTTGCTGCGAGCCGACTTTAAGATAGCGTTTCCCCGAAACGCGATCTCTCCCTGGGCTCGCAGGTCGCGGTTGGCATGAAAGGCCCCAGCTTCATCGAGGGTCGAACACGAATCAATTGGGAGGCGTATATGAAGATCCAAATGAGAATGCCTATAGCGGTCATGGCCATGGCTCTGTCCGCTAGCGTAGCTTTCGGCCAGGCTACAAACTCAGCAGACGTTACTGGTAGCGTAACCGACGCTACCGGGGCCGTGGTGCCTGGTGTGACGATTACCATCAAAGACACTGACAAGGGTTCAGTGCGCACTCTCACATCGAACGGCGCCGGACTTTACGATAGCGGTCCGATGGTCGCGAACGATCATTACACGATCACATTCAGCAGCCAGGGATTCGCGCCGCTGCAGCGCGGCCCGATGCTCCTTGATGTCGGACAAATAGGTTTGAATGTGCAGTTGTCCGTGGGGCAAACCACGCAACAAGTCGTAGTCAACGAAAGTGCGCCTCTGTTGCAGACGACAAACGCGGAGCTTTCAACCACGCTGTCCACGGATACGCTGGAAACCTTGCCGCAGACCGGCAACCCGGACTGGCAATCGTTCACGCTGTTGTTGCCGGGCACATCAGGAAACGCCGGCAGCCAGGCGAACCCCGGGATGGGTAGCCTCTCTGCAAACGGAAGCCTGCCATACTCCAACGCCCTGCTGGACGGCTCATCGATCAGCTCACCGATGAGCGACAACGTGATCAACACACCGATCTTCGACACCCTCGGCGAAGTGAAGATAACCGACTCCAACATGTCCGCCCAGTACGGCTCCGGAGGCATCATTTTCAACCAGGTCAGCAAAGGCGGATCCAATAGCTGGCATGGACAAGGATATGATTACTTTGAAAACACGGTGCTGAATGCTGCGAGCTATGGTTTCGGGTCCGGCATAGTCCCTAAGCTCCAGCTGAACAACTTCGGGGTGCAGGCCAGCGGGCCGGTGATCAAGAATAAAATCTTCTTTCTGATCGACTGGGAACACAGAATTCAACATACTCAGGGCAACCCCACTATTATCACCGTGCCCACTGCTGCCATGAAGGCGGGCGACTTCACCGGCCTTGCCACCATTTACGATCCTACGACACAGGTTGTAGTAGGGAATACAGTGACGCGCCAGTCGTTCGCCAGTGAATATGGACAGGGCAACAAGATTCCCAGTGCCTTAATCGACTCGGTAGCGAAGAATATCCAGGCAATCTTTCCGAGCGTGCCTGGGACCACCTTCACAACCAACAATCTTAACATTGCCGCACCATCGAACGTGTCGACCGAGCAGAAGTGGTTCGGGCGTTTTGACGCGGACATCACCAGCAAAAACCGGCTGACAGGTTCATCCGCTTACAACTACCCCACGACGTTCACTGCGACCGGCATTGTCTATCCGGTGAATGCTACCGTGACCGACGTGGAAAATATGAGCGGCCAACTGTCCGACTATCACACCTTCAGCGCGCACACTATCAACGAAGCACGCGTGGGCTGGATGGGAGAGTATGACCTGCTGAAATCGCCTACGCGGAACCAGGGATGGCCGGCCAAACTCGGACTGCAATTTGCCAAGGCGGACATATACCCGTCGGTAAGCATCAGCGGCTTCTATGGCCTAGGGCCGGGCACCAGCGCCAACTACAGAGAGAATATCTTCAACGAATCGGACGTGGTGACCATGATCCGCGGCCGCCACGCTCTGCACTTCGGCGGCGAAATGGTCGCCTTCCGCGCCGACTCAACCGCGTGGGGCAATATCAACGCGGCGAATCTAGGGTTCACAGGAGTCTACACCCAGGCGGGGAATACCACGGGGACATCGATCGGAGGGAATGCTTATGCAGACTTCTTGCTGGGATACACGCAAAACTGGTCGGCTTCCGTCTCGCCGACCTATTACGGGAGACTGAAGAACCCTGGAGTGTTTGTTCAGGATGACTGGAAGGTCACGCCGAAGCTGACAGTGAACCTTGGCCTACGCTGGGAGGGAAGAACGGGATGGACCGACCCCTCGAACAATATGCGTTCGTTCGATCCCACCATCACCAATCCGGCCACCAACACCCCAGGCGCCATGTGGTACGCGTCGACGCACACCAACGGAAGGACCCGGCTGCAGCAGAACCAGTGGAGTAACTGGCTACCAAGAGTTGGCGCTTCCTACCAGCTAGGCACCAAGATGACGGTGAACGGCGGCTTTGGCATGTATACGTTCCCCTGGAACGTGGACAGTTATGCCAGTTGCTGCCTTGGAAACGCAAAGAGTTCCAGCGGCAGTGAGGCGGACTCTACCGGCAACATCTCGCCAGTAGCCTTTCTGCAAGGTACCGGGAATGAAAACCCACAGGGAGCGAAGGGAAAGAGCGTCAATACTCTCTATCTCAGCTCGCCGACTGCCCCAGAGGCCTACAACGGCCAGGCGGTCTCGTTTATGCAATACAATCAGTCGCTCCCTCGGCTCTACAACTGGAACCTGACCGTACAACGTCAGCTCAGCGGGAGCATGATGGCCCAGATAGGTTACGTGGGAAGCCACGGGACAAATCTTCTTTACAACACTGATCTCGATCAGGTCCCCGTGGGCCTGCTGGGCCCGAACGATGCCAGTTCGCGTCCGTATCCGCAGTACCAGGCCATTAGCGGATTCAGACCGATTGCCACCTCGAACTACCACGCGTTGCAGGCGGTGTTCGCGCGCCGCATGAGGAACGGTCTGACGATAAACGCCAATTACACCTGGTCGCATATGACCGATGCTCAGGACTCGGCCGGCTGGGGATCTACGCAGGGTACTACGATCTGGCAGAACGCCTACGATCCGAGGGCCAACTGGGGCGCGGCGAACTTCGACGTGCGAAACATGTTCAAGGCCTACGGCACCTACGAGCTGCCGTTTGGTCATGGCCGGCGATTCCTCAACAGTAACGCTCTGTTGGATGAGGCCGTCGGCGGCTGGACCATGTCTCTTACCTTTGTGGGGCAGGGCGGGCATCCGTTCACGCCCTATATGCTTACGAACAACAGCTACGCATCAACCAACCAGGCCTCGGGTTTCAAATGGTATCCGAACCAGGTGGGGAATCCCAAGGCGGCTGGCACGAGCGGTACGCTTAACCAGTATTTCGATCCGGCGGCATATCAATCCCCCACTCCGGGAACTTTGGGTAACATGCGCCGCAACAGCCTTTACGGGCCGGGCCTTCATATCATCAACGGTTCAATCCACAAAACGTTTCCACTTGGCGAGCGGTTCAGGTTCGATCTGGCCGCGAACGCAACCAACCTCATTAACCATCCCTCCTTTGCCGACCCGGATCCAGTCATCGGAACGGGGCACCACGCACAAATTACGGGTGTGACCGAGGGAGGGCGCATCATTGAACTGGTCGGTCATCTCCGGTTCTGAGACAGCCTAGAAACTTTGTTCCTTATCCAACGGCCGTGTGGCATACCGCGAAAAGCGGTATGCCGCATGGCCGCTTTGTCCAGATTGGACTCGGATCCGGTGTGTAATGCGTTAACCACAGGAAGTGGATGATGATTGCAAAGATCCAGAGACGGGAAAACTTGAAGAGCTGGATGGCGGCTCAGGCGGTGGCAGATGTGAGTGCCGGTCCTCATGCAATCACGAGGGTCCAGGCATTTTCTTCCCCGGATGCGGCGGTCACTCCATATACGCTGCTCCAGATCGATACTCGCTCCGGCATCACCGGCTACGGAGAATGCAAGCCGCTCTTGCGAGCGGACGTTCAGGCGCTCAGCCAACTTATCGGAAGGCCTGCCTACGCGTACGAAGCCCTTACGCCGTTGGCGCCTTTACCTGCGCGGGGCGGCTTGAATATGGCACTGCTCGACATTGTGGGCAAAGCCACGGGCGCACCCGTCTATCGGGTGCTTGGCGGTCCGACACGGTTCAAGGCGCGGGCCATTGGGCGGTTGGCCGGCTCATCAGACGATGAGTTGCAGCAGGATCTGCTCCGACAGAGTGCATTGGGTATCCGCGCGTTCCTGATTCCAGTGGTCAAGCCGCCTGCGCCTAACCAGGGCAGTCACTTTGTGAAGATTCACGTGCAGCGCATCAAGTCTTTGAAGGCCGCGATGCCACAGGCCGACTTTGCGTTTGAGGGAACAAACCAGCTCAGCTCCGGAGATGCGTCAAGTCTGGCTGCGGCAATCGAGCCTCTCCATCCACTTTGGTTCGACGAGCCTTGTCCGGTGACAAACCTCGATACCATTCGTAAGATCGCCGGCGAGACCGTGATACCTCTCGGCTTTGGCAGGACAATCGTCGAGCCCGGCACATTTCAGGACTTGCTGCGGGAGGGGTTGATCGACCTTGTGCGGCCGGGCATGCAACTTTATGGCATCTCAGGCGTGTGCCGTATTGCAAATATGGCAGAGACCTACTACACAGCTGTAGCGCCATGGCACCAGGCCGGGCCCATATCCACCGCGGCAACGCTCCACGCGGCGGCCTCCATGCCAAATTTCTTCATCTTCGAGGTCCCGCGATCGGGTGTGGGCGCCACCATCATTCGGGATGGTTTTTTCGAATTACCCAAAGGTCCAGGGTTGGGCGTTCAGGTAGACACAAAGGATTGGGAGAGGAATCGAATCGCATGAACAGGCGACATTTTCTCGGTGGAGCCGCTGCCGCTGCAACCTTCGCAGCTTCGAAGCCTCTGAATGCGGCGCGGGAATCGATCGCGGTTGAAGCTGATCCATGCGGCTGCAATCCTTTTTTCACTCAGCGTGCACGCCGTCAGGGCGCGGACGACCCATTCAAGGATGTCAATACAAATTTGCGCGTAACAGACATGAAGGTGTTTGGCGTTTCGCTCACGCCTGATTCGGACCGTCCGTACGTCTTCGTCAAACTTGAAACCAATCAAGGACTGGTTGGGTGGGGCGAAGCTACCCTTGAGGGCAAGGCCAGCGCTGCCATGGCATGCGTACAGGATTTCCGCGAATTTATCGTCGGCGCCGATCCGATGCAGGTGGAGCATCTCTGGGAATCAATGTATGTGCATAGCTTCTATCGCGCGGGGCCGGTCATCGGATCGGCTATATCAGGCATTGACCAGGCACTTTGGGACCTGCGAGGCAAAGCGCTTGGCGTGCCGGTTTACCAGTTGCTGGGAGGGCCGCATGACGATCGCGGAGTTCGCGGTTACTACCACGCAGAGAATGCCAGGACCGACGAAGACCTCGCTAAACTGCGTGAGACTGCGCTCTCTACCGGCGTCTCCTGCTTCAAGGTTGGGCTACCCGATCAAGCGTACGAGTGGATCGAAACCTCCGCAAAGATTGATAAGGCTGTGAAGCACATGCAGCGGTATCGCGAAAAGCTCGGTGATGAGATCGATATCGCGGTCGACTTTCACGCAAAAACCAGCCCCAGCGTCGCGACCATCCTGGTGAAGGAGGTTGAGCCGCTCAACCTGCTTTGGGTGGAGGAACCGTGCCCGCCTGAAAATGTTGCAGCGATGCAGCGCATCTCCCAGCGCTCTACCACTCCCATCGCCACCGGCGAACGCCTGGTAGCGGCCTTTGGCTTCCGCGAGCTGATTGAGAAAGGCATTGTCGACATCCTTCAGCCAGATATCAATCACGTGGGTGGAATCACCGGCTTGAGAAAGGTAGGGTCGATGGCGAACATCTCCAGCGTCTCGATGGCGCCGCATGCCTGTGAAGGACCGATAGGCGGTCTTGCAACCCTCCATGTCGACTCGTCGATGCCGAACTTCCTGGTCCAGGAGATATGCAGCTTCGTAGATCCGGGGGATAAGGAAAAAATCTGGGAAGACTGGTTCGACTTTACGCCGATGCGCATGGTCGACGGCAAGTTTCCATTGCCGCAGAAGCCTGGCCTCGGGTTTGAGCTGACGGAAGCTGCTCTTGCAAAGTACCCGTTCGGAGGTTCCAAACCTATGGCACGCGTCTTCCAGACTGACGGCTCTGTAGGTGAGTGGTAATCCGGTTACGCTATTGAAAGCGGGCCGCGACAGGAGAGTTTCATCCGCGCAGCTTGCTTGGTTAATGCGAACTGGATTACAGACGCACAGTGTGCTATCTCAGACCATGACCGATTCGACGGGAGCGTCCGTGACCGCATAAGGCTATGATCGGCCGGCCATCCGCCAACAACCACGTTCACGGTGTCGAACCACGCGCAGCAGATTGTAG
>Ga0075522_10003559_pt1 | contig 11327 bp, 9 predicted proteins | sample NGEPerA_FD_74796 | JGI IMG/M metagenome (GOLD analysis project Ga0075522, IMG submission 74796) | Arctic peat soil microbial communities from the Barrow Environmental Observatory site, Barrow, Alaska, USA - NGEE PermafrostL2-A | ecosystem: Environmental > Terrestrial > Soil > Wetlands > Peat ... | reverse complement strand
TGGAAGAGAGGAGTTAAAATAGGCGCAGGATAAGCATATTTTCAGTTGGAAGATTTAAATACATTTTCATTAATTTTAGTTGCAGAAGTTGTTAACTTAGCTGCGGCCTTTACGAAGAAATTGCTTGGAATCAACGGCCATAGTTAAAACCATTTGAGGATAATACCAAAACTTACCTGAATCATTAAGATTATATTGAGCTGAAGAACTGGGCAGGTCTTTAGAAAGAAAATAATTTTTAACGGTATTGGCTTATCCGGATTTTAATATGAGATCAAAAATATTGTCTGTAATTATCCTTTGTGTCGGTATCGGAATTACCTGGATTTCCTGCATGCATCATGATGATAGTAAAGAGCCCGGCTTACCCGATGTTGTAAGCTATAACTTTCACATTCGTCCCATCTTATCTGATAAATGTTTTAAATGCCACGGTCCCGATGTTAGTAAACAGAAAGCGGACCTGCGGCTGGATTATGCCAAGTATGCGTATGCGCCTCTTACAAAAATGAAGGGAGCTTTTGCCATTGTTCCCGGCGAGCCGGAAGAATCTGAATTATACAAGCGCATCTCTTCTACTGATTCATCTTATATGATGCCTGATCCTGAATCGCATCTCGGGGCCTTAACACCTTATGAAATAAAACTATTTAAGAAATGGATTAAGCAGGGCGCAAAATATGAAACACATTGGGCATTTATTCCGCCGAAAAAAGCTGTTTTACCAGTAGTAAAGGATAAGGCATGGCCTAAAAATGAAATCGATTATTTTATCCTGAGTAAGCAGGAAGAAATGGGACTACAACATAACCCCGAAGCTGATATAGAAAGGCTATTGAAAAGGGTTTCACTGGACCTTACCGGTTTGCCGCCATCGGAGCAAATGATGAATACGTTTATGGCCAGCAAAGATTCGAACGCTTACGTCAAAGTAGTTGATGAACTGATGAATTCGCCACAATACGGGGAGAAAATGGCGCTTCATTGGCTGGACATCGGGCGTTATGCAGACAGCTATGGTTACCAGGATGATAACATCAGAACACAATGGCCGTGGCGGGATTGGGTTATTCACGCCTTTAATAAAAACATGCCATACGACCAGTTTATTACATGGCTAATAGCCGGCGATATGTTACCCAATGCCAATAAAGAAGAGATATTAGCCACTGCTTTTTTTCGCAATCATAAATACACTGAAGAAGGGGGAATCATTCCGGAGGAATACCGTGTTGAATATAACATAGACAAAACAAAAACTTTTGGCCGTGGAATATTAGGGTTAACAGTTGAGTGCGCCCAGTGCCACGATCACAAATACGATCCTATTTCCCAAAAAGAATACTACCAGCTATTTGCTTTTTTTAATAACAGTAAAGAGGCAGGATTCGAGGGCGATGTAAGTGTCTCCAAACCTGCTAAGAAGCCCTTACTTAACATTGATAAGGATGATATTCATAACCTGCTTTCATTTATTAATGAAAGGGACAGCAGTAACCTGATTGTTTCGGTTATGGGTGATCGTGATACTTTAAGAAAAACATTTATCCTTAATCGTGGTGTTTATGATCAGCCAACTTTCGAGGTGATGCCTTCAGCGCCAAAAGCGGTTTTATTTTATGATACAACAAAACTGCCACGCAACCGGCTTGGCCTTGCAGAATGGACTGCTAATAAAAATAATCCTTTAACGGCCCGTGTTTTTGTAAATCAATTGTGGCAGGAGATTTTTGGAAGAGGTATTGTAAAGACTTCCGGCGATTTCGGTGCACAGGGCGAGTTGCCTTCTCATCCTGAATTATTAGACTGGCTGGCCGTTGACTTTGAGGAGCATGGCTGGGATATTAAAAGACTGATGAAACAAATAGTTACTTCGGCAACGTACAAGCAGTCTTCCAATATCGTGGAGGAAAATTATAATAAGGATCCTGAAAATGTTTACCTGTCACGAGCGCCGAGGTTAAGAGTGCCGGCCGAAATTGTAAAGGATATTATTTTAGAAAGCAGTGGCTTATTAGTAAAAACTATCGGCGGGCCAAGTGTAAAACCCTACCAGCCTAAAGGCTTATGGGAATCAGCTACTTCTGGCAGGGGAGTACTGGCAACTTATAAACAGGACAAGGGTGAAAACCTTTATCGTCGCGGTATGTATACGTTTATAAAGTTAACCGTCCCTCCGCCTAACATGGCCATTTTTGATGCCAGTAACCGCGACCTCTGCGAAGTGCGAAGATCAATAACCAGCACACCTTTACAGGCATTAATGATGATGAACGATCCGACAGTTTTAGAAGCGTCAAGGGTATTGGCCCAAAAACTAGCAGTCGAAAAAAGTTCCGTTGATGATAAAATTACAACAGCATTTCACCGCATTATATGTCGAATGCCCCATAAAAAAGAACTTGATATTTTGAAAAATTATTTTGCAGGTCAGTTACAGGAATTCAAACTAAAAAAATTAGATGCGGATGCTACTATTAAGGTGGGAGAATATCCGTCTGATGACAAAGCAGATGTAAATACAACCGCCGCGTTAATGAAGGTGATCAACACAATTTATAATATGGAAGAAGCTATAACAAAATCCTGATCATGAATAAAGAACTATTAGAACACAATCTTGGAATCAACCGCCGTAAATTCCTTTCTAAACTAAGTTTGGGGATTGGAAGTGTGGCTCTGGGCTCCTTACTTATTCCTGACCTCTTCGGCGGTAAAAGTGATGAAGAGATGTTAGTTACAGGGCTACCGCAATTTGCGCCTAAGGCAAAAAGAATTATTTATTTATTTCAAAACGGCGCTCCTTCGCAACTTGATCTTTTTGATTACAAACCCAAATTGCAGGAAATGTTCGGGCAGGATCTTCCTGCATCGATCCGTATGGGTCAGCGACTAACGGGAATGACTGCTGACCAGAAAAAATTTCCGTTGGCAGCCTCGGTATTTAAGTTCAATCAATATGGGCAAACGGGAGCATGGATGAGTGAATTGTTACCACACACTTCGAAAATCGTCGATGATCTTTGTATTATAAAGAGCATGTACACCGAAGCCATCAACCACGATCCTGCACTGACATTTTTTCAAACGGGTGCACAGGTGGGCAATCGTCCAAGTATGGGCTCATGGCTCAGTTACGGGCTCGGTAGTGAAAATAAAAACCTGCCGGCATTTTGTGTTTTGCTATCAAAAGGAAAAGGAAACGGGCAGGGCGTTTACTCCAAATTATGGAGCAATGGGTTTTTAGATTCTGTTTACCAGGGAGTACAATTCAGCAGCGGGGAAAATCCGGTACTGTATCTCAATAATCACGACGGGATCGATAAAAGTGACCGCCGGAAAATGCTGGATGTTTTAGCAGGATTAAATGAAGAGTCTTATAGAGAAACAAATGATCCTGAAATTCATGCAAAGATTCAGCAATATGAGCTGGCCTACCGGATGCAGACTGCCGTACCAGAAGTTACTGATGTAAGTAAGGAACCTGAAGATACTATTAAACTTTACGGACCTGATTGCCTTGTGCCGGGAACATATGCTGCCAATTGTTTGCTGGCAAGAAAATTATCCGAAAGCGGAGTTCGTTTTGTACAACTCTATCACCAGGGGTGGGACGGGCATAACAATTTACCTGCAGAAATAAAGGGCCAGTGTATGGATACCGACCAGGCCTCCGCCGCATTGATTACTGATTTAAAACAAAGAGGGTTATTAGACGAAACACTCGTGATATGGGGAGGAGAATTTGGTAGAACCAATTATTGCCAGGGACTGCTTACCAAAGAAAATTATGGCCGTGATCATCATCCCCGTTGCTTTACGATTTGGATGGCAGGCGGTGGCGTTAAGCCCGGCGTGTACGGCGAAACGGATGAATTCGGTTACAATATCACTCATAACGGTGTACATGTACACGATTTTCACGCAACAGTTTTAAATCTTATGGGTATTGATCACGAAAAATTAGTGTTTAAACATTTGGGGAGAAGGTATCGCTTAACAGACGTAGCGGGCACAGTGGTTAAAGGTATCATTGCCTGATATTTATCGCACGATCCGATAGCTATCGGATTGCACGAATGCAACTAATTAACTAATAAACTAATCAACTAAAACAATGGAACGCAGAAACTTTCTAAGAAATACTTCTTTAGCAATGGCTGCATTAATGATAAAACCTCCAATACCCATGAAAGAAGATACGGTTCTTGGGCAAGGTAATAGGCGATATAAATTAGATAACCACTGGAGCCACGCAGATGTGGCCAAATATCCTGTAAACGATTGCCACGAAATGATACAGGATAGCAAAGGAAGAATTCTCCTGCTTACCAATGAGACCCACAACAATGTACTTATTTATGATAAAAAGGGAAAGATATTAGAATCATGGGGCCATGAGTACCCCGGGGCGCATGGCCTTACGCTGTTTGATGAAAACGGAACAGAAGTGCTATTTATTTGCGACAACAGCCGTCACCAGGTCATTAAAACTACCATTGACGGAAGGGTGTTGATGACATTGGATTATCCTAAAGAGACCGGCCAATACACTAAACCGGAAGAATACATTCCAACAGAAACTGCGATTACGCCTACCGGGGATATATATGTTGCGGATGGATATGGGAAAGATTTTGTTATTCATTATGATGCTTCGGGCCGCTACCTTGGTTACTTTGGAGGAAGAGGGCCTCAAGAAAAACATTTGCTAAATGCACACGGTATCTGCCTGGATTTCAGGGACAACAAACAACCTAATTTGATTGTTACTTCACGCCAGCAGAATGCTTTTAAGCGCTATACCCTGGAAGGTGAATATATTAATACTATTGCTTTACCCGGTGCATGGGTTTGCCGTCCCGTTATTAAAGGTGATTATTTATATTCTGCAGTATTGCAGACAAATTCACGGCAGGGCGATCATTCGGGCTTTGTAACGATTCTGGATAAAAATTATAAAGTAGTTTCCAATCTTGCCGGTTCAGTTCCTAATTATGTCGACGGCAAACTAGATGAAATGTATCAAACCATTAAATGTTTTTCTTATCCGCATGATGTATGTATAGATGATGAAGAGAATTTATACATTGCTCAATGGAATTCGGGGAAAGTATATCCTTATAAATTATCTCCCGTTATTTGATGAAGAAATTATTATTACCATTACTAACATCATTGCTTTTCAATAATGGCTTTGGGCAACAATTGTTTCAATTAGCGCCGCCCATGTTGCAATACCATTCAGCTTTTTTTAAGGATTCGGAAACAGCTTCGTTGAAATTTGCGCAGCCAGGTACAAAAATATATTTTACGTTGAATGGCGCAGAGCCAACACAAAAGGACGCGGTTTATCGTAAACCTATTGATGTAAAAAAGTCGCTTACAACTTTAAAGGCGAAAGTATTTGGTAATGGGTTTCTTCCTTCGGAAACCGTCCAGGCTACATTTATTAAAGATGGATTGAAAATAAAATCAATTGAACAAAGTCCGCCAAATGAAAAATATCCTGGCAATGGGGCCACAACACTTTTTGATAATGAAGGTGGGATTGCAAATATGCATAGTAAAAACTTTCTTGGGTATCAGCAGGATTCAGTAGAGATAAATATAACGCTCGATAAAAAACAGCCAATACGTTCCGTGTTATTGGATTTTCTCCGCGATGAAGGAAGCTGGATATTTCCACCACAGAAGATTACCATATTTTATTTTGATGATGCAAAGAATGAATTTGAGATAATGAATAAAAAAGAAATTATTGCTAATACGAATGCTAAAGCAAATGCATGTGTTTTTGAATTAATAAAAGCAGGTGCAAAGGTCAATAGCAATAGATTAAAAATTATTATACAACCCCTGCAATCTATTCCGGAATGGCATCCCGGAAAAGGGAAACAGGCCTGGTTGTTTATTGATGAAATTAAAATTTATTAAGCGCATGCAACGTTGGAAAAATATCATTTTTAATACCACATTTGCGCTCAATATTTTATTGCTCTTCGTATTTATATTCGATACCAGGTTGCATATACCGCCGTGGCTGCAGGTTATAGGACGCATGCACACCCTGTTTGTACATTTCCCGATTGTGATGCTCGCGTTATGTATTTTCTGGGAATTGTTTTCGGGTTATAAAAAATCCTACGTGGTTGTTAAAGCAGAAATAGGAGATGATCTCTTATTGATTGCCGCCTTCACTTCCGTTGTCACCGCTTTGATGGGTTTATTTCTTTCAAGGGAAGAAGGTTATACAGTAGACCTGCTGGTGTGGCACAAATGGGGTGGTATATTTATTTCTTTTCTTTCGCTGGCATGGTATGTTTTTAGAGACAAAGTACGGCAGGTAAGACCGGCATTATTGAGTACAGCTCTTGCTGCAATGGTGATGATTATTATAACTGGTCATCTTGGCGCAGACATTACACATGGCCAGGATTTTCTGCTGGCCCCTGTTACTCCCGAAAAGCAAAAACCGGTGGTGTTATTTGAAGATGCCGAAGTATATGCAGATATGGTGCAGCCTATATTCGAAGCTAAATGTATGAGTTGCCACAATTCTGATAAAGCGAAGGGCAGCCTCGTATTGGAAACAAAAGAGTTGTTGTTGAAAGGAGGAAAGGATGGAAAGTTATGGGATACAACGCAGAATGATTTTGGACTGCTGATGCAACGAATTCATTTACCGCCTCAAAGTAAAAAGCATATGCCACCGCAGGGCAAGCCGCAATTAACCGAAGAAGAAGCGCAGATATTATATTATTGGATAAAAGGCGGCGCCAGCTTCACGGCTAAAGTTGATTCGCTTCCTGAAAAAGATAGTTTGCGTTTATTGGCCACGTCATTATTTCAAACGATAGAAACCGATGATTATACGTTTGCTCCGGCAGATGAAAAAAAGGTAAAAGCATTGAATAATAATTACCGGGTGGTGAAGCCGCTGGCAATAGGCTCACCAGCATTGGGAGTTGAGTTTTTTAGCATCGAACAGTTTAAACCGGAACAATTGAAAGAATTACTGGATGTGAGAAACCAGGTTGTTTCATTAAGTCTTGATAAGATGCCTGTAGGTGACGACGATCTTAAAACCATCGGCCAGTTTTCAAACCTGCGAAAACTCAATTTGTCGTTCACTAATATTACGGGTGCTACTTTAAATGAGTTGACAAAGCTGAAAGAATTAAAATCACTTTCGCTATCAGGTACGAAAATAAAATCATCTAGCCTGGCTCCGCTAGCAAACCTTCCGAAGCTAACCCACTTATTCGTTTGGAGTACCTCTATACCGCCGGATGATATAAAGAAACTACAACAGCAATTTAAAGCTACCAGTATTGAAACCGGCTTCAGGGGAGATACCGTAATTATCAAGCTAAATCCACCTGTTATACAAAACGAAGAACAAGTAATTACGCAGCCGGTGCCGCTTCAATTAAAGCATTATGTAAAAGGAGTTACTATTCGATATACAACTGATGGGACAGATCCTGACAGCGTTAATTCACCCGTTTACCAGGATACGGTGATGCTTACAAAAAAGGAAACTATTAAAGCGAAAGCATTTAAACCGGGCTGGAAAAGCAGTGATGTTATTGAAGAGATATTTTATAAAGCCGGCATAGTCCCTGATTCTGTAGCGCTCGTAAATGCGCCTGATTCGGCATATAGAGGAGATGGCGCAGCAACTTTACACGATGGCAAAAAAGGAAGTATTAATTTTCGCGATGGCTTGTGGCTGGGTTACCGTGTTAAACCATTGGAAGCATTGTTCTATTTTGATAAAGAAGTTCACATTTCCTCTATTACTGTTAGCAGCATCGTCGATATCGGCAGTTTTTTAATGCCACCACAGGAAATAGAAGTTTGGGGAGGATATAATACATCATCCCTTCATTTGCTTAAACGCATGCAGCCGGAACAGCCTGTTAAGGTAATGCCTGCATACCTCACAGGATATGACATAAATTTCATTGCTAAGAAAGTTAAGGCATTGAAAATAATATTGAAACCCGTGAGTAAACTGCCGGCGTGGCATAAAGGTAAAGATGATAAAGGCTGGGTTTTTGCAGATGAAGTTTTTTTTAATTGATTTTAATGGAATCATATTGTCCTTTAAGCCGGATTGATAATGAGACCCGGTAGTTTTCGACGGGCACTGAAGCGTAAAAATTTTCATTTATGATTGCTACCTTGGAAAACAATTTATTAAAAGTCGACATAAAACTTAAAGGCGCAGAGTTGTGCAGTATCGTTAAGAAAGATAACGGGATTGAATACATGTGGAGTGGAGATCCGGCCGTTTGGGGTAGAACATCTACGGTATTGTCTCCTATTGTAGGTACTTGCGCTATCCTGAGTTTGTAACTACTACTGTCCGGTAAAAGTATTTAATTTTATAAATAAGGAGGTCGTTTTGACCTCCATAAATTGGTAGTTTTGAGTTACCACACTTAAAACATCCCAATATGAACAAAAGTACCTTTTTTAGCGGACAGCCGATCTTTTCTCAATTGCTAAAATTTGTTTCGAAAGACGCTGTAATTCGCATTGCAAAAGAGTATCAAGCTGATAGATATTCAAAGCGTTTTAGCACTTATGAACATTTAGTTACGCTGCTTTATTCAATCTTTAATAATTGTAATTCGTTAAGAGAAGTGGTTACCGGTATGCTTGCATCTGAACAGCGGTTAAGTCATATGGGTATCCGTTATCATCCCCGAAGAAGTACTATTTCAGATGCAAACAACCGCAGGGATGCTAATGTATTTGGTGAGATTTACTATTACCTTTATAACAGATATGCCTCTTTTTTATCGGACAGCCGAAAAAAATCCAGGGCTTCAAAGCTTTATATTTTTGATGCAACTACTATTTCTTTATTTCAGGAAGTGTTGCGTACTTCCGGAAAAAATCCATCGGGTAAAAGAAAAGGAGGTATTAAAGTACACACACTTATCAGAAGCGATCAGGATGTTCCCTGCATGATACGCTACAGTGCAGCCGCCGCCAATGATTCTCAGTTCCTGAAAGAAGTCTTTCTGCCTAAAGGCTCGATCATTGTTTTTGACAGGGGGTATAATGATTATACAACTCTTAATCGCTTTGCCAATGATAATGTCACTTGGGTAACGAGACGACGCAAACAGCTTACTTATAAAACCCTACAGGACTATAAAAAAACTGATGATGATGAAACAATAATCAGCGATGAGCAAATTCAATTAGGATGACATTTGGGCACCAAGGTAATAGCAAGACTGGTACGGTACAAAGATGTAGCAAGTGGTGAGTTGTATGAATTTATCAGTAATAATTTCAAAATGAAGGCAACTCCTATTGCCGGGCTTTACCAACAAAGATGGCAAATAGAACTCCTATTTAAACGTATGAAACAAAATTATCCCCTTAAATATTTTCTAGGTGATTCTGAAAATGCAATTCAAATACAAATATGGTGTTCATTGATAGCAGACCTGATTTTGAAAGTTGTGAAGAAAGGGGCAGCAGCAAAATGGTCTTTCTCAAATCTGGCATCAATTATAAGGCTTCATCTCATGAAATATATAGATTTGCCACGTTTTTTAAAATCACCCGAAAAAGCACTGATTCAAATGTTTGCAAAAGCTAAGCAATATCATTATAAACAGCTCCGGTTAATCACCTAGAGGGCATGCTAAAAGAAAAATACGATAAAAAAAAGCCATAGAATGCAGCATTCATCATTAAGAATATAATAATGGTGATTTTTACCGGACAGCAATAGTTACAAACTCAGATTCCTGCCACTTAACTTTAATGCTGCGGGCTTCCTCTTCCGGATCGTCATTAAGTTCATCTCTGGCAATTTGTACATCTTCAGGAGTGTACAACCCTTTCATGGGCCTTAGTTTTATCACAACACCTTTCTCGCCCGTATTTTCGGTATCATACTCTATGCAGGTCTTTGTAAATTCCATGTTGGTAGGGGTTACTTTTTTTGATTATTGCGTTTAAAGCTAAGCGTAATCTTACTTTACTGTAAACACTAAGTCTCCTGTCGCAAAAAGCAAGCCACCAATTGTTTTGCGCCTTTTCGCGCAAGGTTGTGTTAGAGCCCGCTTGTGCTCAAACTGAAAAGAGTCATGAAAAAAGGGGTATAAAGCCTGTGGTTAAGGCTTACTTTCCACAGAAGAGAATATTATTTTATCCATGCTGTAGTCTATTATGCGGCGCAAGGTACTATCATTAACAAGGGGAAGTAGACTTCACCCAACAGTCCCCCAGCGGGGACACGGGTAAGGAGAAGATCGATAATAGGGAAATATTTCGGGAAGATCATAATAGCAGGAGGATAAAACTATCAATTCAAAAGATCCCTCAGCTTTTCCATATTCTTAATGATGATATTAGTGTCTTTAATTTCGATTAATTTTTCTGATTTAAAATCGCTGACGGTGCGTATAAGCGACTCCGTGGTAGTACCTACATAGTGGGCAATATCTTCCCTCGAAATATTAATGGATTCATTTGCTTTCTCGCGGCTAAACTTATGCTGGATCTCAATTAAGGCTTTGGCAACTCTCCTGCGCAGGGAACCGTAGGCCAGTTGCAACATCCTGTCTTCTTTTTCCTTCAGGTTATTGCTCATGATGCGGATAAAAGCGCCGGCAATATTCATATCGCAATAGATCATCTTCATAAAATCTTCGCGGGGAATCTGCAATAATTCGGCATCTTCAAGCACCGTAGCCGCATCTTCATAATTTATTTCACGTATTAAAGCATTGTACCCGATGAAATCACCGGAGGAATAAAGGTCTGTGATGTATTCTTTCCCGTTATCATCTGTTGTATATGTTTTTATTTTCCCGTTAATGACATAGTAAAGGAACCGTGGCCGTTTGCCTTCGGAGAACAGCGTGTGCTTCTTTGCATAGGATTCTATTTCATAATTATCAGACAGGTTATCTATACAGTTATTCTTTATATCCTCCAAAAAGGAAGTGATACCCTGCGTTGAGGCAGGATATGAACTTTGGGTAATTTCAGCCTTTTTTAACCTGATTTCAATGGCTTTAAGCAACTCGATATCGTCAAAGGGCTTAGTTATATAATCGTCGGCGCCCATTTCCATTCCTTTCCGCATATCTGTTCTTTCTGTTTTTGCAGTTAGGAAAATGAAAGGCATATTTTCAGTAGATTTATTATTTTTTAACATGTGAAGCACCCCATAACCATCAAGTTCGGGCATCATGATATCGCAAACGATTAAAGAAGGATTTTCCTTCAAAGCAATTTCTACTCCTTTTTTTCCATTCTCAGCTGTGAGAGCTTTGAAACCGGCTAAC
>Ga0075522_10003558_pt1 | contig 11329 bp, 8 predicted proteins | sample NGEPerA_FD_74796 | JGI IMG/M metagenome (GOLD analysis project Ga0075522, IMG submission 74796) | Arctic peat soil microbial communities from the Barrow Environmental Observatory site, Barrow, Alaska, USA - NGEE PermafrostL2-A | ecosystem: Environmental > Terrestrial > Soil > Wetlands > Peat ... | reverse complement strand
CGGGTGGTGGAATTGGTATACACGAGGGACTTAAAATCCCTTGCCTTTACCGGCTTGCGGGTTCGATTCCCGCCCCGCGCACCACTTTTATTTCGTTTGGTAAATTGTTACGCTTATGTATAATCAAGCTTATAAATAACTGAATCGCCGCTTAGGAGCGGCTAGCCGTTATGGAACCAAACACAAACAACCCCAGTGACCAGCCTTTACCAATAACCGTTTCACCGTCTGCCGAGCCAGTCGTATCGGACTCGAACAATGTGTCCCCGGACGCAGCTTATCAACCCCAAGTGGTCGTGTCCCCGGACGTCATGCCAGGCCCGGCAGCACCAGCAGCACCGGTAATGCCAACAACCGTCGCGCCGGCACCCGGTGCCGTGACGACCGGCGACTTTTCAGCTCCAGCAGCTCCAGCGGCACAACCGCCCCAGCCACCGTTACCAGGCCAGTTTACGGCTGCGCCGCCTCCGGCCTACGGCACCCCCGGCGGGCCAATGCCTGTCCAACCGGCTCCCAAGAAGTCACGTTCTTTCAAAAAGCTGATTATAGCGCTGGCGGCCGTGCTGGTCATCGGCGCCGGTTCGGCGGCAGCTTATGTAGGCATCGTGGTACCTAATCAACCGGCCAACGTGCTCAAAAAAGCCTTGGTCAACACCCTCCAGCAGAAGCAAGTCAGCTTCAAAGGCACCCTGGAAGCCAGCTCCGGAGCCGGCGGCCTAGCCGTGAAATCCGATATTAACGCGGCCAGTAATGCCACTGCCAAAACGGCCGATGTCCAGCTTAACTTCACCATCTCGGGTGTCAGTTTCCCCATAGAAGCGCGGCTGGTCAACAATAACGTCTACGTAAAAGTCGGCGACATAAGTACGATTGCCAGCCTGATAGGTACTTATAGCCCTGACGCCGGATCACTGGCAAACACGCTAAGCACGCAACTGTCCAACAAATGGATCGTCATCGACAGCACCTTGCTAGACGAAAGCGGTGTCAGCTGTGCCTTGAACGGCAGCTGGGGTTTGAGCCAGGCCGACATCCAACTGCTGGAAACCCAGTACAATAAGAATCCGTTCGTAACCATCCAAAGCACGAGTTCCGACCCGGTCAACGGCCAGGCGGCTCAGAAATTCGTCCTGAGTATCGATGACGACAAGGCAACGGCTTACGCCAACTCCAAGAATCTGGAGAACAACCTATCGATGGTCAAAACCCTCCAAAAGTGCGACAAAAGCGGAACGACAACTTTGCCCAATACGTCAAACGCCACCGGCGACCATGGCAAAACGCCTATCACCATATGGATAGACAAGGCTAACAAGCGGATCGTCAAAGTCGCTCTGCAAGATAGTGGTAAAGCCAGCCAGGGCGGCGCCACCGGCAACTTCACGGCCACCCTAAGCTATAACCCGGTTTCCATCTCCGCTCCGCCAAACGCCGAGTCGGCCATCCAGGTATTCACCAACATCCAAAAAGACGTCGCTTCCAATCCCGCCTTAGCCAATCTGTTTAGCGGCATGAGCGGCAGCACCTCCAGCAGCACCCTCAGCCAGTAAACGCGCTATAATAAGCCCATGCAAATCGTTGTTGATGACCTGCTCGCTTACTATGACCTCAGCGGCAAGGGTAAGCTGATCCTGTTATTGCATGGTTGGGGTGACAACGCCCGCGGTTTAAGTGCTTTGCGCCAAAGCCTGGCCAAAAAATATCAGGTCCTGGCTCTTGATCTGCCCGGTTTCGGCAGTTCGCAGGCCCCCCGGGAAGTCTGGGACCTTGATAATTACGCCGGCTTCATCCAAGCTTCACTAAATAAACTTGACCTCAACCAGCCTTACGCCGTTATCGGCCATAGTAACGGTGGGGCGTTGGCCGTGCGAGCTGTCTCGCTCGGTTTACTCAAGCCCCAGAAGCTGGTTCTGCTCGCTGCTTCGGGCATCCGAACTGGCGGCGGAACTAAGCGTTTCATCCTGAAAGTCATCGCCAAAACCGGTGACGCGGCGACCATCTGGCTGCCGGAACGCTATCGCCAGGCATTACGCCGCAGCCTTTACGACGCGGCCGGATCGGACATGCTGGTCATGCCCCAACTCCAGGAAACTTTCAAAAAAACTGTGCGACAGGATGTCCAGGCTGACGCGGCCTCGATCGCTATTCCAACCCTGCTAATCTACGCCGAAAACGATCGTGCCGTTCCGCCGGGGGACGGCCAGAAATACCATCAGTTGATTAAGGGTTCACGTTTAGAAATGATAGCCGACGCCGGACACTTCGTTCATCATGACCAACCGGCTCGAGTCGAAACCCTCATCAAGGACTTTCTGCGATGATCGGCTATCTCATCAGTATGTACCTGCCTAGTTACCCGATAGTGTTGGTATACATGCTCCAGGGCAGCGAATATCATGTCGGCCCCTATCTCAAGTGGCTGTGGCGGACGAAGGACTTCTCAACGGTCATGAAACGCCGCCAATTAGACCGCACCCGCCCGGCGCGCCTACTGCTGCTAGCCCTGCGGCTCGGCATGGTTCTGCAAATTATAGGCGGCCTGACTCTGATTTACTTCGGCGGCTGGCATCATTTGACAGGTGGCCTGGCGTTTGGCGCCGCGCTGATTATCAGTTACCCGATCGTTTGGTCGCACCTGGTAGTCCTGCCGCTCTTGATGGGCCGCGAGTTTAGTACGAAACCAAAAGAACGGCGCTTAATTCGTAAATCCGCCACCGTGTTTTCCGGCCACCCAGGTGTCAAAATCGCCATCGCCGGCAGCTATGGCAAGACGACCATGAAAGAACTACTCAACACTGTCTTAAGCGAAGGCCTCAAAGTAGCCGCCACGCCGGCCAACAAAAACGTCAGCAGCAGCCACGCCTACTTCGCGGCCAAACTCAAAGGCGACGAGGACGTGCTGGTTATCGAATATGGCGAAGGCGCCCCTGGCGACGTAGCCCGTTTCGCCCGTATCACCCAGCCGACCCACGCCATCATCACCGGTTTGGCCCCGGCTCATCTTGACCGTTACAAAACCTTGCGGGCTGCCGGGGAGGATATTTTCTCGGTGGCGGAATACCTGAAAGGCAAGCAGGTTTACGTCAATAATGAATCGCCCAGTGTCAAACCGTTTCTTAAACCGTCCTACGAGTTATTTGACAGCCGCGGCTGCCGCGGCTGGAAGGTCGAAGATATCACCGTCGATCTTAGCGGCACCAGTTTCGGCCTCAAGAAAGGCAAAAGAGTACTTCAATTAAGAAGCGGCCTGATCGGCCGTCACCAAGTTGGCTATCTGGCTTTGGTAGCGGCTCTGGCCCTGGAGCTGGGCCTCACCGACGAACAGGTTACTGATGGCATTGCCAAAACCGCGCCGTTTGAGCATCGCATGCAGCCTTACCAGCTAGCCGGTGCCTGGATTATCGACGACACCTATAACGGCAACCTGGAAGGCATCCGGGCCGGCACGCAGCTACTTAAAGATCTTGAAGCCAAACGCAAGATCTACATCACTCCCGGCCTAGTCGACCAGGGCGAAGAAAAGCGGCCCGTACATATCGAAGTTGGCAAACTGATTGCTGCCGCCCGACCCGACCTGGTCGTACTGATGAAAAACTCCGTGACGGATTTCATTAAGCAAGGCCTTAAAACAGCCAAATTCAAAGGCGAAATACGGATTGAAACAGATCCGCTGGACTTCTACACTAACCTGGCCCACTTCGTAGCCGCCGGTGACCTGGTCGTCATGCAAAACGACTGGACCGACAACTACGCCTGACGTTCCGCCTAAGCTTATTGCAATTGTAGCGCTTAATTGTATATACTAATTGCATGGAAACAGTAGCGGTTATTTTTGGCGGACGCTCAGCCGAGCACGACGTGTCGATCGTAACGGCGCTGGCCAGCATTATTAAACCCCTGGAATTGACTAAAAAGTATCGGGTCGAGGCAATCTATATAGCCAAAGACGGCGCCTGGTACTGGGATGACAAACTCAAAGACATCAAGTTGTTTACCTCCGGTGGCATCCAGGACTATCTGCACCGTACCCAACCGGCCAGTGTCCAGTTCGACGGCGGCATGACACTTATCAAGGCCAGCGGCATCGCCGGCCGCAAACAGCAGCGCAAGATTGACGTTGTTTTCCCGGCCATGCATGGCACTTACGGCGAGGACGGCGCCTTGATGGGCCTGCTCGACATGGCCGGTATTCCGTATGTCGGCTGCGGTGTCAGCGCGTCGGCGATTGCCATGGACAAGGTTCTGGCCAAGCAGTTGGCAGTGGCCAATAATATTCCGGTCTCCAAGTTCCTGGCTTTCACCAAAGCCGATTTGGAACGCGAACCGGGCAAGGCCGTGAAAACCATCGTGAAAACTTTATCCTATCCGTTATTTATCAAACCGGCGCACCTCGGTTCCAGCATCGGTATTTCGCGGGTCAGCAACGACGCCGAGCTAAGAAACGCTCTCGAAGTCGCTGCCCATTATGACGACCGGGTAATCGTCGAAGAAGCCGTGCCTAACCTCATAGAAGTCACGCTGCCGATTATGGGCAACGACCGTCCGCAGCCAGCTTTGTTGGAAAGGCCTATGACCGAAGCCGAGGACTTCTTCGATTTCGACACTAAATACATTGGCAACGGCAAAAAGGGCGGCGGCAAGAAGAGCGGGGTCAAAGGCTCCCAAGGCTATAGCGAAGTGCCCGCCAAACTGGACCCGGCTTTGTACGAAAAAGCCCAGGCGCTAGGCCTGGACACCTATAAGAAACTTGGCTGCAGCGGCATCGCCCGCGTCGACATGCTGATTGACAGTCAAACAGGCACCGTATACCTGAACGAAATCAACCCGTTGCCCGGCAGCCTGTATGTCCACAACTGGAACCGCGCCGGTGTCAGCAACGTCGATCTCGTACAAAAACTGATCGGCTTCGCCAAAGAGCGCCACACCCAGCGCCAGGCCCTTAACACCACTTTCAACACTAATTTCTTACAGCAGTTTTGATATGGCGGACGTAGGCCAAGTCGCTTATTTGCGCGACGGTTTCATACCGTTTAGCGAGGCTAATCTCAGCATCGCCAGCGCCTCGGTTTTATACGGCCTGAGCGTTTATACCGTGATGCCGGTGTTCTGGAACGCCGAACGCCAGCAACTGTATATGTTCCGGCCGGAAGACCATTTCCAGCGCCTGCAAAACTCCGCCAAAATCATGGCCTTTGACGATTTTTTAAAAACCTGGGACTACCGGCGCTTTGAACAGACCATGAAAAAACTGCTGAAGAAAAATAAACTGCGCCAAGACAGCCTACTTCGGATTACTATCTTCGTCGATGACAGTCTCAAAGGTACGCGCATGCATGGGCTCAAACACAACCTGTCGGCTTTCGTGTACCCGGCCGTGCCGCTATTGCCCAAGACCGGCGCGAACCTGTGTGTTTCCAGCTGGCGGCGGACGCCGGATAACGCTATTCCGTCACGCGCCAAGATTAACGGTAGCTACGTTAATGCCGCCCTCATGAAACACGAGGCGGTGCTAAACGGTTTTGACGATGCCATATCGCTGGACGAACAGGGCCATATCGCCGAGAGTACGGTAGCTAACATCTTCATGGTGCGGGACGGCCGGCTCGTAAGCCCGAGCAACTCGGCCGATATATTGGAGGGCATTACCCGCGACACGGTCTTCAAGCTCACCGACAAGCTGGCCATTGACCGCAAGCAGCGATCGATTGACCGAAGCGAACTGTACCGGGCCGATGAAATCTTCGTCTGCGGCAGCAGCGTCAACATAACACCGGTAATCACGGTCGACCACCGAATTATAGGCTCGGGCAAACCGGGGCAGCTGACCAAACAACTGATAAGCCTCTATCGGAGCTATGGCCGGCACGATGACGGCTTTGATTCGCCCTGGGCCGTAGCGGTTAACTAGCCTAACAGATTAGACGTGCTATAATTTAAGTAATGCAGAGCCGTGTTGCCATTCTCGATGCCGGCGGACAATACGTCGATTTGGTGCGAAAGGCTGTCGAACGCCAAGGCATTCCAGCCGACGTCCTGCCGCTTGACACGCCGCTCGACCAGATTGAAGGCCAGTACGGCGCGATTATCATCTCCGGCAGCCCAGCCAGTTCCCACCAGGAAGAAGCGCCGCAACCGGACCCTACAATCTGGAATAGCGAATTGCCGTTGCTCGGCATCTGTTACGGTATGCAGGCTATGGTCGTGGCCCACGGCGGCCAGGTAGCCAAGAATGCCATTCGCGAAGACGGCCGGGTGGTCACGCGTGTCGACACCTCGCAGCCGATATTCAAAGGTGTCAAAAAAGATTTCACGGGACTTTTCACGCACGGCGATTTCGTTAAATCCCTGCCAAAGGACTTCGTGACACTTGGTTCGCATAGCTTGAGCGACGGCTCGACAGCTTATTCGGCGGTCGCTTATGGCAACAAAATCGGCGTCCAATTCCATCCTGAAGTTTTTGACGACACGCCCGAGGGCTACCAAGTATTTAAAAATTTCCTGCAATTGGTTGCCGATCTGCCAGCTGACAACGATTTCCGAGAAAAACAACTACGCAAAATTATCGCCGACAAACAGAAGCACATCGCCAAACAAGCTGGCCAACGCCACGTCATCGCTTTCGTCAGCGGCGGCGTCGATTCCAGTGTTGCCGCCAAGTTGGCCGCCGATGTCGTTCCGCCCGAACGGCTGCACGCTTTCTTCATCGACAACGGCTTCATGCGCGACGAAGACGCCCTGGTTATCGAGGAGCTGCAGGCAGCCGGTATTCCAGTGCAAAAAGTTGATGCCGTAGCGGACTTCGAGCAGGCCAAGGTCAAGATCGACGGCAAAACTTTCGGCCCGCTGGTCGATGTCACCGATCCCGAGATCAAGCGAAAGATTATCGGCAAAGCCTTCATCGAAGTCCAGAACCGCCTAATCGCCGGCCTGGAATTAACAGAGGCCATGTTGTTGCAGGGCACCAACGCCGCCGACCGCATCGAGAGCGGCCACAGCACCGGCGACAGCCACACTATGACGATTAAGACGCATCACAACCAAGTTCGTGAGGTACAGGAGCTCAAGGCCGCCGGCTTGTTAATCGAACCAATTGACGATTTATTCAAAGACGAAGTCCGTGAGCTGGGCCATGAACTGGGCCTGCCGGAAGAACTGGTTGAGCGCCAACCTTTCCCAGGCCCTGGGTTGGCAATTCGGATTATCGCGGCATCTGAGTCTGACGCTGACCTTCAGCCCGCGCCAGGGCAGGCGGAAATCCAGCAATTTCTCGATAAACAAACTTTCAAAGCCCAAGCTCATCTGCTGCCGATTCGAAGTGTCGGTGTCGGTGGCGACGAACGGTCGCACCTGTCAGTCGCGGCGATTGACCATGCCGACTTGGACGCCACGCAGCTTGCCAAACTGGGGGCCGACCTGCCGGCCCATTTCCGTGAAACCGTTAACCGCGTGATTTATGCCCTTGGCCCGCGACCTCTTGCCAGCCATTCCTTGACCAAGACTTTGTTAACGGCCGACGTCCGCGCCCAATTGCGCGCTGCCGACAAGATAGTCTTCGAAGCCATGCGTACTGCCGACCTCCTAGGCAGCATCAAACAATTTCCAGTAGTGCTCATACCCCTGTCTTTCGCCAAACCGGGCGAGCGTTCCCTCGTGCTCCGTCCCGTAATCACCAGCACTTTCATGACCGTCCAAGCTATGCTGCCCAAGCGCGACCTACCCGATGATTTCCTAGACAATATCGCGCAGCGTATCCTAACCGAAGTCCCCGGCATCTCCCAGGTCTTCCTGGACCTGACCAACAAACCCCCCGCCACCACCGAGTGGGAATAGTACGCTCGAAGCCGTACACAAGCTCGGTTTAGTTATTAGTTTTTGGTAGGGGTCTAATTTGACACACAAAGTGTGTCAGGCAGGCGCACTTTATATATCATTTTCACACCCTAGCAAAAGTGAAACAATAAATTGATAACGCCACCCGAAAACCAACAATGCGTATTTGCCTGTAATTAGGGTATAGTTTGCTACAATGTAATCTGTTATGAAACGCTATAATCCGAAAGACATCGAACCTAAGTGGCAGAAAAAGTGGGAGGCCGATAAGATTTATCAGGCCAGTGAGGATCGTACCAAGCCCAAGAAGTACGTCTTGGAGTATTTCCCGTACCCCAGCGGCGCGGCCATGCATGTCGGCCATGTTCGCAACTATACCATCGGGGATGCCATTGCTAGATTCAATCGAATGAAAGGTTTCAACGTGCTGCACCCCATGGGCTGGGACGCTTTTGGCCTGCCCGCCGAGAACTACGCAATCAAGAATAAAGTCAGCCCCCGCAAAGCCATAGATGAAAACACCGACCGCTTCAAACAGCAACTGATTCAAATGGGCTTTAGCTACGACTGGACACGCGAAATCGACAGCACCGACCCCAAATATTACCGTTGGACCCAATGGTTCTTCCTATTGTTACTCAAGCGTGGCCTAGCCTACCAGCAGGAAGCACTAGTTAATTGGGATCCGGTAGACAAAACGGTATTGGCTAACGAACAGATCATAGACGGCCGGGCCGAGCGTAGCGGCGCCATCGTCGAGAAAAAATCACTTAAGCAATGGTTCTTCAAGATCACTGACTACGCCGACCGCCTGGAGCAAGACCTCGACCACGTCAACTGGTCACAATCGATCAAAGTCATGCAACGGAACTGGATCGGTCGTTCCAAAGGCATGATTTTCACCGCGCCGGTCAAGGACAGCCAATTGCAAATCCAGACTTTCTCGGCGCACTTCGAGGCTTTCGCTGCCGACACGTTTGTCGTTATCGCGCCCGACCACCCTTTTCTGAAAGATCTGTTGGAGGGAACTCCAGACGAGAAAAAAGTTCTCGATTTCGCCGCCAAAATGGTCAAGAAACGCGATTCCCAAGGTTATGCCGACGAGGAAAATGTCGAAGGTATTTTCACTGGACGTTATATAGAAGATCCGGTCGGCAACGGCGACTTACCGATCTGGGTAGCCAGCTACGCTTTGGCCCATTACGGAACTGGTATCGTGAAATGTTCGGCCCACGACGAACGCGATTTCAGGTTTGCCAAGAAGTATGACATCGGGCTTAAGCCGGTCTTATTCCCGAAAGACGAAGCCGAGGCCGAAAAAGTCCGTAACCTTGAATATTGCTACAACGATATGCAACACGGAATCCTGGCCGAACCACAAGCTTTCGCCGGACAGGTAAGCGGTGAAATTCGCGAACCTATTATTAAATATCTGGAAGACGAGCAGTTGGCCGTTCCTCAAGTCAGCTACAAAATGCGCGATTGGCTGATCAGCCGCCAGCGTTACTGGGGCGCGCCGATTCCGATTATTCATTGTCCCCAGGACGGCGCGGTGCCAGTGCCGGAAGACCAGTTGCCGGTTGTGTTGCCAGAGGTCAAGAGCTACGAGCCAAGCGGTGATGGCCGCAGCCCGCTGGCCAACGTGCCGGAATTCGTGAATACTACCTGTCCCAAATGCGGCGGCGCGGCCAAACGCGAGACTGACACGATGGACGGTTTTGCCTGTTCCAGCTGGTATTTCCTCAGATTTGCCGATCCTCACAACGACAAAGAACCCTTCAGCAAGGACCTGGCCAAATTCTGGCTTCCAGTTGATGACTACATCGGCGGGGCCGAACACGCCGTCATGCATTTGCTCTACGCCCGCTTCTGGACCAAAGTCATGTACGACGAAGGCCTGATAGAGTTCGAAGAACCTTTCACGACGTTGCGCAACCAAGGCATGATCCTGGCTCCGGATGGCGCCAAGATGAGCAAGAGCAAGAACAATACCATCGAGCCGGACAGCATTATCGAACAGGGTTATGGCGCTGACAGCGTTAGGATTATGGAGCTGTTCATCGGCCCCTGGAACCAGGCTTCCAATTGGAGTGTCGAGGGTATGGGCGGTGCCTTCCGTTTCTTGCAGCGTATTTGGACCTTAGTCCAAGAATTTAATGATAGCGATGGCGGTTCCGGCGAGTCGGCCGAACTCCAACGCTCAGTACATAAGACCATCAAAAAAGTTAGCCAAGACTTGTCAGACCTAAGCTTCAACACGGCTATCGCGGCACAAATGGAATGCGTAAATGATCTCTACCGGGTCAAAGCCGAAGATAATTACGGCTCGACCGAGTGGCAATGGGCGCTGGAATCACTGGTTCAGCTAGTGGCGCCATTCGCGCCGCACATTGCCGAAGAGCTGTGGCAACAACTTGGTCAAGATGAATCCGTTCACACCAGCACCTGGCCGGAATATGACGAAAAGTACCTGGTCGAAGACACGGTTACCATAGTAATTCAAATAAACGGCAAACTGCGCGGCGAAATCCAGGTCGCGGCAGACTCTGACGAAGCAACAGTAGTCGCCGCTGCCAAGGCCAACGAGAAGGCTGGTGCCTACCTGAAAGACCAAACCATCCGCAAAACCATCTACGTTCCCAGCAAACTCGTCAACTTCGTCGTCTAGGCCTTCGCTGCCCATTTAGCCAAAACCTAACCGCATCCCTCTATACATGTATTTTATGGGATCAGGGTATTGTAATTTATCTTAAAATAGTCTATAATTTATATTCTATTATGATTCATCCAGCTTTTCAGGAAGTACCCGATCAGTATATTGCCGAAGCGTTTAGTGAAACGTTGTTGCCGGGATATTGTAAATTTACGGCATCTCCACACTCAGTCTATGATTTGGACAAGCAAGGCTATCCGCCGGTTCCGTCTCATTTAGTCGGTCTCACAGCCGCTTTTATCGATAGGGACGGCGTAACCGTAAGAAGGCTGGGGGCTTATAACTTTTCACCTGAACATACGCCGGAACGCGAAGAATTGGTAAAGGCTTATGAAAGTACGGTCGGGGGCCTCCAAGAACGTTTTCCCGGCCTTGAGCTGGATGCTATGGCTATGGGTTTCGAAGTGAGCCAGCCCGAATACGGAGCATTAGGCAGCTGGTGTATAGAAGCCACTCAAAGGGACAATAAGCGTCTTCTTGCCGCTCACCTTATTTCCGTCACTGCGGATAGGGGCGAAGTTGTTGACGCTCTTGTTTACCCGGCTGTTGTGTATAGGGAGCTGCCCTTGGCTTTCCGGAACGCGGTTGAGCCGCTCGCCCTCGGTCAGATACCGGGGATGGAAGCTATATTAAGCGAAGAGGACAGAGAGGCATTACGGCGAGAATTAGATCCGATTATGAAACTAGACAAAAGTTTACAAGATCCAGTTGCTGTCGCAGTAGCCGGGCTTTTGCCGCCTGCCGCTAACTTTCCAAGAATCTTAGATATTTACCTCGGGCAATAAG
>Ga0075522_10003557_pt1 | contig 11329 bp, 9 predicted proteins | sample NGEPerA_FD_74796 | JGI IMG/M metagenome (GOLD analysis project Ga0075522, IMG submission 74796) | Arctic peat soil microbial communities from the Barrow Environmental Observatory site, Barrow, Alaska, USA - NGEE PermafrostL2-A | ecosystem: Environmental > Terrestrial > Soil > Wetlands > Peat ... | reverse complement strand
CCGAGCAGCATATTGATCGTGGTTGTTTTTCCGGCGCCATTGGGGCCAAGCAGGCCGACGATTTCGTTTTGCTTTACTTCGAAGGAAATTCCAGCGACGGCGGTCGTCTTTCCATACTTTTTTTGAAGGTCACTTACCACGAGCACCGGCTGTGTGACATCCGACCCATTGGACGGATAGGACGGATGGGTCATATTTGATGGCATTATGCGACTTCGTAACTTACTACTGGTTTCGCCGGCAGCACCAGATTTGAATCTCCATTCAGCACTCTCTCATAAATCGCTTCATACATCGGCACGATGCGCTCTTTTGCAAATTCTTTCGTCGCGCGCCGGTAGGCGGCTTTTGCCATGCGGGCATGGAGCGACCGGTCGGTGAGGAGTTCGATGGTTCGTTCGGCAAGCGCTTCAATGTCGCCGACGGGAACGACGAATCCGGTTTCGCCTTCGATATTTAGTTCCGGCAGGCCACCGACATCGCTTGAAATAACGGGGACGCCGCAAGCCATGGCTTCGAGCGCGGAGAGACCGAAACTTTCATTACCCGAAGGAATGAGGAACACATCGCTCGCGCTCAAGACCGAAGCCAGTTCGCTTTGTTTGCCGAGGAAGCGTGTTTGCTGCCAAATACCAAGCTCGCGCGCAAGCGCCTGACATTCGCCGCGATCCGGGCCATCGCCAATAAGCAGCAGCTTCGCCTTCACACCGCGATCGAGAATAATTTTTAGCGCGCGGATCGCATCCTTTACGCGCTTGACTTCCCGAAAGTTCGACGTGTGCACCAGCAACTTCTCGCCATTCGGAGCGAGCAGACGCTTCAGATTTTTCGAATCCATCGGTCGAAAACTTTCCGTGTCGATAAAATTTGGAATCACTTCGATTTCCTTCCCGACATCGTAATTCCCAATCGTTTCATCGCGCAAAAATTGGGAGACGGCCGTAACGGCATCCGATGCTTCAATAGAAAATTTCATCAGCGGCTCGAAACTCGGTTCGAGGCCCACGAGCGTGATGTCCGTGCCATGCAGCGTCGTGACAATTTTAATGTCGTTCTTCAATATCTGCTTAGCAAGCACGGCTGCCGTGGCATGCGGAATCGCGTAATGAGCGTGCAAAATATCGAGCTTCTCGAACCGCGCTACTTCAACCATCGCGCTCGTGAGCGCCATCGAATAGAGCGGAAATTCGAAGAGCGGATAAGTGGACATCTCGACTTCGTGATAAAAAATATTATCGAGATAACGGGCATCATCCTGACTTCCGCCAGTAAGCCGCATCGGCAGCGCATAGGTAATGAAATGCACATGATGGCCGCGCTCCGCAAGCGATTTGCCAAGCTCCGTGGCAACGACGCCCGAGCCGCCATAAGTGGGATAACACGTAATTCCGATATTCATAGAGTGATGGAAAACAACGGCGCTTCGCACTTCGTCCCGCGCTTGTGTGTTCTATCGCGTTCGATGTCTCCAGATGATTTTTATTATACAGTCGAATCGTCGCTGCGCGCGCCGGACTTGAAAGTCAGGGGTTCGCGCTTCATCGCGGATATTATTCCGGCTACCACGAAAGACGAAGTCGAAGGCGCGTTATTGAATGTCCGAAAAGAATTCCATGATGCGACACACCATTGCTTCGCCTATCGGCTCGGCGCGGACGCGCTTCTGGTCCGCGCAGCGGATGACGGCGAGCCTACGGGGACTGCGGGAAAGCCGATTCTGCTTGTCCTCACCGCACGAAAGCTAACGAACGTTCTTCTCGTCGTGACTCGCTATTTTGGCGGCACGAAGCTCGGCACGGGCGGCCTCGCGCGCGCCTATGCGGAGGCGGCACAGCAGGTCGTTTCGATGTCGAAAGTAGTTCGTGTTTATCTGACATCCAGCGTGTCGCTCGAAGTGCATTACGAAGACGTACCGCGAATGGAGCGGCTCGTCCATGCTTTCGGCGGACTGATCGAAGAATCGACCTACCTCTCAAGCGTAACGCTCCGCGTTGCGATTCGGAATTCGAAGCTCCAGGAATTTCTTCGCGCCGTCACGGAGACGTTTCAGGGGCGGGTGGTTCCGCGTTCCTGAATTTCCATTCCGCATCCAGTTCCCGCAATTCCTCTCCGATGGCGCGAGAATATTTTGGAGGACAAAAATTAGTTGCAAAGGAAAGATCGTAGTTGCAATGCAGATTTTCGGATTGAAGCTTCGCAAAATGGAGCGCCATGAGCGCGATTGCAAGCGAATCATTCTCACTTAGCGTCGCGACGGCTAAGTCTGTTAACGTCCCAGCCCGCTCGCCGAATGGATCGGTTTGAGATGCGCCGATGAGTTCACCTTTACCCTCCAGCAATACCGAATACACATAGCGGAGCGCAAGATCCGTTCGATCGAATCCCGGCTGCGGAATATGATCTCGCCAAACACGAAGGAAGGATTCGAATTCTTTGGAGCGATCCGTGTCCGGCATATATTCTTCGCGCAGCCGTTCGATCCACTCCCTTTGAACGGCGGAATGAAGTAGCACGCGATGCACGTATGCAACGAGGAATGTTCCGCTGCTAAGTTTTGCGGCAAGAGCGGTCGAATATAAACTATCGGCGGCAAGCGTATCGCCCGCAACGGCCCGAAGATCGGCTTGCCGGTTAGCGAGCACGATGCGCTGTTTTTGGATGACCGGAGTGCGCGTCGTATCGAGAACATTGAGCGCCGCACCCAACTGATGGAGCTCAAGAAGTGCATCGGAAAGCCCAGTAAGCGACCCGATGCCGCCGCCTTCTTCGAGGGCCGATGTGTAAAGTTGTTTGGCATCTTCCAACCGATGGTCTCGATACGCATCGGCGGCATTTCGATCCAACTTTCCGATTCGGCGCAAGCAAGGATTGAAAATAATCGAAGTGCGGTCGTAATAATATCTAAAATGCGCGGAATCGCCGGCATCCATCGGAGTCATAAGTGGCGCGAGCCAACGCTTCCATTCCGTTTCGAGCAAATCGAGCGACTTGCCATATTCTTTTTGCCAATCGAGCGAAGCATAGACACGGTCGAAGGGAGCGGGACCATACGCTCTTAAAAGATAGCGTGAAAAGGATCCCGCAAGAACGTAACTTTTCTCCGATGCATTCGCCGCGAAGCCAGTGAAGGACATAATCTGCGTTACCCCAGTCAAATAATGAAGCTGCAGAATTCGCGCGGCGTGCTCGTCGAGCGTATAAATGCCATCGTATTCCGGCTCGACCGACATCGCCGCGCCTTCGGTGATTTCCGTGGACCAGCTTGCGTAAAACGGGAAGACGCCCTTCTCGCGAAGCATAACGTGCGTGAGTTCGTGCTTGAGATTTTGCAAATTCCCTTTCGCAATTTCGACTTCGCCAAACCAGGGCTTCGCGATCGAGGCGATCCGAGTGCCGATCATTTTGAACATCGCGTCATTCGAAGGATAAATATAAATTCGAATCGGCGGATGCTTGGGTGAAAGCTGGAATCGGCCCTCGATATCGTGCAGATACCAGCGAACATCCTCCTCGAATTTATCGAGTTCGTCATTTGTGAGCGAGCCGGGCGCGTAATAAATTGTGCAATTCGGAGCGGGCTGCGCTTGCTGGCTTAAGAGAGCTTGCACGGCAGCGTGGGAAGTGGTGATGCCAAATTGGTCGTGCAAAGTAAAAAGCACGATGGCACTTATCAGGAATAAACCTATGATGGACAAAGGAGTCCGATGGGTCCAATCAGTCCGATGAGTCCCATTTGGGGAAACAGTGATGAGTTTTGCAAAAGAAAGCAACACGGCAACCCAAACAAGCTGTTCTAATCTTGCCGCAAGATACGCGTTGTTAAGCTCCATCGCTTCATCCCACACGAAGCCTGGAAAAAAACCGTATTGCCAGCCATAGGCGAACAGCTGAGGATTCGTATAGCCGGGCAATAACGAAAGAATAAGCGTTACAACCCAAAAGCCGATAAACAGCAAAATGGCCTTCGCGCGGCTTTTCACCATCCGCTCAAATGCCAGCCCGAACAGCCCGCCAAAAATCGCACTGGGGAGCGCGATTTCGAGATAGAAGAAAAGGCCATCCCAGAACGAGCAATTGGGAAAGGGTATCAAAGAAAGGACGGAAATGACCAAAGGGACAAAAGCGAGCAGGATGCTCTCAATTGCAACGGACAGAATTTTTGTCGATTGAGTCTCTTTTGTCCCTTGGCGCTGTATCGCCGCTATCCCGCACACAAAGCTCAGCGCCAGTGCCATGAGCGCGGAATATTCGAACCCGAGCACCGCGAAGAGCGGACTGGAAAAAACGATCGTTAGCGCCGCCAACGCGGCAAGCACCAGGGCGCTTAGCACCCTTCCGCCCCATGGGCGATCGTGCAAAAAAATCCTGTCCTTATTGTTCGATTTCATTCGCTGGGGTGAAACGGGAAGCGATCTTTTTCGTCCTAATTTAGAGGAAGGCTGCTTTTCTTTTCGTAACTTTGTAAGAATTTAATCACTTGACAGAGCATTCCACGGTTTTCTCATGGCATCTAACACACTCGTTACCATCACCTATTCCGTAGCCGACGCGAAGCGGCGCGAACTCGAAACTATGCTTCCCGCTTTGGTCGAGCGCATTAACGGCGAACAGCAAGCCGTTCGGTGCTCCGTCTATCAGGACGAAGACGAACCCTCGACCTTTGTCGAAGTCTATGAGTGCGAAACATCCGACGATTTCGAAAATCTCGAAGACATCCTCAGCGAAGAGACGAGCCAGCAAATCCGGCGCATCGCCACGGATTTTGCGCAAGCCCGTCAGGCCGTCATGACGCTGCGGAAGATGGTATAACCTGTGTGGGGCGAAATGGTATTTCGGCCACGGGAGCGAAATACCATTTCGCCCCACACAGGCTTAGGATTAAAAATCTTCGCCGAGCGAGATGATATAGGCCGGCGGCGCCCACGTTGCGATATTCGTCGTCCACGCAAGATCGAGGTGGACGTAAAATCCGAAAAGATAGGTTCGGATGCCGGTCCCGGTCGAGAGCAAAAGATCACGGGTTTCCCAATTAGTTGTTGCAGGATTACGCTGAAACAAATAGACGCTGTGGTTCCACGCCGTCCCGGCGTCAATGAAGCTATCGCCAAAAAACGCGAGCGGGAAGCCTCCCACGAAGATCGGAAATGGGTAGCGCAATTCGAGATTCCCAATGACGTAATGCGTACCGATCTTCTCATCGTACGCAAAACCACGAAGCGGCAAGCCTGGCGTGTAGAAGGCAAAATCCTGCGGGCTGCTGATCGGGATACCCTGCGTCTTGTAATAGTAATTGATCCAGCTATCGACGCCCCCGATAAAGAAGTGCTGGGGCGTCGGCCCGAAACTGGCCGCGCCGGTAATTCGCGTGGCTAAAGAAAAAAGTCCGGTGATTCTCAAGTAGTGCCGAATATCGAACTGCGGCGTGACGAACCCCAGCCAGTTGTTCGCGATCTGCGGCGAGGCGGAAACTCCGATATTGAACCGCGTCCCATCGATTGGATAAAAATAGCTCATCAGCGCATCGTCATGCACATAAGAGATTTGAGGGAAGATGGCATAGGCTGTTTTGGTCGGAACATTTTCCGCGACAAGCAAATCCTTTTGGAAAATCGCTCCTGTCACGGATAGGTCAAATCGCGAAAAGCGGTTGAGCGGATACGCTGCAACTCCCGCGATGCCCGTGGAGGTGAACCGCGCGATCGGGTAGGATTCCGCTGGCGCATCGGGATCGGACACTTCCTGCAAAAAGGCCGCGCTATGATACCCTTGCAAACCCCAGCTTACGCGCTTGGCAAGATTGTAATACGCCAGCAGGTAATCCGAATTTCGAAGATCGAGAATCAGATTTGTGGCGAAAAATATCTGCTGGTTCCCAAGCTCGTCGGAAAAAAGCATCTGTGTCGTCCCTTGCAATCCATAGAATCCGGAATATCCCGCGGAGCCGATAATAACATCCGGCGAAAACACGGTTCGGTAGGGATGCTCGATATAGCGCCCGCCCGTGTCCTTGTAATTCGTCACCACCTCCGCCAGCGCTTTGTGCTCGATCACGGGGGTCTCGCTGCGGTTCACATTGGGAGCATTACTAAAAACATAATTATGCAAATCAACCCCGACCGATCCATAGCCCTTGGCCGTATCGGATTTATTTTCCGCCGTATCGATGTGCGCAATCATCAGGCTGCCCTCGTTCTTGCGATAGGCTGTGAGTGGCAGGGAATCGACATGACGTTCCAACGGATTCCGCAAAAGATAAAGATCGTACCCGCCCCGGTGCATCGTCGAAAAGCAAAGCTTCGTCCCATCGCTCGATATGGAAATCTGGTCTATCTTCGAAACGGAATTCGTGACCGGGTGCGAATCGGAACCATCCGCATTCGCTTCGTAAATGTTGTTGATCCCGTTCGCATCGCTGATGTAGAAGAGCTTGTTATCCTTCGTAACGACCGGATAATATTCGTCCCCCCCCTCGGTCGCGGTGATACGAACGATGGTATTCGAGGCAAGATCGTAGCGATAAATATCGCGGTTCGGGCTTTGTATATTGACCGGGCTTGGAAACGTCAGCGGAAACTGGCCGGGCACGAGATTGCCCTCGCGCTCGCTGGTGAAATAAATGGATTTCGAATCCCACGTCCAGGATGGCTCATGGTCCGAGAAAACATCCCGCGTTAAATTGCGGAGATCATGCGTCGCAAGATCGTAGAGATAGATGTCCGACTGCCCGTTCTTATAACCGGCAATGGCGAGGTACTTTCCATCGGGTGACCATCTCAGTTCTTCAATGCCATCGAGCTCAATATTCGGCAATTCCTCTTCCGGCCCGGAGCCATCGACATCGAGAATAAAGATCGCGTCCGTCTGGCCGGCTTTCGAAGCGAGCGCGACGTGCTTCTCATCCGGCGCCCAACTGAGGCCGGGCGTAAGCAGATGCAACTCTTCGAAATTGGCGCTCGCGCCGCCGCCATTCAGAATTTTTTTAATTCGTCCGGGATGAATCAGGCTCTGCACATAGACATCGTAATAATCGCTGCGGTCGCTGATGAAGGCTACCTGATCGCCCTGGGGCGATACTTGCGGCGAGACGTTCATATAATCGTTTAACTTTTTGTGATCGGCGAGCGATTCCGCATAATCATCCGGGTCCTGGAACCGCGCGATGTCGGGATAATAGAGGACTTTCAGCGCTTCGATAAATTTATCGCTGAATTCGCTCACGGTCAATCCGAAGGTGGAACGAAACCCCGCTTCGACACTTCGGCTTGCGCGAATCCGGTGCAAAAGCTCGCCAATTTTGTCCGGCCCATACCGCTGCATAATATACCAATACATCGTCTGCCCCACGCGATATTGCACATATCCGCCTAAATGATCGAGCGGCGGGACCGAGTTCGTGAGCGTGGCGTCGCGCATGAACATATCGGTCGCGATGTCCAAGCCATGCAAGGAGTTGAACTCTGCGAGACCTTCGTTCATCCACGAGGGAATTTCCATTCCGCCGCCGGTGAGCAGCGATTGATACGTGCCGCCGATAAACATATCGTTCACCACCGCGTGGGTAAGCTCGTGATGGATGACGTGACGGAACATTTCGTAATCGCCCTCATAGGGAAGAATGACCCGGTTCTTGAGCAGCTCCGTTACGCCGCCAACGCCTTCGGGCAAAAATTCGCCGACGGCATTCGTCTGCTGAAAATCGTTGTGGGAATCATAGACGAGGATCGCGACGCGATTCGTGATGTCGTATTGCATGTAACGCTCAATCGAATCGAGCGAGGTTTCGGCGTGATCGGCGACGAACTCCGCCAACTCGCGCCCACCCTGATAATAATAGACATCGAAGTGCGGCGATTGAATAAATTGCCACTTGAAATCCTTATACTCGACCTTATTCTTGCCGAAACTCGCACCGACCTGAGCGAGCAAGGATGAAGGATGAAGGATGAGGGATGAAAGTAATAAAATGGCGAAAAGCGCGAGGCGATAACCGCTCGCGCGGGTGCTGAAGCACCGGAAGGTAGCCCAAATTCCGCGACCTTCATCCTTCATCCTTCAACCTTCATCCTTTTTTTGGCTTGCGCAATTATCACACCAGTAATAATTAGTAATCCACCTAACAATTCCAGAAAACCAATTTGTTCAGTGAGAAAAAGTTCAGCGATGAGCATTGCCGTCACCGGCTCGATCATGTAGATGACCGCGGCCGTCGCCGGAGAAACGATATTTTGATAGCGGGCCTGCAAATACGCGGTCGCGCCGGTCCCGATCAGCGCGGTAAAAAGTAGTGCGCCAATGCAATAGGGCGTCAGCACGATTCGCGGCACTTCGACCACGGGGAGAAAAATTACTAAGAGAAGCGAAGCGGCCACCATTTGAGTCGAGGTGATCATCATCGTCGCCGCATGTTCGCTGCCCGTGACGGCCTTTGCATGGAGCACCGCGCGGTCGATCCAAACAATATAGACACCAAACATGATTGCACAGCCGAGTGTCAGCAGGTCGCCAACCGTAATTCCATTGGCGTGGTAGGGCTGCGTCATAAAAAATACTCCGGCGAGCGTGACGATCACGGCCGCGGCAAGCTTCCCCGTAATTTTTTCGCGGCCAACGAGATAGGAAATAATAGGAGTCCAAACGACCGCCGTCGAGGTGAGGAAGGCGGATTTCGAAGTCGTGGTGGTGAGCAATCCGGCGGTCTGAAGAAAATAGCCCAAACCGAACGAGACGCCAAGAACAAGTATGTCGCGGCGGAATAATCGCTCCGCGCTCGTCTTCGCGCGAAAGAGCAATGTTGTGCCCATCCGCGCCGAGCGGGAAAAAATAACGAATGCAACGCTAATTAGCGCCAGCCGCACGACGACAAACGCCATCGGCGTCGCATCCACCAGCGCCCGCTGCACGATGGCGAAGGTCGTCCCCCAAATAATAGGGATCGAATAAAGTGCAATGAGCGCAATCGGGCGCCGGTCTGAACTATGATTTATGTGATTCTTGTGATTAATATGATTAGTTTCTTCGCGCTCCTAACGCGCGAAGAAATATCAGAACACACACAATCAAAGAAATCACTCAAATCACACGAATCATAGTTCAGACGATTATCGAACGTGCGCCATCGAAATCCGCTGCACCTGCCCATTCATCCGCACTTCACACTCATATATTCCCGGCGCGAAGCCGCTCGCATCCCACGAGAATTCATGCTCGCCCGCCGATAGCTCGCCGGAATAGAGTTGCACCACTGGTGCGCCGAGAAGATTCACCACGCGCACATCGGCATAGCCTTGCGATTCGGCGGTGAAGGTGATCGTCGCCCGCTGCGAGAAGGGATTGGGATAGGATTGAATTTCAGTCGGAGTTACCGGCGTTTGCGCGACGGAACTAATACCGAAATCAGAAAGAGGGCGACGCCAAACACCCGAATCCCATGTTCCGGCATAGAGGTAGTTATTAAAAACCAGCAGAGACGTCACTGCTCCAAATGGTTCACCCTCACTAACAAGTTTCCAAGTCGATCCTGCGTCCTGCGAAAAATAAATCTCATTTCCTCCGAAGGAAAAATCTCCTGCCCTTCCGGCGGTGAATAGGCTATTTCGATCAGCCGCAATCGAAGCAGGAACTATAGGGCATGGAAGGGAATCCCAACTGTTGCCGCCATTTGATGAAAGAAATAGACCACCTTCAGGTTGGCCGTAAGTATAGTACCGAGCCGCAAAAATATTGGATCCAGAGGACGCAAGAATAAAAACTGGGAATCCCGGTGAGTTCAGCGTCTTGCTCCACGTAGTGCCACTATCCGTAGATTTGAATAAGGCTCCGTATATAAATCTGTCGTCGCTATAAGCTCCCGCAGACGCATATAAAGTGCCACCTTGATTTAAAAAAGCATCCACTTCGGAGAGCCAAGGGAGACTGATCGCTATCCCACTATCCGACTCGAACCACGTTCGACCAGTATCGGTTGAACGATAAATTCCAGTTCCCAGTGCAAACAGATTGTTACTGAATGAAAAAAGCAGATCGGAAGCACCCCGGGTCGTATTGCCTTGACCGAGGAATCCAACGGGAATTCCACTATCGCTTTTTATCCAGCTGTTGCCACCATTGGCCGATCGATAGAGGGCATTGGGGGTATTGAAGTTACACCCATTTCCATTGTTAAGCACCTCGGCGAATAACTGACCTGCAAATGGAAGCATAGAATTAATGGTGGTCCATCGCGGGAGGCCATTATCGCTTGCTTGCCATGAAACGCCATTATTCATCGAAGTGTAGCAAGGCAATCCAATTCCACAATCGGTGCTTAAGCCCACGAGTAACTTGGCATCATCGGAAGTAAGGACACTGACTGACGGCGTGTCGAGGTTGATGGGAGCTGTTTGCACCCACTGCCCCACCCCCGCAAGCGGCAGAGTGAAAATTACCGCGAAAAACGCCGAGAGAATCGAAACCGACTGTTTCATAAGCCGAAAAGCATTAAGTTAAGACGGGAATGAAACGAGTTGTGCGCGGCAACAGTTCTTTCGTCATGAGTTATCGCGAGCGTATAACGATAAACCCTAAGCAACGGGGTGGCAAGCCCTGCATTCGCGGCCTGCGCATCACCGTGTATGATATTCTCGAATATCTTGCCTCTGGAATGAGCCGGGAGGAAATCCTTCGCGATTTTCCCTATCTGGAACCGGAGGACCTCACGGCGGCCCTCATGTACGCCGCCGACCGCGAGAAACACATGCTGGTCCGAGCGGCATAACCGATGCACGGATGAAACTGCTCTTCGATGCCAATCTCTCGCCGAGGCTTGTCCGCTTGATCAGCGATCTTTTTCCATCCTCCGCTCATGTGGAGGATTTCGGCGATTTGGCCGCGGAGGATGGTGAGATATGGGCTTATGCCCTTCAAAATAAATTTACGATTGTGACGAAGGATGCGGATTTCGATGCCATGAGCCGGCACGCATCGAATCCCCCGAAAATTATTTGGATTCGCCGGGGCAATTGCTCGACTTCCGTTATCGCGAACATGATTCGCGCAAATTCCGATGCAATCGCTTCGCTCGAGGACGAGGAAAATGAGCTTTCGGTTCTTGTTTTATTGTAGTTTGTACCAGCTCCATACGGGGACATTTCACCCCCACTACCATCTCCTCCGCCGGCCGTGATTTGCCTTCGGCTTTTGGTTGGAATGCTGCGCGGGTTTCTGCGAGGGACGGTTCGAATTCGAATCTTGCTGCCGAGCATCCTGCCGATTCGATGGCTGCTGCCTCGTATTTTGCTGCCGCGAATGTTGCTGCGGCCGGGCATGGGTTAGCTCTGGCTCGTGACCGCGC
>Ga0075522_10003556_pt1 | contig 11330 bp, 8 predicted proteins | sample NGEPerA_FD_74796 | JGI IMG/M metagenome (GOLD analysis project Ga0075522, IMG submission 74796) | Arctic peat soil microbial communities from the Barrow Environmental Observatory site, Barrow, Alaska, USA - NGEE PermafrostL2-A | ecosystem: Environmental > Terrestrial > Soil > Wetlands > Peat ... | reverse complement strand
TTGGACCAAGGCTGTCGCGCCGCCCACTCGACGGTGTCGTATCCGTCCGGCCCTTCGTTCAGGTCGAGATAAAACGTTCCCTCCGAGTTGTACCGGCCGCGGCAATCCTGCACCACGACCACGTAACCACGGCTGGCAAAGTAGTACGCCGGTTCGCGCCGGTTCTGCTGCTCTTTGGTCAACGTGCCGTCCTGCGGGCGTGTCGGATTTTTCCCGTACGGCGTGCGCGAGAGTAGCACGGGAAATTTTCCAGGGACCGGGGCTCCGTCCTTCGCCGGATAGTAAATGTCCGTGGCCAACTTCACCCCGTCCCGCATGGGCACCATCACGTCCTTGACAACGCCCACTTCGTTCTCCTGCGGTGTCCCGTAAGGCTCCGCTTGTGAGAATGCAAACTCCGCCGATCCAAGCAGAATGATGATAGTCCCGAGAAAAACAGAACGCGTCCCGCGCCAGCGATCCGTCACGTCAGTCTCCTTCCAACCAATTGAACCGTCCCCGGCGTTCAGGCGCCAAGTAGCGGCAAAGCGTGCAAAAAAAGCCTAGTCGATTAGCTGTAATCTGGGATTTTCATTTTGGCTGCCCCGCCGACCAATACCATACACCCGTCCCTTCAGAACGCAATTCCCCGGCCAGGTTTTAGAGTGCAGAGCCTTTCCGCAAACTGCCGCAAAATCTCAATGCCAAAAGCTGACAAGATTGAGGTGCCGTCCTAGGAAACACCCCGATTGGGATTTTGTTGGAACGACCTAGCGCGTGAAAACGTCCAATTTGTGGGGCCGCAAACGCCCTGACGGATGGTCGAGATTTCAATGGCCACAGGTGGCTCAGTGAAAATCAAAATCGTTTTACTCCTCGCGATGGTTACCGTGCCATTGGTGATCTCCGGGCCAGCCTTCGCGCACCACTCGATGTCGATGTACGACAGCAGCCACGAGACTACGTTCAAGGCCACCATTACGCAGTTCGATTGGGCGAATCCACACACGCAGATTACATTTACAGTTGCCGATGCACAGGGCAACATCGAGAAATGGGTCGCGGAAGGTCCCAGTCCGAACCGCTTAGCGAACGGCGGTTGGAGCAAGGAATCCCTCAAACCGGGCGACGAAGTAACAATCGTCGGCAATCGCAACAAGAATGGCTCACCAACCATGCGCTTTGAAAAAGTGATCCTGCCGAACGGTCAGGAGCTTCAAGGGCGTCGGCACTATTTCTAGGAACTGCAATTCTTCTCTCGGGCGCGGCGCTAATTACTTCAATGCCGATGACAGGATAACTTCCCGGCCCATATCTCGATAGGCGGCCGGACAGGCACGGTGATGTTGCGCCAATATTTTCGGAAGTGAACCGACCTGTCCGGCTACACACAAGAGAACCTCGACAAAATCGTGCTACTGTTAAATCAGAGTTCAAGAAAAACTTTGGGATTTTAAACTGCGGCAGATAAACTGCAAGCCAGTGTTGCGCTGACCCATTGAGACCGCCCGACTTACCGATACTTGGTGAACCATCATGAGCAATGTTTCGGTGGATTCAGCCTCGCTCGATCTATAACAATGGCGAAGAGTTGCTGAATGGGTGGCCGAAGGGTGTGAGGTAGTTGGTCGGAATTAGAAAACTTTCCTGTAGAGTAAGGCTATGCACATTTTAGTTACCCTGAAGGTCTTATGAATAGAAATTCTTTCGTGCTCTACGGGGGCTGCAATGAAGATTTTCTTGAAGGTTTTGGGAGGATTGATAATTTGCGTGGTCGTTCTGCTGGCTGTCGTCAGATTCATGGGACTTGGCCCGCACGGCGGATTCCCCGGCCTATGGCTGAAGGGAAACCTCGTCACGACTCCCGTGAACGACTGGACGTGGACGGACAAAGTTTCCACGATCGAGGTTCAGACCGAATCCTGGTACCTGATTCCACACTCCGTTACCATTGATTGCATGACTCTCGACGGCCGCCTCTATGTTTCGTCCGGATATCCCCCGCAAAGCCCAAAGACCTGGTACGAAAACGTGGCGCGCGACCCACATGTCCGCATTCTGATCGGAAATAACTTGTACGACCGCACCCTGACCGAAGTAAAAGATCCGGCGGAAGCGGCCACGGCGATGAAGGCTAAGTACATCAAGTACCCAACATTAAAAACTCCGTCGAACTTCATCATTCACGTGTTCCGCGTGGACGGGTAAGCGCAGCCCGGCAACGGGTAGCTGGCAGTGAGCGGCCTAGGCTGGAATGGATCCCCCAGGCAGCGAATGCGAGGGGATCAAGACGGATGGGCCGTGCAGCGGCTTTTTCCTTTTTTGTTAAGAAGAAAAGTGAGTAGATTCGATTGGAGCTGCAGCGGATTACGTCTTCTGAGAAGCGTGGCAGATCGTCGGCATTAGACGTGAAGACGCGCACCTTGAAAACTGAGCAGGACCCACCATTCGTGATTTTCCACCATCATCAGTTCCGCGGTTTCATTTACCGTCTGTGCTAATTCGGCGAGAGTGGTGGCGCGCCTTGCGCGGTCCGCGAGCCATTCGAGGGCTACGGACATGCGGTGCGAGCGTTCGGCGATGCGCTCTAATTCCAGTTGCGAAGTTACGGCGTGCACGGCGCCCGCCCAGGCGGGGAGCACTAGCGCCAGAAACATGATCCATGTGCCGATATTCAGGTAGGGCGCGCGCTCAGCTGTACCCGAATGGCCCACGCCGGCAAAATGCAGAATGGCCATCAGCAGCGTCGTGCCAAATAAAGCAAACCCGATCTGGTGGCGGCGGTGTGCGCTTTTTTCTTTGCGCTTCGCGCTGCGTGCGTGGAACTTCTGCTGATCTTCGAGCCATGCCTGCACCAGGAACTGCTTCAGCGCGCCGAGCGGCAAAACCGGAACTGATTGTCCGGCAGCGGAAACAATTGCTTTTACGGTTTGCGTCAGCCATTGCTGCGGGCCGCGATAAAACGGGAGCGGATCGTTTTTTTTCTTGCGGGATTCGGGTTCCAGCAGTGTGGTGAATGTCGCGATGCGCAACTGCTCGGCAATGTACCGCGCGTGCAGCCATTTTTCATGCCAGCCGCTCGATCCCGCCGACATCCACAGACCGAGTATCGTCAGCATCGCCGCCACCTCGAAGATGATCAGCCAATGCAGTTCCGGGAAGAACAAGACCTGCCCCACCGCAATGGTCACGGCGAGCGCCGCGAGATATAAAATGCCGCTCACGCCGCGAGCGTGCTTGCGGTGATAGAGCAGCGCGAAAGAATCGGCCCGCGCAAATTGCGGCACGAGGATCGATAAAATTCCGCTGAGCGCTTCCCCGGGCAAGCCACATTTTTCGGCCGCGGCGGCAAGATGCTCCCGCGTGCGCCGCTCCTCATTTTCATAATCCCCGGGAACGAGTCTTTTATCCTGGAAATATGCCAACTGCTGGCTATAACCGCGCGACAGCTCGCCGAGTGTGCGCGGAAATTCTTCGGTGCGGATGATCGCTGCTTTATCAGGAGAATGATCGCGAAAGTTGACAGCGAGAATTCGGCGCGGGGATTCTTCCGGATGCTCGGCGTCAATCCACAGCACAACACGATCGCGCTCAATCGCATACTCCACAATCTCGGCTGTTCCGCCAACCCCGGCTGCTTCGCGCCCATCCCACACCGCCAGTAGAATTTCGGAGACTTCCACCACGCGCTCGCCCGCGCGCAAATAGGCGGCGTCGCGCATTTCTTCGAGCTCGGTGCCCTCGCCGCCTCCGCGAATTTCCGCATCCTGAGTGCGGCAAGGAAGTTCTTCGACGACGGCGGCGTGCGCAAGCAATCCTTCAAACGCGGCAAGCTCTCCGTCCTGAGAAAAATCCTTGCGATAGTCCGCCAGCGGGAATGGCGTCAGCACTTCGAGCCGCGCATCGACCCGCTCCATCAGCGTTTTTGCGGCGATCTGATCGGCGCCGCGGGCCAGCGGCGAAACAATTGTCCAGCATGGTTGCGTTGCGCCCGCCTTCGCGATCAGAACATTGATGCGGTCCGCGAGGCCTTCAATCGCGCGAGCTACCGCCTGTTCGTCTGAGATCCTGCGATGTCCGGTAACCGCAAAACGAAGCTCGTATTTAATGATCGGAGGCATTTGCCAATTGATTAATGGTGGTAAGAAACGGGTGTATCATAGCGCAGCATTTCAGGCCCCGCACCCGTAATTACCATCACTATTTAAAAGCAGCAAATTGAGGGAAGTCATGACTCGAGATGTATTCATCAGCCATGCTGGTGATGACGCAATCGTAGCCGCAGAAGTGTGCGCGCTGCTGGAGAAGCGCGGACTGAAATGCTGGATGGCTCCGCGCGATGTGGCTGCCGGTTCGGTGTGGGACGAAGCGATCCTCGATGCGATTGAAACTTCGCGCGTGTTTTTGCTGATTCTTTCGAAGAGCGCCAACCAATCGCAATTCGTAAAAAACGAAGTGAACCGCGCGTTTTCGCAGAGCAAACCGATCGTGACATTTCGTTTGGAAGATGTGCTGCCGGGGCGTTCGCTGGAATTATATTTGGCGCGGCACCATTGGACGGACGCGTTTCCGCCTCCGCTTGCCGCGCGGGTTGAAACTTTAGCCACGTCCATCACCGCGCTGCTCGGCTCATCCGCAGCGTCTGCGGGGGTGACCGTAGCGCCCGCCGCCCCAGCTGCTCCGCCAACGCTCGTGTCACGAATGATGGCTCCTGCATTCGCGTTTGGCGAACGAGTCCGCCATCTCAGCCGCGAATCTCTTCTCTTTGGGTTGATTGCGCTGCTCGTTGGCTCGGCTCTGACCTTTGGCTTGCTGTGGAATCGCAAATCCTCTGCGCCGCCGCAACCCGTAGGCCGCTATGTCATCACGGTTTCCGCCACAGAAGGGCTAAACGTGTTGAACGGTTCCGGCTCTCATATGCTGGCCATTTCTCCGGATGGGAAGTACATCGCATACACAGCAGTACAAAATGGTGTAGAGGGGCTGTACCTGAGATCCTCCGATAACTTGGAACCCAGGCTCGTCTCCAGCTCGGATGATCCAAGGGTCGGGGAGCCGTTCTTCTCTCCCGATGGCCATTGGCTGGGGTATGTCAGCGACGAAGGAAAAATAAAGAAAGTTTCCGTGGACGGTGGCCAGCCAATCGTCGTATGCGACGTAGATGCGAGGAATACGATTGGCGTAGCATGGGGTCCCCGGGGAAACATTATTATGGGACGCTATTCCGATGGCCTTTGGCAAGTGCCGGAATCAGGCGGAACTCCAAAGCAGCTGACCAGTCCGGTCAGCGGGTCTCCGAACGAAATTTGGCCGACCTTTCTGCCTGGATCTAACGCCGTGCTTTTTACCGCCGACAACGGAACATCTCCGCAGATTGCAGTGCTTTCCCTCGATACGGGGAAGTGGCGAAATCTGATAGCTGGGAACGATCCCACCTACTCGCCGAGCGGACATCTCTTGTTCACGCAGGCGGGCGCATTGATGGCTGTTCCCTTTGATCTTCAGAGGTTGGAAATCACTGGTGATCCTGTGCCGGTCGTGGACGGACTGTTGGTGCATGGCTCCACCAACTCCATTTCATCGTCCACCGATTACAGCCTTTCATCGAATGGAACGCTGGTTTATGTGCCAGGGAGTTCGCGCACCGCTCCTGTCCATCTCGAATGGGTTACCCGGGACGGAGCCGAATCACCGTTGCCCGCTGCGCCCCACGTCTATGTCCTCCCGAAGATTTCTCCCGACGGGAAGCGGATCGCCATTGGTATCACGGAAAAAGATACCCAGCTCTATATCTACGACATCGCTCGCGACACGCTAAACCGGTTCACTTTTCAAGGATCGAACAACCTAGTTCCTTTATGGACACCGGATGGCAGACGCATCGCCTATATCTCCAACTCATCTGGCCCCAGGAATATTTTCTGGCAGCTTGCCGACGGAAGCGGTGGTTTCGAGCGCCTGAATACCAGTCCGAATCTCAGCATTCCCGGTTCCTGGTCGCCGGATGGAAAAGTTCTGGCCTATGCCATCATTGCCCCTCAGACGGGATACGACATTTGGACTCTTACCCCGAGCGACCACAAGACGCAGATTTTTCTGCAAACAAAGGCGAATGAGAGCGCGCCACAATTTTCTCCGGACGGGCATTGGCTCGCGTATGCGTCGGAGGAATCGGGCCGCTTTGAAATCTATGTCGTGCCGTATCCCGGTCCCGGAGGAAAGTGGCAGATTTCGAGCGACGGCGGCCGGGAACCCCTCTGGAATCGCAACGGGCATGAACTGTTCTTCCGAAATGGAAACAAAATGATGGCCGCGCCGATCGATACGCAACACGGCTTTTCCGCAGGGACTCCCAAGATGCTTTTTCAGGGCCAATACGTGACGCTCGCCAATTCCACCCCCAATTACGACGTGACCGCCGACGGCCAGAAATTCCTAATGCTGAAGTCCACCGTGCAGCCGACGCAGATCAACGTCGTGGTGAACTGGTTTGAAGAATTAAAACAGAAAGTGCCGGTAGGGAAAAAGTAGTGAAGCACAGTTTGAGTAGGACAGGCTTCAGCCTGTCTGGGTTTTCGCTGGGTACATAGAGGCGTGCCTTAAGCGCAGAAAAGCAGACAGGCTGAAGCCTGTCCAACGTAAGAACGGGGCAAAAATGACGCGAGACGTATTTATCAGCCATGCGGGGGATGATGCGAGTGTAGCGGTCGAGGTGTGCGCGCTGCTGGAGAAGCGCGGATTGAAATGCTGGATGGCGCCGCGCGATGTGGACGCGGGATCGGTGTGGGACGAAGCGATTCTCGATGCGATTGAAACTTCGCGTGTGTTTCTGCTGATCCTTTCCAAGAGCGCCAACGATTCGCAGTACGTGAAGAACGAAGTGAACCGCGCGTTTTCGCAGCGCAAACCGATTGTGACATTTCGGCTGGAAGATGTGATCCCTGGCCGCTCGCTGGAACTTTACCTCGCGCGGCATCATTGGACGGATGCGTTTCCGCCTCCTCTCGCCGCGCGCGTGGAGCGGCTGGCAACTTCCATCGCCGCGCTGCTCGATTCGTCAGCAACTCCCAGCGCAACCCCCGCTGCTACTGCCGTTGTTGCTCCGCCAGTTCGGCCAACGCTCGGCGCGCGGCTTTTGTCTCCGTTCTTCGCGATTACAAAAGGAATTCGCGAACTTGGGACCCGGGCACTCATTTTAGCCCTGGGAACATTGTTGCTCGGTGCGGCCATCGCTGGATTTGCGGCTTGGAATCTAAAGCCCACGCCGTCGAAGCCCGTCATTCGCACGGTCATCGATCTACCGCCCGGCGACCGGCTAGTGGGGTCTCGCCAGACGGCGCTCGCTCTCTCTTCCGATGGAAAACAACTTGCCTATGCCGCCATCCGAGGCGCTACCAGCCAGATTTATCTGCGACCAATGGATAGCCAGGAGGCCCGACCCATCTCGGGCACGGATGGAGCCAGCGACCCTTTCTTCTCTCCGGACGGCCAGTGGATCGGTTTCTTCGCCGACGGAAAGTTGAAGAAGATATCCGTGAACGGGGGAGCGGCTGTGACCCTCGCAGATGCACCGGACCCTCTCGGAGCCAGTTGGGGGAGCCAGGGGAAAATCGACTTCGCCCCAGCAGGAACCGGTTCGCCCATCCTGCAAGTGTCGGACTCGGGAGGCGCCTCGCAGCCGCTGGGTCATTTCGAAAAAGGGGAAAACTACCAGGATTGGCCGCAGTTCTTGCCCGGCGGCAAGGCCGTGCTCTTTGCTGGCGGAAATATAGGCTTTGGCGACCGCGTTAATGTTCAGTCGGTGGCAACGAGCGATCGACATAGCTTGGTTGGCGGGATCCAACCCCACTACGCCACTTCCGGTCATCTAATCTATGCGCAAGGGACAACTCTGATGGCCGTGCCCTTCGATCCGCGGCGGCTGGAGATTAAGGGCACACCGGTTCCTGTGGTCGAAGGCGTCGCGTTTTCGTCGACCTATGGAGTAAGCCAGTACAGCATTTCCGACACTGGCTCGTTGGTCTATGTTTCGGGAGCGTCTGAAGGAAATCAAAGGAAAAAAATGGTGTGGGTCAGCCGCAGCGGCGTTGAACAGCCTTTGCCGGCCCCAGCACAGGCTTACCGAGACGTCGTGATTTCACCGGACGGCCAGCGCGTCGCGGTGGAAATAGACAATCAGATCTGGCTTTACGATCTCGCCCGGGACACTTTGACGCGGTTTACGTTTGAGGGCAATCAAAACCTAAATCCGGTGTGGACTCCTGACGGGAAACGGATTGCGTTCAGGTCAAATAAAGAAGGAGGACCGGCGAATATCTTTTGGCAACGGGCAGACGGCAGTGGCGGGCTGGAGCGTCTGAGCACCTACGAGAACCTCCAAGTTCCGAGGTCGTGGTCTCCGGATGGGCAATTTCTGGCCTTTCATGAGGGTAGTCCCAAGACGGGGAGGGACATTTGGGTACTGCGGATGAGCGACCGCAAGGCGCAGCCTTTTCTCGTTACGCCATTTAATGAAGGCGGCCCGACGTTTTCCCCCGACGGTCGCTGGCTGGCCTATGTATCGAATGAATCGGGGCGCCCTGAAGTCTACGTGCAGCCGTTTCCGGGTCCCGGCGGGAAATGGCAAATCTCGACCGAGGGCGGCGCGGAGTCCGCCTGGAATCGCAACGGGAAAGAACTGTTTTACCGCAGCGGCAACAAGATGATGGCCCTGGATGTTACGACGCAACCCGGCTTTTCCCCTGGCAAACCCCATATGCTCTTCGAGGGACAATACTCTGCCAGCGAATGGCCGCTGATTGACACGGCCTATGACGTGTCACCGGATGGACAACGATTTTTGATGACCAAGGGAGCCGAGCAGGCGGCGGAGGCCACGCAAATCAACGTCGTGCTGAACTGGTTTGAAGAATTGAAACAGAAAGTCCCGACAGGGAAAAACTGATGACGCGCGATGTCTTACGGTTTGAGTAGGACAGGCTTCAGCCTGTCTCGGTTTTCGCCGGGTACATACCGTTCGATTGAATCGAAGCGATGTACGGCCAAAGATGGAGAACCTCAATGCGTAAATTAATCCTACTCACCGCGATCGTGTTCTTCACGGCCGCGAACGGCGCTGACGCAGCGCCCCGGCCCGCGCAGGACCAATTTCCGCCCGACTACGTTCCCTCCGGTCAGCAAATGTTCAAACAATATTGTGCCGCCTGCCATGGCATCAGCGGCAAAGGACACGGACCCGCTCGAGCCGCTTTGAAAATTCCGGCCGCCGATCTCACTACCCTAGCCAAACGCCATGGTGGCGATTTCCCATACGACTATGTTGTTAATGTTCTGCGTTTTGGCCCGGGTGTCGCTTCCCACGGGTCTTCTGACATGCCTACTTGGGGCGCTATCTTCCAATATATGGATAACTACAACCGCGCCTCCGTCGAAAAACGCATCAAAAATCTTGCCGACTACCTCGCCACCCTCCAGGAAAAGTAGGCCTCCAGCGCGAAACGATTAAAAGCGAAGGTAGCCAAGGCACCGGTCGCAGGAGAGTGTGCGGACCTGTGTGGATTACACCGCACCGCGATCGGTTTGCTCGAACGGCCGAGCGAAATCCGAGACTGGATACATTGCTGACGATTTCCAAGGGACTTGGTGATCTGCCAAATGGCAAGGGTGGCATGATCCGAGTTCCACTCACGGGCTGCTTTGAGGGGGCCGAACTCGCCTATGATTTCGACGGGCATCGTAACTTCCTATTCACCAGATTGTACTTTGAATGACTCTGCGGGAAGCACAGCAATTCCTATGGGGATTTGCAAGGACAAGGATGGGCGACTTTCTCACATTCCGGCAGTTAGGTTTCTGGCCGCAGTAGCATCTTTTTGTTTCCGGTCTTGAGCGCTCGCCAGACTTTCTCGATTTGGATTCCCAATTTCTGCCCGCCAGCGTCGGCAGGCCCGAGATTGAGAAAGGGCGTCCTCTTGTCGGCAATGAACAGACGGCCGACACGAGACCAGCCTTCGGGTTGCAATCGATTGTTCAGCGCGCGTCGCAAGATCGCCGCGAGTATGTCGGCAAGTTGCAAACAGGGCAATCCGGTCGAGTCCGAAAACTGCCTCTGCTCGCTGAGGAGTAAGCCGGCGTTCAATCCTGGACCGCGATCTTCGGCCTGAATGCCGTATGCCTCACGTGTCCACGCGACGTGGCGGTTCATCTCCTCATCTTCGGCACGGATCATGTACCGCGCGTCGAAGTATGAATAGTCAGATCCGAGAAGGCAAACGAGCGGCTTTGTCACAAAGTGGCTCTCACTCATCGGAAGGATCAGTGTCGACCACGTGTCCTCCATTTCTGTGATCTTCCGATCCTTTTGATCGATAATCCTCTCGATACTTCCGAGCTCGTCGGGCACCCGCACGGACCGGCAACAACGTCTCGCCGCCGACGGCCAGTTTATTGATTTGCGTGAGCATGGGGCCCAACCGCTAACGTTCGAGGACCGACTTGGGCAGACGGGTCGACCGAATACGGTCGGCTGAAGCCAAGGCGTCATGGCTTCAGCCTTGGCGTGCAACCAAAACCGTCAAACGCCCTCAAAGACGTCACACGCGGTCTCGGCACGGCGAAGCGCCAGGGTACAATCATCGGCACGATGAAGCGGGAAACTAGGATTCCGACTTGTCATCGATCGATTCGGAAGCGCGAACAGCCGGTGATGTCTGACAGGGCAAAACCATTGTCGCTATCGTACCCCCTTCGGGATTAATTTCTAAGCGGATTTGTCCTCGATGCGCCTCAACAAATTCCTTGCAGATGAAGAGTCCCAGACCGAGACCGTCGACCGAACTGAATTTCTCCAGGCGATGAAACTTCTCAAAGACTCGATCAAGATCACTGTTCGGAATACCTCGTCCCCGATCAACTACCGACACTTCCAATTTGCCGTCGACGATTTGACCGCAAACATCAATTGGCTGGTCAGGAGGAGAAAACTTGATAGCGTTGCTGAACAGATTGACGAGCACCTGCGTGATCAAATCGAAATCCATGGGTACCAGGGGCAGATCTGAAGGGATTTGAACGGTGATCAGCCTCTTCTGCGTCGATATCCCCAGTACCTCCAGCGCGGCTCCCACAACATCTGATAAGTCGGATGGTTCGAGTTTCAGCCGTGACACTCCTGACTGGATACGCGTGACGCTGAGAAGGTTGTTCATAAGTCGATGCAGACGCTTGATTTCATACTCAGCGGTTCGCAGCAGCTGACGTTCGCGCGGCCGATCGAGCGAGAGACCGGGGCTCAACAAAGCGCTGACCGCCGCGGTGATAGCCGCAATCGGCGCGCGTACCTCGTGCGACAC
>Ga0075522_10003554_pt1 | contig 11332 bp, 9 predicted proteins | sample NGEPerA_FD_74796 | JGI IMG/M metagenome (GOLD analysis project Ga0075522, IMG submission 74796) | Arctic peat soil microbial communities from the Barrow Environmental Observatory site, Barrow, Alaska, USA - NGEE PermafrostL2-A | ecosystem: Environmental > Terrestrial > Soil > Wetlands > Peat ... | reverse complement strand
CCAGTTCCGGGTAGGTCGCGAGCAATCGCTCGAAGCGCCGCCGCACCAGCGTCGGCATCGTTCCGAGCACGTACTCGGCGGCGAGCTGGTCGCCCAGTTCCGGGGTGTCGTACTTCATGCGTCGAGGCACCGTCTGAGGCGGTGAAGGCTGCGGCGGATCCAGCTTTTGACGGTCCCCACCGGCACCGCGAGGTGCACCGCGAGTTCCTCGCGGGTCAGCCCGTACAAATAGGCGAGCAGCACCGCGCGGCGCGGGCTTTCCTCAAGCTCGTCGAGGCAGGTCTGCAAGGCCCGCATCTGCGCGCCCTGCTCGGTGCTGTCCGGCGCCGCGAGCCGGTTCAGCAATTCGGCGGGAGCGGCGTGACCCTCGGGGCGGGCGCCGTGCCGCCGCAGCCGGTCGAGGGTGGAATTGCGGGCGATCGCGATCAGCCAGCTCATCGCCGCGCCGCGCATCGGATCGTAATCCGCGGCGCGCCGCCACACCGCGACAAAGCATTCCTGCAGCGCGTCCTCGGCGACCTCGCCGCGCCCGGCGATGCGGATGGCGACGCCGAACAATTTGGCCGCGGTCTTCTTATAGAGCTGCGCAAACGCCGCGGCGTCGCCGCGGCCGGTCTTGCGGAGCAGCTCCTGAAGCACGAGCGGCGACTCGGTCACTGGTTCCCAATCCCACGACGCCATGGCAAAGCCGGGAGCCGTTGATAGCAGATCGCCCTACGCGGCGCTCCGCGCTTTGGTTGCACGGCGCTCCGCGCTTTGGTTGCACGGCGCTCCGCGCTTTGGTTGCAGGGGGCGCGGCGAGGGTGCTTGATCGCCATCCGCCGCGGGTTTTGCCGTGTTGGAGGCCAATCATGGATTTCGCGATCCCCGACGAGCTGCTCGACCTGCAGGAGCGAGCCGCGATCTTTGTGCGCGAGCAGATCATCCCGCTCGAGCACGACAACCGGCTGCACGCGCATGGGCCGAGCGAGGAGTTCCGCCGCGAGCTGGTGGCGCTCGGCCGCCGCGCCGGGCTGTTGTCGCCGCATGTCGGGACCGAATGGGGCGGGCTCGACCATCGCGCCACGGCGGTGGTGTTCGAGGCGGCCGGCTATTCGCCGCTCGGTCCGATCGCGCTGAACTGCTTCGCGCCCGACGAAGCCAACATGCATTTGCTGGAACAGGTCGCCGAGGAGCGGCAGAAGGAAGAATACCTGCGCCCACTCGCCGCCGGCGACATCCGCTCCTGCTTTATGATGACCGAACCGGCGCCCGGTTCCGGCTCCGACCCGTCGATGCTGCTGACCACGGCGCGCCGAGACCCCCCAAAATCCCATGGCGGCAACCGCGGCGATTTCGTCATCGACGGCGAGAAATGGCTGATCACCGGCGCGGTCGGCGCGAAGTTCGCGATCATCATGGCGAAGAACGACAGCGACGATCTCGGCCCGGCCGGCGCGACGATGTTCCTCGCGCCGATGGACGCGTCCGGCATCCATATCGAGCGGGTGCTCGATACGCTCGACGGGTTCATGGCGGGCGGCCACGCGGCGATCCGGCTCGCGGGGTTGCGGGTGCCGGAGAGCGCGGTGCTCGGCAAGGTCGGGCAGGGGTTCCGCTATGCCCAGGCGCGGCTGGCGCCGGCGCGCCTGACGCATTGCATGCGCTGGCTCGGCGCGGCGCGGCGGTGCCACGACATCGCGGTCGATTACGCGCGCCGCCGCCATGCCTTCGGCAAGCCGCTGGGCGAGCACGAGGGGGTAGGTTTTATGCTCGCCGACAACGAGATGGACATCCACACCTGCCGCCTGGCGATCTGGCATTGCGCCTGGGTGCTCGACCAGGGCCAGCGGGGCCGCCACGAATCGAGCATGGCCAAGGTTATCTGCTCGGAGGCGATCTGGCGCATCGTCGACCGCTCGATGCAGGTGCTGGGCGGGCTCGGAATCACCGACGACACCATCGTCGCCCGCATCTTCCGCGAGGTGCGGCCGTTCCGCATCTATGACGGCCCCTCGGAAGTGCACCGCTGGTCGATCGCCCAGCGGGTGCTGCGCGGCGGCGGCGCCTAGCGCGGCAGCCTGTCGCGCAGCGATTGCGCGTCAAATGGCGCGCACCTTGGCGTCGTTGAGCGCGCCGCGCCAACCGGGATAGAGCCAGCCGGAAATGCCGATGCGGATGTGGCCTCTTGGAGCGCTCATTGCTAGAAGAACGCCATGCTGACCATTTTCGATATCACCTTCCGCGTCGGGGGCAAGCGTGGACGTGCGCTGCTCGACCACGCGAGCGCGCAAATCCCGGAGGGCAGCAAGCTCGGCCTCGTCGGCCGCAACGGCATCGGCAAATCGACGCTGCTCGATTTGGTGCGCGGCCGGCTCGCGCCCGACGACGGCGACATCGTCCTGCCGCGCGGCTGCCGCATCGGTTTTCTGGCGCAGGAGGCGCCGAGCGGCAGCTTCACGCCGCTCGCCACGGTGCTCGCCGCCGACCGCGAGCGCGCCCGGCTCCTCGGCGAACTCGACGCCTATCCGGCGCCCGATGGCATCTCCGACCCGGGGCGCATCGCCGAGATCGAGGCGCGGCTCGACACGATCGGCGCGCGCGCGGCGCCGGGGCGGGCGGCGCGCATCCTCGCCGGGCTCGGGTTCGACCCGGCGATGCAGGAAGCGCCGCTCGACGAGCTGTCGGGCGGCTGGCGCATGCGCGTCGCGCTGGCGGCGGTGCTGTTCGCCGAACCCGACCTCTTGCTGCTCGACGAGCCGACCAACCATCTCGACATGGAAGCCTCGCTGTGGCTGGAGCGCTATCTGCGCCGCTACCGCCACAGCTTCATCCTGGTCAGCCACGACCGCCAGCTGCTCAACGCGGCGACGACCTCGATACTGCATCTCGAAGCCGGCAAGCTGACGCTCTATTCGGGCAATTTTGACGCCTATCTGCGCGCCCGCGGCGCGGCGCGAGCACGGCACACGGCGCTGGCGCAGCGCCAGGATGCGCAGCGCCGGCACATGCAGGAATTTGTCGACCGGTTCCGCTACACGGCCTCGAAGGCGCGCCAGGCGCAGAGCCGGCTGAAGGCGCTGGCGAAGCTGGAGCCGGTGGCGATGATCGCCGAGGCGCCGCCGATCGAATTGCGCTTGCCCGAACCGGCCCGGTTGAAGCCGCCGCTGATCGGGTTGGAAAAGGCGAGCGTCGGCTACCAGGACGGCCGGCCGGTGCTCTCCGGTATCGATCTGCGGCTCGATCCCGACGACCGGGTTGCCTTGCTCGGCGCCAATGGCAACGGCAAGACGACGTTCGCCCGGCTGCTCGCGGGAAGGCTGCCGGCGATGTCGGGACAGGTGACGCGGCCCGCGAAACTCGTGACGGGGTTCTTCGCGCAGCACCAGATCGAGGAGATGCGGCCCGGCGAATCGGCCTATGACCATCTCGCCGCGCTGCTGCCCAATCTGCCGCCGGAGGCGATCCGCACACGGCTCGGCGGGTTCGGTTTCGGTCAGGACAAGGCGTTCGTGCCGGTTTCGGCGCTTTCGGGCGGCGAGCGGGCGCGGCTCAACCTGGCGCTCGTCACCCATGACGCGCCGGGGCTGCTGATCCTCGACGAGCCGACCAACCATCTCGACATGGAGACCCGCGAAAGCCTGGTCGAGGCGCTCGCCGAGTATTCGGGCGCGGTCGTGCTGGTGAGCCACGATTGGCACCTGGTCGAGCTGGTCGCCGACCGGCTGTGGCTGGTCGAGAGCGGCACCGTGCGGCCGTTCGACGGCGATCTTGACGCTTATCGCCGGCGGCTCGACGAGCGCGACGCGGCGGAAGAGGAACGCGCCGCGAAATCGGGCGAGCGCGACCCGAAGCGCGCGGCGCGGCGCGAGGCGGCGCAGCAGCGTCTCGCGCTCGATCCGCTGCGTCGGGAATCGCGGCGGGCCGAGGCGGCGGCATCGCGGTTGGCGGCCGAACAGCGGGCGCTCGACCGTGATTTGGCCGCGCCGAACGGTTTTGGCGGCGCCGGCGCGGCCCTCACCGAGGCGCTGAAGCGCCGGGCCGAACTCGCCCGGCGGATCGCCGAGGCCGAGGCGCAATGGCTGGCCGCCGAGGAAGCGCTGGAGCGCGCCGGCCGCGGCTGATGGCGCCGAATCCGTCGCCCGGTCGCGGCAGCGCTTCGGTCGCGGTCACGCGGCCAAAGGCCGCAGCGCGGCAGCACTGCGCCGCGCGGTTTTGACAGCGGCCGCCGCCGCCCTCCACAATGGCTCCGGTCTGGGTTCCCTGGCGTGGCGTTTTGCCGCTGCCCCACCTCGATTGAAAGACCGCCATGACCGACAGCCCGGCAATCAGCGACCGCAATCTGGAGGCGACCACCAACATCTCGCTGAAGCGCGAGCCCGCCTGTTTTGCCTTCTTGTCGGCGCATTCCGCGGCGCCGCCGATGCCGCTCGACTCGATCAACCTCGACCTCGCCTCGGCCGATTACTTTCAGGGGCGCGCCTCGCTCTGGACGACGTTGGAGATGCGCTCCGGGGTCAACGGCGAGCGGCCGGTGACGCTGCTTGGCTTCGACGAAAGCTTTTTGCGTCCGTTCACCCGCGCGCTTGTCGAGGCGGCGACGACCCGCGCCGCTTACCGGATGACCATCCTCGCCGAGACGCCCGAGGGCGGACGCTGCCGCGTCGTCGAGTACGTGACCGGCCCGGGCAAGGCGTTGAAGGAGCTGATCATCCAGCCGTTCGAGTCGGTCATGGCGATTGCCGCGCCGAGCCGCGACGACGGTGACGAATGCCTATTTCAGCTGCCGCGCACGGACAATTTCCTGCGCTCTTTCGCCAAGATGTCCTATGCCGCCGACCAGGCCTTGCACGATCTCCTCGACGAGATGGGCCGGGTCGCGCGCAAGCGCAACTCGCCGGAGAACGCCTGACGGTTTTGCGTATTCTTTCGCAGCCGCGGGTAGATAGCGGCGGCTAATCGGCGGCGTCGTCGGCCTCGACCAGATGGGTCAGCGCGAAGGCGCCGAAGAAGCTGCCGTCCATCGGCTTGGCGAACAGGTAGCCCTGGGCATAGCCGCAGCCGCTGCGCCGCAGAAAATCGCGCTCGCCGACGGTCTCGACACCCTCGGCGACGACATCGGCGCCGTAGATGCGCGCGATCTTCAGCATCGCCAGCACCAGCTCCTTGCCGTCCTCGGTGTCGACCCGCGCGGTGAAGCCGCGGTCGATCTTGATCATGTCGACCTGGTAGTCGCGCAGCGCGCCCAAAGCCGAATAGCCGGTGCCGAAATCGTCGATCGCGATGCGAATGCCGAGTTCCTGCAGCTCGGTCAGCACCGAACGGGTGACTTCCGGGTTGCGCATGACCGCCGACTCGGTGATCTCGATCTTGAGCCGCGAGAGCGGGAAACCGCTGTCGCGGATCTCGGCGAGGGTCGCCAGAAGAATCGACGGATCGTTGAACTGGCGGGCCGAGACGTTGACGCTGACCCACTCCAATAGGTCGCGCCCGTACAGCATCTGCCAGACCTGCATCTGCCGCACGGTTTCGCGCAGCACCCAACAGCCGACCGGCACGATGAGCCCGCTTTCCTCCAGGGCCGGGAGGAAGGCCGCCGGCGCGACGAGGCCGTCGCTCGGATGGTTCCAGCGCAGCAACGCCTCGGCGCCGATGACCCGCCCGTCCTCCAGCCGCTGGATCGGCTGGTAGTGCAGGACGAACTGGTTCTCGTCGAGGGCGCAGCGCAGCTGGTCGAGCAGCGCGAGGCGGCGGCCGACCGTACTGGTCAGCGCCGGCTCCCAGGCCTTGACGTTGTTGGGTCCGCGCTCCTTGGCTTCCTGCAAGGCGACGTCGAGGTCGCGCATCGCGTCGTCCTCGGAACGGTGCGCCTCGGTCGTGACGATATAGCCGATATTGGCGGAGAGCCGGATGCGCTGCTCGCCGACCAGCACCGGGCTGACCGCGAGCTGCAGCAGACGGCGGGCGAAGGCTTCGGCGTCGGGGATGTTCGCCGGATTGCCGAGAATGACCGCGAATTCGTCGGCGCCCAGGCGCGAGACCATGTCGGTGCGCTGTTGCGGGGTTGTTTCACCGTTGGGCGATGCCGGCCTCGCCCGCGACCTTGTCCCGGTCAGCAGCCGATTGGCGATGACCCGCAGCACCGCGTCGCCGACGCTGGCGCCGTAGAGGTCGTTGACGCCTTTGAAATTGTCGATGTCGAGCAGAAAAATCGCCGCCGAGCCCCACGGTCCATCGGCGGGCGCGACCGTGGAGCGCACCCGGGCCATGAAGCAATGGCGCCCCGCGAGGCCGGTCAAGGCGTCAGTAGCGTATTGCAGGGTCTTTTCAGTGGCGATCGCCGTCGCCTCGTGCAGCGTTGCGACCACCCCGAGGATCGATCCGTCGTGATTGCGGTGCGGGCGGGCGCTGACGATGCGCGTCGCCCCCTCGCTCGCATCGCCGTCATCGGTAAGGCAGGCCTCGACCGTCTCGCCGGACAGGGCGCGGCGGTGCAAATCGGTCAGGAGCGGCGCACTGTGGGAGTCGACTTGCGCATGGTGCTGGCCGATCAGCGCTTCGCCGGCAATACCGAAGGCGTTGAGCCAGCGGTGGTTTGCCGCGAGATAGCGCGACTCGGCATCGAACAGCGCCACAGCGGATGGGATATCGGCGACAAATCGCGATATCCATTCCGGAACGGGGGCTTCCGGCTCGGGGTTCGACCTGCTCACCATGACACTTGATAGTGGCTCCAGACGTTGGCCTGCAGCGTATTGCCCGCCAATTAAAGGAATCTGAACAGAGAAGCTATCGCCCCAGCTATTAGTCGCAAAATCGATCAATTGATGCTTGAAAATGTATTAAAACAACACGACTTCTCCAGCCTCGTCTGGTGGAATTATTAAATTACGTCAAATTTCAATTAACGGTGCGAAGTGGCCGTCGGTGAACGGTTCCGGGCGCCTGCCGGAAAGCAACAAGGGGGCCGAAGCCCCCTTGCGTCTTTGTGCGAAAGCTCTTCGGCCAGACTATCTTGCCGGCGGCGGAGCGCCCATGCCGCCGCTCGGGGCCATCCCGCCCGAGTTCATCCCACCGTTCGGCGCCATGCCGCCCTGGTTCATGCCGCCCTGGTTCATGCCACCGCTCGGCGCCATGCCGCCCTGGTTCATGCCGCCGTTCGGCGCCATGCCGCCCTGGTTCATGCCACCGTTCGGAGCCATGCCGCGCGAGTTCATGCCGCCCGAGTTCATCCCGCCATTCGGCGCCATGCCGCCACCCGGCGGCGCCATGCCGCCACCCGGCGGAGACATATTGCCGCCCTGGATGCGCTGCAGTTCTTGCTGGTTGAGCTGGTTCGTCATCTGGTCGCCGCCTTGGCCTTGGCCCATCATGCGCCGATGCGAGGCCATGCGATGATGCATCGGCTTCTTCGCCATCGGCTTTGAGGCCATCGGCGTCGATGATGACGGGGCGGTCGGCATGGCCGTGGACGCGCCGGACGGCGGCGCGGAGGGAGTCATTGGAGCGTTCTGTGCCCATACCGGGGCGGCAATCGCGAGGGCCGCGGCCATGGCGACGCCAGTCAGGAGATGTTTCATGCTTGTTGTCCTCTGTGGCAAATCGGGAATCGACACTACGCGGCAACGGCGTGCTCTACCCAGGGCGGCCCTCGCGGGCCTCGGTTGGAAACAACGCATTCGGTTGTTTCGTTCCGCCGGACACGCAACCTTTCGTGTCGCGTATCCGACCCCGCCGGCACCGGATACTATCTACCCAAGATAACCAAGTTTCAAGCACTTGGGGCGCGGCCGATGGACCCAATTCACCGTTTCCGCGAGCCGCGCGCGGCCAACTTGCACGGGCGGCGTTCGCGGCGCCGGTTGGCCTTGTCCGCGCTTCTGCTGGCGCTTACGGCGCAGCCGGCGTTGGCGCACGATCAGCTCACCATCGGCATCGTCCAATTCCCCGCGACGCTCAACCCCAATATCGACGTCATGGCCGCGAAGAACTATGTGCTGGGCTTCGCGTTGCGGCCGTTTACGGTGTTCGACGCCGATTGGAAGATCGTTTGCCTGCTGTGCACCGAATTGCCGTCGTTCGAGAACGGCAAGGCGGTCGCGACCGCGCTGTCCGACGGCAAGAAGGGGGTCGACCTCACTTACACGATACGGCCGGACGCGATGTGGGCCGACGGCGTACCGGTGACCACCGACGACGTCGAGTTCACCTATGAGGTCGGGCGCAACAAGGAGAGCGCGGTCAGCAACGCCGAGCTTTATCGCCGCATCACCTCGATCGATATCAAGGACGACAAGACCTTCACGCTGCATGTCGACAAGCTGACCTACGATTTCGCGGCGATCGACGATTTCGTGCTGCTGCCGGCGCACAAGGAGCGCGCCGCCTTCGCCGAGCCGGCGCAGTACCGGCTGCGCACGCTCTACGCCACCGGCCCGGCCGATCCCGGCCTCTACAACGGCCCCTACCGGATCAGCGAGATCGGCTCCGGCGCCTATATCGTGCTGGAGCCGAACCCGCATTGGGCGGGCCCGGCGCCCCATTTCAAGCGCATTACCGTACGCGCGATCGAGAACACGGCAGCGCTCGAAGCGAACCTGGTGTCGGGCACGATCGACACGGTGGCGGGCGAAGTCGGGTTGCCGCTCGACGAGGCGCTCGCGTTCGAAAAGCGGCGTGGCGGCGATTTCGCCTTCGCCTACAAGCCCGGCCTCACCTTCGAGCATGTCGATTGCAACCTCGACGTTCCGGCGCTCGCCGACCGGCGGGTACGCGAGGCGCTGCTGCTCGGTCTCGACCGCGAGACCATGGTGAAAACCCTGTTCGCCGGCCGCCAGGCGGTCGCCGACGGCTTTGTCGAGCCGCAGGACGCCGGGTTCACCGATGACGTGCCGAAATACCCCTACGACCCGACGCGCGCGCGGCAATTGCTGGAAGCGGCCGGCTGGCATGCGCAGCGCGACGGCACGCGCCAGGACGCGGACGGCAAGACCCTGTCGCTGGAGTTGACAACTACCGCCGGCAACCGTTCGCGCGAGCTGATCGAACAGGTGCTGCAGAGCCAGTGGAAGCAGATCGGGGTCGACATCCGCATCCACAACGAGCCGGCGCGGGTGCTGTTCGGCGAAACCCTGCCGCACCGCCATTTCGAGCTGGCGATGTACGCCTGGTCGAGCGCGCCCGAAAACGCGCCGCGCTCGATCTTTCGCTCCGACGAGGTGCCGGACGCGGCCAATTCCTATGCCGGAGAGAACCTGGTCGACTACAAGAGCCCGGAGATGGACCGCATCATCGACGCGCTCGAGATCGAACTCGACAAGGATAAACGCAAGGCGCTGTGGGGCGAGGCGCAGCGGCTCTACGCGACCGATCTGCCCTCGCTGCCGCTGTTTTTCAAATCCGACGCGTTTATCGTGCCGAAATGGCTGACGGGCCTGCGCCCGACCGGCAACCAGTACCCATCGAGCTTGTGGGTGACCGATTGGGGCGAGCGGAAGTGAGCGGATGATCCGCTTTATCGCGATCCGCCTCGTCGAGATCGCGGCGATGCTGGCGCTGATGTCGTTTGTCATCTATGCGCTCATCGGGCTGATGCCGGGCGATCCGATCGACCTGATGATGGGGGCCGACCCGCATTTGAGCGCCGCCGACCTGGTGCGGCTGAAGGCTCTGTACGGGATCGACCGGCCGCTTATCGCGCGCTATTTCGGCTGGGCGCATGCCGCGCTCTGCGGCGATCTCGGGTATTCGCGGCTGTTCGCGGCGCCGGTCGTCGCGACGCTGCTGCCGCGGCTCGGCAATTCGCTGGCCCTCTGGGGGGCGAGTTTCGCCGCGGCCTTCGCCGCCTCGCTCGGCCTCGGGATCGCCGCGGCGCGGCGGCCGCGCAGCCGCTTCGACGCCGCGGTCAACCTCGCCTGCTTCGCCGGGGTGTCGCTGCCGACATTCTGGCTGGCGCTCATCCTGATCCTCGTCTTTGCTCAGGGGCTCGGCTGGCTGCCGGCGAGCGGCATGGGCAGCGCCGGCAATGGCGGCCTTTGGGATTGGCTGCGCCATCTGGTCCTGCCGGTGGCGACGCTCGCCATCGCCAGCATCGGCGGCTACACCCGCTATGTCCGCGCGGCGATGCGCGACGCGCTGGGACAGGACCACATCCGCACCGCGCGCGCCAAGGGCGCCAGCGAGGCGCGAATCATCTGGAGGCACGCGCTGCGCGGCGCGCTGGTGCCGATCGCGACGATCCTCGCGCTGTCGTTCGGCACGCTGGTCTCGGGCGCGCTGGTGACCGAGACGATGTTCGCCTATCCCGGCATGGGCAAGCTGATCTTCGACGCGGTGATGGGCAACGACTACAACCTCGCCCTCGCCGCGCTGCTCCTGGCGACGGCGGTGACGATGCTCGCCAACCTTGCCGCCGACCTCGCCTATGCCTGGCTCGACCCGCGGGTCGCGTATCGATGAGCGGGGGCCGATGAGGTTGCCGCTGGCGTTGCTTGGCCTGATCGCCGCGGCGTCGCTCGCGGGGCCGCTGCTGGCGCATCTCATGGGCGCCGACCCGGCCGCGGTAAATCTGCTCGACCGCTTCGCAGACCCGTCCGCGGCGCACCCGCTCGGCACCGACGAATTGGGCCGCGACATGCTGCTGCGGCTGCTCGAAGGCGGGCGCGTGTCGCTGACCATCGGCATCGCCGCGGCGGTAACCGCGGCGATGGCGGGGACCGCGGTCGGGCTTGCCGCCGGCTATCTCGGCGGCTGGACCGACCGGGTGCTGATGCGGCTGGTCGACGGCGTCATCGCGCTGCCGCTCCTGCCGCTGCTGATCGTCCTCGCCGCGCTCGACCTCGGCAAGATCGGCGTGCCGCACGCGCTCGCCGACGCGCCGGCGATGAGCCTGGTGCGCATCGTCGTGCTGGCGGTGCTGGTCGGCTGGACCACCGCGGCGCGGCTGGTGCGGGGCGCGACCCTCGTCACCCGCCGACAGGATTTCGTGCGCGCCGCGCAGAGCCTCGGCGCCGGAGTGCCGCATATCCTGCGGCGCCACATCCTGCCCAACGTGATGGCGCCGCTGGTGGTGGCGACGACACTCTCGGTCGGCGATATCATCCTGTTGGAATCGGTGCTGAGCTTTCTGGGGCTCGGCGTCCAGCCGCCGCTCGCCAGCTGGGGCAGCATGCTGTCGAACGCCGAGGAACTGATCTCATCGTCGCCGCTGCTGGCGATCTATCCCGGGGCGATGATCTTCCTGACGGTGATCGCCTGCAACCTCTTGGGCGACGCGCTCTTGCGCCGCTACGACCCGCGCGACGCGGCGCGGGTGTGACGACCTCTATGGGTGGCCGCTCATGAAGAACCTCAG
>Ga0075522_10003553_pt1 | contig 11334 bp, 13 predicted proteins | sample NGEPerA_FD_74796 | JGI IMG/M metagenome (GOLD analysis project Ga0075522, IMG submission 74796) | Arctic peat soil microbial communities from the Barrow Environmental Observatory site, Barrow, Alaska, USA - NGEE PermafrostL2-A | ecosystem: Environmental > Terrestrial > Soil > Wetlands > Peat ... | reverse complement strand
GTTGATATATTGTATAATTCTACTCCCGTTAACTGGTAATGGTTGAAGAGCATATGAAATTTACATGGACATCATTCAAGAAGGCTGAAGCCGCCAAGACAATTGGCTCGGCGCTGGTTGTCGACCTGCCGCTGCTTGGTATTGAGAACGTTAAGGCCAAGGTTGACACTGGTGCTTTCAACGGGGCTTTGCACGCTACCCAGATGCGCGAAGTGGCTGACAAAAAAGGCGGCAAGCATTTGCGGTTTTCGCCGCTCGGCAGTTCCGACCACACTATCGAAATCGACAATTATCACAAGCGGCGCGTCAAAAGTTCCAACGGCCTGGTATCAGTTCGCTACGCGATTGACACCGAAGTCAGCATCATGGGGCAGGCTTATCCGATTACATTGACCCTGACCAATCGGATGTCGATGAGGTACGAGATGCTGATCGGCCGCAAGTTTTTGCGGTTGCATGGATTTTTGGTTGACGTAAATCGTAAGACGAAGTAAGGTGCAGCTATGAACATTCTGATCTTATCCAGGGGCTTTGCCAACTACTCGACCAAACGTCTCAAAGAAGAAGCGCTGTCGCGCGGTCACAAAGTTCAGGTAATCGATTATTCGAAGTGTTACATAACCGTCGAGCGCGGCAATCCGGTGGTACGGTACAAAGGCCAAGAGCTGCGTGATATCGACGTCATCATACCCAGGATTTCGGCCCGCCTGACCAAGTATGGTTCGTCAATCGTGCGCCAGTTCGAAATGCAGAACGTTTTCACGACCGCCAGTTCGATAGCCATCGTTCGCTCGCGCGACAAATTGCGCAGTATGCAGCTGTTGTCCAAGGCTGGCGTCGGTATCCCGAAGACGGTCTTCGTGCGCGAAACGGCTGATTTCGATGATGTCCTCGAACAGGTCGGCGGCGCGCCGGTTATCATCAAAGTGGCCCGCGGCACCCACGGCAACGGCGTAGTGCTGGCCGAGACCGGCAAGGCGGCCTTGGCCGTGATGCAGGCTTTTTACGTCGAGGGCGTGAACTTCCTGGTCCAGGAGTTTATCGCCGAGAGTGCCGGCGTCGACATCCGGGCCTTCGTGGTTAACGGCAAAGTCGTGGCCAGTATGTTGCGGCAGAGCCTGGACGACGACTTCCGGTCCAATTTGCACCAGGGCGGCGAAGGCATCGACGTCAAACTGACTGCCGAAGAGCGCCGTACCGCCCAGAAGGCCGCCAAAGCCATGGGCCTATCGATCGCCGGTGTCGATATGATGCGCAGCGACCACGGCCCGCGGGTACTGGAAGTCAACGCCAGTCCCGGTTTCGCGATCGAAAAGGTAACCGATAAGAACGTTGCCAAAGAAATCATCAACTACGTAGAAACGGCCGCCCGCTCCGGCCGCCGCAAAAAAGACAAAGTCGGCGCCTAAACCGGCCAAAACGCTCATGGTATAGTAAGTGCTATGACGCCACCTGTTATAGCACTTGTTGCCATTGTGCTTGTCCCTGTAGTTTTATTGATGATTTTGCGTGTCAACGCGGCATTGGTTTTTCTGAGTCTGTGCCTGGGCGACGTGTTGGTGCAGTTCGTGGCTAATGATACGACCGAGTTTTTGACCTTGCACGCCAACCAGGTACCGCAGCAGGCGGCTACCGCCGGCAGTGAAACCATCAAGATAGTCCTGCTGCTTCTGCCGGTCGTGCTAACGACGATTTTTATGATTCGTACCATTCGCGGTACCGGCCGTCTGCTCCTGAACCTTCTGCCAGCCGCCGGCGTAGGCTTACTCGGCGGGTTGCTGGTCGTACCGCTTCTGCCGGCCGGCTTGAGCCACAACATCGTCGATTCTTCGCTATGGCTGCAAGTCCAGCGCGCCCAGGACCTGATCGTCGGTGCTAGCGCCCTGGTCTGCCTGCTAGTCCTCTGGCTGCAACGCCCCAAAACCGGCGGCAGCTCACACAAGCACGGCAAACACTGAGATAAAGTTTATTTAAAGAGAATAAATATAAATAAAACCAAAGCGGTAATGACGCATAATATAGATAATTCTCTCAGGAAAAGCTTACGTCCGGAAAAATTTCTTGGTTTCTTGGAATAGTATAAAGTCCCCACGCTGATAAACAGGTATATTACGGCAGCCTCATCTGCTTTTAGCGATGTCATGGAGTTTCTCCAACAAAGCCAAGCGATTAATATAACCACCAGGCCGCTTATAAAGCTGAAGAAGCTATAGGGACTCAGGGCTTGTATTTTTACTTTTGCCTGACGCATGTCTTGGAGCTTTTGCTCCTTTGTCTTGTCTTCGGCACTATCGCTGTTATGCATAGCAGCAGTATAACAAGATAAGTACGTGAGAAGCCTAAATGAATGTAAGAGTGCCCTGATTGACTTTTCGCCCGAAATACCGATAATATAAGGAGTTATTCAGCTATTTTGGGCCCGTAGCTCAGCCGGTTAGAGCACCTGCCTTTTAAGCAGGGTGTCGTGGGTTCGAGTCCCACCGGGCCCTCCATCAACCGAAACCAGAGCCTTTCGAGGCTCTTTTTTGATAGATTTACTTCGGTACATAGCTGAGATTCTAGGGGTGTAAACTTTTTTTTGGCGGGTCGTGTAAAAACCATCAGGAAAAAGCAATTGTTCGCACCTCTTTCTGTCCGGCCAGTCGAGCTTCCAGTAGTTTTGGCGTAACTGCTCGGTGTAACTCACCGCAAAGCCGATGAACTCGTCTAACTCATCATCGTTACTCAGCTTTTGGATTGCAATAGAGGTGTCTTGAACCTCAGCCGCGTTGAGTTCAATGGCGTTTTGGGTTGCGGCCACAACGGCCGGACTTGCAGCGTTTGCCAGGCTGACCGCTAGTTTTGTTTGCTCGTCCTCGAGTGCATGCTTACGGCGCTCAAGGGCGGTAATTCGGTTAGTGGTGTTCTCGACCTCAGACTTCCAGGCGGTTTTTAACGACTTCGTTAGTTCATCCCAGTAAACGATGTCCTTACTTAATCTATCCAACCTGGTTGACACTAAACCGTGTAATTCGGCGCGCTTAAAGTAATTGTTGCAACCCCTACAGCGGTAACGATAATAATAGCGCCTGCTTTCGACATCCTTCTTTTTGCCGTTATGGTTACGATAGCCGGTAAGCTTACCCTGCTTCTTGGCCTCCTCATAGCAGTCAAAGCACAGCATCTCGTTAAGCGGGAAGTCATCATTCTTTTTGTTAACGACGAACTTTTTCTTCTTGCCGCTGACGATAAACTTAATCATCTCGTGCTCATCTTTGCTAATCATAGGCACGTGTAAGCCATGCTCGGTTGCTACCGGCCAGTCCGACACTTGGATTATGCCGGCGTAGTACGGCTTTACTGCCAACTGCTTGAAGCGCGCCATGTCCATTGAGTTGCCATTTATTGTGCGATAGCCATTGGCTGTCATCTGCTTAAGTGCTTCATCAACCGTCAGAGTGCGCGCGGCAAGCGCTTTGAATGCCCGCTGGAGCAAAGTAAAGCGCTCAGGGTCAACCTCATGCAGGCTAGGCGTAGAACTTGTCCTGTAGCCAGGTAAGGGCGCAAAAGTGTAATAACCGGCGCACATCTTTGCCATTTGCTTGTCAGGCGTCTTGTGGATGCGCTCATTATTACTAGACTCTGCCCGATAAACATCTATAAGCTCATCAAAGATGCTACGGTCGTCGGAGGGGTCAACTTCGGGCCGGTTCGCATGCCGTAGCTGAACGCCAATATTTTTGAACTGCACCTTCCACCAGTAGTACTCATCAATAGAGCGCATGAACCGGTCCACCTCGTCGACAATAAGGTATTTAACGGCGCGGTGCTTTTTGCAAAACTCAATCATCTCTAGCAGGTCTTTGCGTTTAATGTTTTTGCCTTTACGGCTGGAGACGGCAAGCTCCCACCAGCGCGCCACTTCAACATCCAGGTACTCAGCTGCTTTTATGATGCGGGCCTTCTGAGGCTCAAGATTACCATCCATGAGCTGCCCCTTAGTAGAGACCCGACAAAGTGCTATGGCTTGAATGCTAATAAGCTTATATCCTCCAACATAAACAGCGACTTCTGGGTACGCTACATGACATAGCATTAGAAGCCGCTGTTAATGGTGCCTATAATTGTGTCATGTTTGTACCCTTAATTATTATAGCGCTCGTTAGTCTGATAGGCTCTTTTGCTTTAGGTATTGGCGCAACATAAACGCAGCCCACTCGTCACAAGCCTGTTTGATTTGCTGCTTTGTGGGTTTACTAGGTTTGTTAGCATCCGCCACCAATAGCTTAGGCGCTTTAATGCTAATTATTTGTTTGGTTTTGTCACGATTTGCCACTTTTGCGACACTCCAGCGATTCACCATCAGGGGTGATGGTGCAGTAATGTTTAAATTACTGGCTGAGTGCCGCCACATTAAGCGTGGGATGAGTTTATTCTTGCAGGCAAATTGTTCAATAGCAACGTTAAGCATTTTACAAAGTACCAGCAGCCAAAACGGCCATATTTAATCAAAAAGTGCCTCCGACCCCACGCGCGCGCCCGCGCGCGTACTGGTACAAAAACTCCATTTGGTGCGCTTGCATGAACGGTTCCGAGGCCTTTATAAATGCCTACGCCCAGCCTCAACGTGGCCCTCAACAAGGCCTTCAACGGAGCCTATAGCTTACTATTATTTTTCAAAAAGGAGAGATGCTTTGACCTTGAGGGCTTTTGCGATTTTAGCAATGTTGTCCACGGATACATTCTGCTCACCGCGCTCTACCGATCCGATGTATGTTCTGTGCAGCCCGGCAATGTCAGCCAATCTTTCTTGAGACAGTCCTTGCGACTTCCGTATCTCTCTTACTTTGTTGCCGAATGCTAGCTTGGCTTTGGTTTTCATTAACTTGAGATTAAAAGAATGATGACAATAGCTCTACAGCCAATAACTAGCATTATTAACAAATTTATGCTATACTCTAGATGTTATGGAGATTTATATGAGATTTAAGGCATTGGTAACAAAACGACTGCCAAGCATTGTAAAGTCACTTTCTACCCTAGAAAGAACTGTATTGGCTCTTGTGCTTGTCGTAGGTCTATCTGGCATTTACTGGCATCACCACACTTCACAAATCAATCTTCAATCTACAGCTGATAGTGGTAGCTCATCACTAACTGCGGGGGTAGCACACCCTTCTTCGTTGAGCTTATATACTACAGGGGCTAATACAGTCGCTCAAACTTCAGCCGGACAGAGTGGGTCAGTGGCTCAGACAGAAGAGGGGAGGGCAGCTAGTGCTCCGGCAAGCTGTACTACCACCTGGACTCCATATCAAACTACATACGAGAACACTCCCTACCTACCTAAAGGACAAACTTCTACAACGCCAGGTGTCCGAGGTTTGCGTATAGCATGCCCCGGGAAGCCCGATATTAACTATGCGCCGTGGAATGAAGTTGTTAGCGTAGGTACCTATGTTGCTCCTGTAGCTTCGCCAACCTCAACACCTGCTACGTCTTCCACGCCGCCTAATAATACCTTTACTCCAGACCCCTGCACGCAGTTTGGCAATTCATCTGCGTACCAAGAGTGCGAAATGTTGAGATAGAGTTAGCAGGCCAGGCCGTTGTAGTGTGGTTTTGGCTACGGTCCCTTATCGACATGATGGCCGGCCTCTTTTTTATCGCGGACCCACTTAGCTATTGAGGCTTCTTCATCTGCTGGCCAGTCGTATTGAATCCTAGGCTGCGCGCCGCACAACATTATAGATGAGTACGCGTTTAGTTTATCTGCATCTAATATATTGGCTACTGGTATATATGTACTGTACGTAGGATCGTTGCCGTTTTCATAATCTATATACTCTATCCACTCATGGAAATAAAGCTGAACGCAATCGTTACATTTCAGTAAAGAGCGCGCGCGGTGGTCAGCGTCAGTATCAAACGACTCGGAGTAGTCTTTTATGTTTTCAAACATGGAAGTTGCTACGCCGGAACTTATATCAGAGTTCCATAGATTACATTGAGTAGGTTTGACGGCAAGTCTCAGTAGTTTATTTTCTTCTATTTTTTGCGCGCTGACTTTCCCCAATCTTATTCCTAGAGCATGCATGGCCTCGGAGAAATGCTCTGTTGACTTAAAGTAGGGTGGTTGCAACATGAAACCAAGCGCTTCGGGGTGACCTGGCCTTGGCATGGAAATGTCTAATATTTCATCATCTGATAGATTTTCTATCTCTTTAAGCGATAATTTACTTACCAATATATTTATTTCTTCCAAGCTTAGTTTATTGTTTTGCATGTTAGCCACACTTTCTAGGGCTGAGAAATAAAAAACGGCCCGGATTGATGTTAATCCGTAGCCGCAATGGTCGGGCGGTTGCCCCGCTGTCCTACATGTAAATTATACTATAAATAGAGAAGATTTACTAATAACTATCAGCATAGCTTACTGACCCATGGAAATCGATAAATAGTCGATATGTCATAATATGTTTTATAACAGGGGTGGGATTAAAGAACTGTCGCCCTTGACAAAGCACTTTTTGGACAAAAGATAGCTTTCACCTCTGTTATTGACTGTCGTCCAAGACACATTGTGCGACAGGGTGGAGATGAACACGCATCTTAAGTGTATGATTGAAGGTAGCGAGCGTAGTTAATAAAGCGAGGGGTCTATGGCAACAACAGTAACGTCACAACTGAATACTTACCGAATAGCCGACTTTCTTGAGTGGGCGGAAAAAAAGCAGTTAATTCTTAACCCAGATTTTCAGCGTAACAAAGTATGGACTGAGCCGGCAAAAGTCTACCTGATAGACAGTATTTTACGCCAGGTCAGCCTGCCTAAATTCTACATAAGGACAAGGATTGACTTGGCTACCCGAAGGACTCTTCGTGAGGTGGTAGACGGCCAGCAACGATTGAGTGCCATTTTGGACTTTGCCGATGACAAAATAACCCTCACGAAAAGAGCGGGTGAATTCAAGGGCTACAGATACTCAACCCTACCGCAGGACCTGCAGGAAATATTCCTTAATTACAACCTTGCGGTGGAGCAACTTGTAAATGCCTCAGACAGCGATGTGCTAGAGGTCTTTGCACGGCTCAACAGCTATGGCACCACGCTAAATTCTGCAGAAAAGAGGCATGCGGAGTACCAGGGTCCACTTAAGTGGTCGGTTCGTGATGCCTCGAAAGAGAACTCAGATTTTTTTGAAAAGTTTAAAATCGTGGGCACTCAACAGCGATTGCGAATGGCCGACGACGCACTGATTGCAGAACTGTATGGCGTGCTTATGGAAGGAATTAGAGACGGTGGTGAGGCGTACCTTAATGGTCTTTATAGACGTTATGACGAAAATTTTCCCAACCAAAAAGAATTTGAAACTAGGCTGCAAAAGTGCATAGACGAGATTGCTGTACGCTATCCAGATACTCTTTTCAGTCCGCTTGGCCGGCGACCACAGTTCGTCATGCTTTTTGCCGCCGTGGCACACAGTTTATACGGGATACCCAAGGGCTCACTATCTGTATTGCCACCACGACGGAAACTTGCCAAAAATGATAGGGCGTCTCTTGGCCTTGCTAGGCTTGCCCAGGCAATAGAGACAACTGACGAGGATTTGCTTTCCGAGGAGTTGCGTAAATTCCGCACGGCTTCTCGCAGTACTACTCATAGGATTGCCAGTCGGCGCGTACGATTCCCCCAAATCTATAAAGCAATTTCCGGCGATTAGGACTGTGCATGGCACAAGAGTTGGTAAAAAACGCAACTCAGTTTGCGCGTCAGGCCAGTAAATTACTTTCGACCTTCAATGTAACGACTGACCACAAAGACACAGCCAGGTGTTGTGGCTATTCACATATTCCAACCCGCGCCGCGTGCGTTATTAATCTCCATGATAGGTGGGCGGACTTTAATCGAGGTCTGCTTACCCAAAGTGCTGTGGGCGGGTGGAGCACGCGCGCAAGTACAACCTTAAGCAGGGCTTCTACGTTAGGGGTAGGTGAGGACGTCCTCACCAAGCTGAGAAGCTTTCAGCGTGGAAGCCCACCTTCTTACTGGGAGCCAAGGTGGACAATCGCCACAGACTTTATACGTGCTTGCCGTCAGATAGGAATAGCAAATTATGCGAACGTTAGTGCGGCTATAGGAGCTGTCGGCTCACCCGCAGAAGAGTTACGTTTGAGCCGAAACTATCTTGCGCACCGTAAAGCCTCAACCGCAATCAATGCCGTATCGGTTCTAAGCCGGCATGGTGCAACCTCCCCACTAGAGCTGGACAAACTATTAATTTCGCCAGCGGCCGGTGGGGTATCGCTGTTTGAGCTTTGGGTCACAGAACTTACAATCATAGCCTTTGCTGCTTGTGACTAACGCTGCCCCCAAGTTACAGTGAAGCACCCTCACGGAATGTGGCCGGCTCTGTTATGCGTATTAAGCGTAAGTGATATAATGCACGGCCGTGTTGACATGCTTTGGTTCCACCCTGTATTCTAAAAACACTTATCATCAACCGTACCACTAAATCTACCGAGTAGTGAACCTAAAAAAGCAAGGAGCATATTGACATAAGCTGTTAATGTTGCTATTATAATACACCCGATACAGATGTATTGTAATAGCTACATTAATTTGTAGCTAAATCGAACGAAAGTTCGAATGCCGATCAAGCGCAAAAAAGCACCGTATTACCGGTGCTTTTTTGTTTGTAGAGCCGGGCGGCTGATCAGGCCGCCCATTGCGCTACTGCTTTTTGGGCTTACGGATGACTTCAGTCTCCGTAGTGCTGGGGCGTCTAATGGCCTCACGGCGAGGGACAAATTCCCCCGTCCGAGAGTCACGCACCCGTGTGTTTGGTTTTGGCATATTTAATTCTGCCTTTCCGTTAGGGCATGCTTAGTATTGAAGTCGGGCCGCATGCGTGGCTGACCGTTCTTCTGGCGGAGAGAGGGAGATTCGAACTCACCGCAGGATGTTTCGCAATGCCGATCAAGCTATTACTGACACCCCCTACCGGGGCTTCAGCCCGGCCTCTTAGGCCACTTGAGTACCTCTCCGGGTTTTGGTATGGAAAAGCCACACCGTCCTTCACAGGAGATAGGTGTCAAAATGACTTCTACCCCTTTGCAGGAGAGTTGGCGTAAACCTTGTCTCCTGTTCAGGACGCTATGGCCTTCGCATTTTGAGCTTCCGACGCCAATCGGTTAAATTGTAGGAAAGTACAGAACAACCCTAGGCTGTCCTCACTAATATAAACTTAGCTGTAGCGTTTTGCAAGTGATTTAGCGCTGTAGAATTTAATACGAAATAAGCGTCGTCATTGTCAATGCTGATCCCCGGCATCATTCCTAAGATCGGCCTGTGGTTATAGTCTCAGCGGGAACATAGTTAACGAGGTTTACTGCGGCGCAGTGTGCCTTAAACGGTACTTCTAATATGGCCTGCCATCTTCTTAATTCTTCCAGTAAGGGTGTAAACTTATTGATGTAACGACCTCCACTAGCCATAGCTAGTTGAGTGCTATTGAAACCTAGAGCCACTTTAGACGGCTCTTTTTGCTATAGTACCCACTAGCATGCGACGCAATAAACATAAATCATGGTTTTTTAAATTTAAAGATCCAGATGTGTATTTAGCCATTATTGTAGGCCCGGCTAGTATTATTATTGCCTTTGAGGGTTACCAGATATATCATTCATGGTCGTATGCAATATCTGCTTTAATCTTAGTTATTTTAGCGGGCGTAAGTCTTTATAGAAGATACTTTTAAAATTTCAATAGACATCACTATGGCCCCCAACATGAGTACTATGACTATGCAAAGCCCCTTCGGGGGTCTTTTGTTTTTGTTATGATTACATAATGAAGAATTCACCAAAAACCAGAGGTTTTATCATAGGGCTTAAAGGCGGGCTGTTATGGGGGATTCCGGCCGGTTTAATAAGTGTAAAATACCATTTCTTTATATATGCGTATTTAGTCATGCTGCTTACATCAGGGCTAGGTGCTTATTATGGAGTGCGATATATGCGGGGCACCAATAAAAGCAATGAATGGCTTAAGCTATTATTTTGGTCTAACACGGTGACCTGGATTGTGCCGCCAATTGGTTTTTTCACGTATGGCGCGACACATTCTATCAACCTACTTAATCACGATGAAGACCGGAAGCTATTTAATAAATTATCAGATGCCTGTTTCTGGCTTAGCTTTGTCAATGCGATCATTTTGGCTAAATACTTAGCGTAACAATTACAGCTTGCTATTGTACGCATACTGTTTGAGCAATCGGTACATGACTCTTATGCTATAATTCCGATTATTATGAACCATAAGCATACCGCGTATCTTGTCTATGGCTTAATCGCTCTCGCCTTTATTATCGTTGGTGGCATCGCGGTATTTTTCGCCGGTTACCAGCTTGGTATTTACCAAGAAGCAAATAACGATACGGTGTTGCCGCATTTCAATGTAACCGGTCCATCATATCCTGCATGCACTGGCGGGCTAGGCTGCTGCGGAGATACTGGTTGCTCCATTGCAGAGAAGCCGGTTATTTACTTATACCCGACACAAGCCGAGAAAGTTAATGTTAAGTTGGATTTTCCAACAGGATTCTCAGCAACTACTCCGGCTTACAGCAATCAATCCGGCTGGAACATTACGGCCCAGCCGAACGGCGCGCTGACTAATCTAAGCGACGGCGCCTCGTATCCATATTTATACTGGGAAGGGAATCCGGCACCTTTTGCGTTTGATATGCATAAAGGTTTCGTCGTGGCCGGTGATCAGACGACAGCCTTTTTGAACAAAGAACTTACTACGATCGGTCTTAACCAAAACGAAAAAGCCGAGTTCATAAGTTATTGGGCACCGAAACTCCAGGCCAATAAGTACACCCTTATACATTTCGCCGGCAGCGAATATACCGACGTGGCGAAACTATCTATCACGCCCAGCCCCAACTCGCTGCTCAGGGTGTTCATGGCCGAAGAGCCGCTGAATTCGCCCGTTAAGGTAACACCTCAAACTTTCCCGACGTTTCATCGGAATGGCTTTACGGCCGTGGAGTGGGGTGGTACCGTGCTGTCTCCAGGATTTACCAAAACGCAATAATAGTTTTGACAAGCACAAGCGATTTAATTAACATGAGCACATGGATGACCTCTCAGAGGATAAAAACAAACACGATAGTCCTGATACGCACAGCCATGCGCAACCGGACCAGGACAGCCCTTCATACGTAGGTTCTGAATCCGATTCGTCCGCGGCCAACGACCAGCCAAAAATCTCCCACTCGTTTGCCCCGGCAGATAATTACCCGACACAACCGCCGCCCGGGAACTTTAGTCCACCTCCACCTC
>Ga0075522_10003552_pt1 | contig 11339 bp, 3 predicted proteins | sample NGEPerA_FD_74796 | JGI IMG/M metagenome (GOLD analysis project Ga0075522, IMG submission 74796) | Arctic peat soil microbial communities from the Barrow Environmental Observatory site, Barrow, Alaska, USA - NGEE PermafrostL2-A | ecosystem: Environmental > Terrestrial > Soil > Wetlands > Peat ... | reverse complement strand
ATCTGTTCATCGGGCGTGATCAGTCCGCCGTTGTTGGGCAGCGCCATGTAACGGCTTTTCACCGCGCCGTCCGACCACAGCGGCGTGTTGGGAACGTAGGGAATCAATCCATCGGCAGGAATCCGATTGGTCATGTCGTCGAACGCGCCGGTTTCTGACAGCAACGCCGGGAGCGTGCCGTTTAACGTTGTCGGCATATTCAGGAACGCGCTCACAGGGGCATTTGTCGTCAGGCCGTATGGCGCTCCGCTCCCCACGTTGACCGTGATGTTGACCGGTGCCGACGTGCTGCCCAACCCGCTGCCGTCGGTGGCCACCGCCCTCAACGCATAACTGCCAGCGGCAAGACCGGGAACCGTCATCTCATAAAGCGGCGCTTCAACGCTGTTGCTCAATGTTCCCAGCAGGCTGCCATTGGCGTAGAAACTGACAGTGCCAACCGGGTTGTAGGGAGCATCGGCATTCGCGCTGACCGTCACGCTGGCAGGGGCGGTGTAAATCGAACCGTCGGCAGGACCGGCCATGACAACGGTGGGTGGCGGATTTGTGTAGGGATACAATTGCGTCTGGGGAATGAGCGCCTGCGGCGTCGAGGGGCTGCTCCATTGAAGTTGCGCAACAGCTCCGCCCCCGTTCTGATAATACTCCATCCGGATGTTGTATAGCTGTTGCGCTTTAAGGGTGATCGTTCCCCGATAAGTCGTTGCCCCTTCATCAATCCAACCGTTGACCAATTCCTGCCCGTTGACCCACAGGCGCACGCCGTCGTCGGCGGTGGCATAAAACGTATAGGTCTGGCTGAACTGCGGCTGCACCGACCCCGTCCAGCGCGCCGCGAAAACGGTCTGGCCGACCGAGGGATCCGGTCCGGTCGTGTTCCAATTAAAATTCACCACCGCATCCGTGCGTGTCAGCGTCGGCGGATTGGTGAAGTTCGCACTGCCGAAGGCTGCGCTGGTCGTGTTGGACCAGTATTGACCCAGCAGCCCGGTTCCGCCGCCGATGGCGGAACTGTTGATGAACGTGGTGCTGGCCACGCCGCTGTTGACCATTCCCGACACGGCGGCGACGGCTTGCAGCAAGACACTGTTCGTCAAATTGAACGGCCCGGTGTAAAGCAGTGAACTGGTGGTCGGCGTCGTGCCGTCAAGCGTGAAATAAATGGACGCGCCCGCTGTCGTGTCCGCCAGCGTCACGGTCACCGAATTGGTGAAGGTGCCGCCGCCCGGTGAAATGGTGGGCGCAGCCACAAAAAGGCCCGTGCCATAAACCGACAAGGCATATTCCGCGCCGACATAGACCTTGCCATTGATCACGGTGGGCATGGTGAATTTGACCGCGCCACCGGGATTGTCGCGCGACGGGTTCATGCTGCTGTTGTAAAGCTCCTTCGCGAGATTGGTGGCGTTGTAGGCGTGCAATACGGCCGGCCCGCCGCTGGCATAGGCGTCGCCCTGAATAACCCAGGCGGTGGCGTTATCCAGACCGTTGGCGGAAATGACCGGGGTGGAGCCATGATAGCCAAACGAAGTGCTGGATTTGGACACGGGCATGGGCATGATCACAGCGTTGGAAATGAAAAACGCCTTCATCACATCGCTGTCGCCCTGATAGTAAATCTGGTGGTTGAAATAAGCGGGTGATTCAAACGCGGAGCCGATCGCCCCTGGAACTTCCAGCACAATCTGACTGTCATTGGCGGTGTTGTAATGCCCCATGTTGTCACGATCCACCAGATAGATTTTCCCTTCTTTGCCCGCGCCGACAATCAAATGCGGATGGCTGGTGCTGCCTGCCGCATCGGGCAGCAGCATCGGGCCGCCTGAACCAAGGTCCGCGTCGGAGGCCGCCAGGCTTGCCTGATTGTAAGGTGTGAAATAGTCCGCCACCGCCAGCCGGTTTGAAGCCGTTGAAAGCTTCATGAAACTGTCGGCGTAATCGCCGCCGTTGGTGTTGGCGCTGAAGGAGCCGTTGCCCACTTCAAAATATAAATTGGTATTGGCATCCACGGACAGGCCGTTGCCGCCCATCCAAAGGCCGCCCTCGGCGGCATTGGCACCAAAGACGGCGACGGTGGCATTAGGCGTGGTATTAAAAACAAGATTGGTCTGCAACACCAGATTGGTGGCGTTGAAACCCAGCACCCAGCCGTGATAAGGATCGGTGTCCGCGAAACCGCTGTAGGAGACATATACGATTCCACCGGCCAGCGTCAGGGCGGGCCGCTGAAGCTCCTGTTCGGCGTTGAAGGTCATCACCCCGTTCACGCTGTCCACGCCCGTTCCCGGCACGGAGGCGGCGACGATGACGGGACTGTAAGATTGTTCGGTGCCATCCGTGATTTTCAACGCGTGAATGCGATGCATGAAATTGTTTCCGGTTCCTTCCTGCGTGAACGCATCCAGATACATCGTGCCTGAAACCGGGTCAATCACGGGCGTGCTCGTGATGCCCATCGCCGGGACAATGTCATGGTAAGCACCGTAACGGTTGCCGAAATAGTTGTTTGGCATCACGGCATACGTCCCCAAATTGGCGGACCACAGCAATCCTCCGTTGGGGCCGGAGTTGCTGTCGGCGTCGAAGGCATAGACAGTGTCGTGTTCGGTGACGACATACACCACGTTGTGAACACCTTGTCCTGGAATGTTGACAGCGTTGACATAAAGCGGCTCGGCATAGACATGGCCGTCCACCGGGTAAGTGAACAGCTTGCCGAAGGTGGCGGGATTCACATTCGCCAGTGTGAGCAGAACTTCATTGGTGTTCGCGCCTTGCCGGGTGCTGTCATAGTGATAAGTATAGACGTTCAAGGCCGAAGGATTTGGCGGCGGCAGCACGGTCAAAGTGGCCGGCAGGCTGTTGGTCGCGCCCAGATAATTGGAAGCGACCAGCAAATAAGTTCCCGCTGAACCGGCCTGCAATTGAGACAGCGACAAGCTGCTGGCCGTGGCATACGGAAGATTGGTTCCATCGTGCTGCCATTGCAATGAAATGGGCGGCGTGCCTTGCACCGAGGCGCTAAACGTGATCAGCCCGCCGACGTAGTTAGTGGCCGCCACCGGCGTTGGTTGTTGTGTGAAAATGGGCGGCGAAGGCAGCAAAATGGTCAAAACCGCCGGAGTGCTGGTGACACTGCCATAGGCGTTGGTAATGACGACGGAATAATTGCCCGCTTGATTTGCATTAAGGTTGGAAAGAGTCAAAGTGTTCGTCAACGAGCCGCTGATCCCGATCCCGTCGGTCAGGTTGGTGCCATTGAACTGCCATTGGTAGGAAAGCGGTTGAGTGCCGTAAGCCGCCACTGAAAAGCTGGCTGTTCCAGTGGGATAATTGGTCGAACTTGACGGCTGCGTAGTGATGGTGGGAGGCACTGGCCCGGAGTTGACAATTTGTATGCCCATCATCGCCACATTGCCATCCGGCGTCTGGCCGTTGATCGTAAAGCTGGAGCCAGTAACGCCGCTCCAATGAACATAGTTGGCCAGTTTTTCTGCCGCTGCCGAAGCCGCTTCCGTCGTATCAGTAGCCTGGGTGTAGATATAGGGATTGCTCATGCTATTTCCTACAATGACTCCGGCCCAATAGGTTGGAACCGTGGCACCCGACAAGGTTAGACCATAGCGACGATTAGGATTATTATCGTTCAGCATATAGACAAAAACCTCATACTTGGGATAAGGAATCCCCGTCACTGTTACAGTATAACCATTCCCGCTCCAGAAACCGCCGGAATTCAAAATCCCGTCCTGCGTGGCGGTGTTGTCGCCCGAAGCATAATGGCCCGCGTTAAATGTGACAGTGAGGGTTGCAGTCGTGGCAGCTCCGGTGCTGTCATTCAAATTCGTTGCGGTTCCACCAGAATTCTGGTTGTCCAGATTCCAATCGGCCAGCGGATAAACCCCGGCCATCTGGACCGCCGCGAGGGTCGTGCCATTGCCCACAAATTGAACATTAATGCCGACGTTTCCGGCCGACAACACGGTCAAAATCGCCGGGGTGCTGGTGACACTGCCATAGGCGTTGGTGATGACGAGGGAATAATTGCCCGCTTCATTCGCAATGAGGTTGGAAAGGGTCAAAGTGTTCGTCAGCGAGCCGCTGATCCCGGCCCCGTCGGTCAGGTTGGTGCCATTGAACCGCCATTGATAGAACAGCGGCCCCGTGCCGCTGACGGTGGCGGTGAAAGAGGCGGTCTGGCCGGCAACAAGGCTTTGCGACTGGGGCTGGGTCGTTATCACCGGCGCACCTGTCACGACCAGCGGCGTGAAGACGGCGGCGGTGAGCGCCATTTTTTGGGTGCCGGTTCCATCGGACGTGAGCGTGTAAGTAAAGGTGTCCGCTCCGGTGCCAAGATTGGCGATATAGCCCATGCTGTCGTAAGTGGTGTCGTTGGCATTGGAATCAATGGCTGGCGTGCCGCCGGTTCCGGTGATGGTGAAAGTGCCGGCCGGAGTGTCGTTGGCGTAAACACCGTTCACGGCGGCCCATGCGGCGGACGGAACGCCAGAGACGCCAAAGTTGACAGAGATGTCGCCGCCAGTGACGACGGATCCGGTCAGCGGCGGCGAGTTGGTGTCAACGCCGATGAGGGTGTAGGCCGAGAGCCAGACACTCGCGTTGTTTGCCGTGCCTGTGATGTTATGCGTGCCCGGCGCGGGGTTGAAGAGGTAAAAGATTGAAACATTTCGATACACAGTCGCGGTGCTGGTCGTGACGGCCCGGACAAGGCTCTGCGAACCATAGGACAGGCTGGCGGGCGCGGTGGTGGAATTTCCACGGTCGGTTTCCAGCACCACCAGCACGCTGGCTCCCGCCGTGACGTTGAACGGCAGGTTGATAGTCGTCGCGGCAGTGTAGGTGATGGTTGTCGAGCCGTCTTGCAGGGCAATTGCCGCCTTGGCCGGGCCGGCCAATAGCGTCAGTGCGGCCAGCATGACGGGCAGCGTCCGAAAAAAACTGGAGGGCGGGGGTTTCATTTTCTGATCAGTTTGAACTTCGTCAACACCTGTGTCCGGGCTTATATTCCCCCCTGAACCGATTTTGTCCGGCAACTTGCCGATAGATTTCCGGCCTGGGCAGTTATCGGCATATACAGGACATTCATCAAGGCTGCCATTTGAACGAATTGCAAAAATAATTTAGGATATTATAAACTTGAATCTAACTCTGGGCAGGACAAAGTCAAGGCAGCATCAAAAGGAAATCCGTCCCCCAAAAAACAAATCACCGCAGATTTTTTCAAGTGCAAAATTAAAGTTATTTGGTTCCGACGCGGCAAAATGGCTGACATCTTCCGATGAGATTCACGGCGACCGTCTTTTCGGGCACTGCGGAAAATTTGCAGACAGACCGCCGGACAGTTCCGACCGAGGTGTAATGATGCGGTTTTTGCAAAAACCAGCCGGCGTCGCCCGGATTGAAACGACGCGACGGCATGATTTCCATTTCGGAACTGGCGTTTTCCACAAGTTCGTGTTAAAGCTTCAAGTATGAAATCTAATCTTCGATTAGCGCTACTCGTCACGGCGGCCTGTGGTGCGCTGTTGATGTTGGCATCCAGCAGCCGCGCTGCCGACGACTATCAGATTTTTGTTTCCAACGAACATTCCGGCACCATCACCGTCATCAACGGCGCGGATTTCAAGGTCACCGACACCATCATCGTCGGCAAACGTCCGCGCGGCATCCACGCCAGCCCTGACGGCAAGACCGTCTATGTCGCGTTGAGCGGCACGCCGATAGAAGCGCCGCCCACGCTCGACACCAACGGCAATCCGATTTTCGTAAAAGGCCACGATGATGACGACGATGACAATGCAAAATCTGACAAAGCCGCCGACGGTATGGGCATCATTGACGCGGTGCAAAAAAAATTCCTGCGCAAAATTCCCGTCGGTTCCGATCCCGAACAATTTGCCATCAGCAAGGACGGCAAGCGCATTTACATTTCCAACGAGGATGTCGGCGTCGCAACCGTGCTCGATATTGCGACGGGAAAAATCGCGACCTTCATTCCCGTCACGCGCGAACCCGAGGGCGCGGGCGTGCGGCCCGATGGAAAAGTTTTCTACATCACCTGCGAAACTGGCGGCGATGTGTTTGCGATTGACGCGGAAACTTTCAAAATCATCGGTCACATCGTCGTTCACCCGCGCCCACGCAGCATCGCGTTTCTGCCGGACGGTTCGCGCGCGTTCGTGCCATCGGAATCGGTCGGTGAATTGAACGTGATTGACACGGCCAGCCAGACGCTGCTGAAAGTCATCACGCTGCCAAAAGGCTCGCGCCCGCAGTGCGTCATCGTCTCGCCTGACGGGAAAAAAGTCTATGCCAGCACCGGTCGCGGAGGGACGGTGTGTGTGGTGGACGCGCATACTTATCAAGTGCTGGACACGATCAAAGTTGGCACGCGCCCGTGGGGAATCACCATCTCGCCGGACGGAAAATATTTGTTCGCCGCCAACGGCCCGTCGGACGACGTCTCGGTCGTGGACCTCGCGACGGACAAGGAGATTGCGCGCGTCAAATCGTCCGGCAGCCCGTGGGGCGTCGTCTGCGTGCCCAGCCACGACGAAGCCGGCCCGGACGCAAAATAGCCATTCCCATTCCGCCGTGAAACGGGAGAGAAATCGCGGGTGAGATGGGGAACTTCAATTTCTGCCGGAGACGGACGATTCTTCGTGAATGGAATAAAACTTTGCGGCGGCGGCTTCGGATTCCAAAGTGCCTTTGGCTTTGGGAACTTTCTGCGCATACAACGGTTTTTCTTTCTCCTTTGGCAAATCAACTGTCACACAATCTTTGCTGATGAAAGTTTTTGGCTCTTTGACAAATGCAGGCAAACCCGGCGGCGTGATGGATTTGCCGTCGGATTCTTTGTCCGCGAGTTCCAGATTTAATTTTAGTAGAAAAGCCAAAATGTCTTCATTCGGTTTCATGCCGTAGGCGGCGCGGACGGCGGCATCGAGCACGGCTTGAGCGTCGTGCAAAGGATTTTCGCCGGGTGCTTCGGATGTTTTGTAAAGTTCGCGCAGAGGCCAATCGTTGTCTTGCATGATTTCATGGCGTAACGTTCGCAAAGCGAGTGCGGCTTCGGCAACCATGCGGATATTTTTCGGTGTTGGAGATTGTGGCCACGCGAACGTGTCGAACACCGTGTCCGAAGTGTAACGGAAACGCTCGGTGAGCGTGGAACATTTGGTCGTGAACCACAGCCAATGAATTCCCGACTGCAAAATGCCGAAAGAATAATCGTCGGCAAATGGGAAAACCATGCACGCTGCGTTCGGGCGAATGTCCGATGAAATAAATTCAAAAATTGGCCGCTTGGTAACTTGACCGCAAGAAACATAACGCGGCAATTTACTGATTTGTTGAATCAAATCGGCACGCGCCCAGCCAAGCAACCACCATTGCTTCAAAAAATTTGCGTGATGATGATTTACCTTCGCTTCGGAATTTTCCTCCAACACTTTTTTATTTCGCTCGGCTTCTTTTTTCGCTGCGGCTTCGCGAGCGGGCAGCACAAGCTTTTTGACAATGGCAAATGGCTTTTTGAATTTTGCGGCACTCAAAACATCACGCGGATGAAAATCTATGACATAACGCAATGGGGAAGGCGGACAAGTTGAAAGCAAATCGTCAGCGGTGAGAAATGGGAATACGACTTCGCGGTTTTGTTTGTCCTCTTTGATGATTTGATATGCTTCTTCCGGCGTCAGCAAGAATCCCTCGTGTCCGTGAGTTTGACCTTGGAAACAAGCTTTCGCATCGGCGATTGTTTGCAGCCGCTTCGCGCTGGCAACGTCGGTTACGAATGACAGAGATGAATTAATTTGCGGCACGGTTTTCTTTTCCCACGGACCTTCGCGGTCTGTGCCGGTCAGCACTTGCAGCGTCTTCGCAGCTTTCGATTCGCCTTTAATCCAATTCACGATTGAAACGTGAACCGCCGCTTCGCCTGACCACGGTTGCGATGAAACAGCTTCAAGAATTTGTCCACCATCGTGGACAATGTGGTCGAGTCCGCCTTCGCGCGAATAATTTTGCCGAATCGTGTTCGTGCCGACGAGTCCGGCGCGCTGGCCGGATTTAAGATGATCGTGCGCGCGGCGAAACCAATAGACGCAAAAATCCGCGCGTCCTGGAATTTGCGGATACGCGGCGCGAAGTTTCTGGACGTAAGCCGGCCCGAATTCCTGCTGCATTTTATTTTTCGACTGGAACGGCGGATTGCCGATGATGGCGTCCACTTCCGGCCACGGCGTGAACAGCGCATCGGCACAAATCAGATTTTTGTTTAGGTCTTCCAGCGGCAGGTCTTTCTCGAATTGCAGCGCGTGGGTGTCGCCGCCGGGCAGCACGTCCGCGTGCGCGTCCCAAAATTCATGCGCCGAGCGCGCGGCCAGACGGCGCGCAAGCATGAGCGTGACCTTGGCGGTTTCGACAGCATTGTCATTCACGTCCAGCCCGAAGAATTGTTTGGGTGAAATGGCGCTGGCCGTGCCGACTTTTTCAAACTGCCGCTTGTCCTGCGTGAACAGCTTCACCAAAAGATTCTGCTCCAGTTCACGCAACGCACGATAGGCCACGAAAAGGAAATTGCCGCTGCCGCACGCCGGATCAAGCACGCGGAACGCGCGCAACTGGCGGAGCAATTCGAGCAGTTCGGAAACATTCTTGGCGGCGGCGATGCGTTCTTCCCACGGACGCACGATGGTTGGACGGACAATTTTCTGGATGTCGGCCTCGTAGGTAAAATGCGCGCCGAGCGCGTGACGCTGTTCCTTGTCGAGACTGCCTTCAAACAGCGTGCCGAAGATGACGGGCTGGACGTATTGCCATTTCTGCTTGGCGGCTTCAAACAGCAGGCCGATGTCACCGGGCTGGAGTTCGACCGGCTGCACTTGGGAAAAGAGGCCGCCGTTGAAATAATCCACGCCGACATATTTACCACCGCGCGCCGGATTTTTGTCGTTCATCTGGCGGAACAGGCCGCCGATGAGATCGTAGCTGGCGGCAGTGGGATTCTCGGCCTTGCGGGATTCATCCAGCAGCTTGGTGAACAAATCTTCCGGCAGCAAACCGATGTCCTCGGCAAACATGGCGACGACGCTCTGCAAAACAAAGCGTCGCGCGTTCTCGCGTGATTCTTTGCGGGCAACCAGCGAATTGAAAACATTGGCGACATCCTTGGCGGCTTCGCGGGTGACGTTGATCCAGTTGTTGCCGAAAATCGGCAGCGACTTGCGCGGATAGAGAAAATTGAGCGCGGAATGGCGTTCGCGCAGTTCGCTGACCTTGATTTTTTCCAGCGGCTCGTGCAATTGCGTGTTGAAATCGTAAATCCAAAACTCGTCGAAGTCGCACAGCACGACGTAGGGCGGGCGGTTGGGGACGAGGTTCAGCCAGTAATCGTAAATCTGCTGGTAATGCTTGGAGAGTTTCTCGCCGCGCGACTTCATCTCAATCAGCGCGCGCCCCGGCCAATGGAAATCAGCGAACTTCGTTTTCTTTTCCGGAAACAGGACGCGATATTCAAAGCTGGAACCGGCGGGAAGCCGGCTGCCTTCGTGGCTGAAGGCATCGAATAAGTTGATGAGAAAAAGTTGCGCTTCGCTTTTTTCATCGCCTTTAAGTTTGGCGGCGAAGCTGGCGAAATCGTGGAAGGCTCGTTCCTGCGAAGTCATCACGCGCAAGTGTGCGCGGGAAAATAATCAGCGTCAATCAGCGAGAATCAGCAAACAAAAAAATTCCCGCCGGGCTTCGAGCCGGCGAATTAAATTTTCACCTTGAACTCCTCGCCCGCTTTGATTGACTGCGCAAAGCCCGCCAGCAGTTCGGGGATTTTTTCCAAATCTTTCAGGCTCACCACTTCCACCGGCGAGTGCATATAGCGGTTCGGCAAACTGATCAGCGCACTGGCGATGCCGCCGCGCGTCCAAAAAATCGCGTCCGTGTCCGTGCCGCCAGCGCCGCTGGACGCCTCGTGCTGAAGCGGAATTTTTTTCGCCTTCGCGACGGCTTCGATGCGCGCGACGACTTCGGGATGATTGCAGCCGCCGTGCGTGATGGCCGGGCCGCCGCCGATTTTCACGTCGCCGTGCTGCGTTTTGCTGACCGTCGGATAATCCGTCGCGTGCGTCACGTCCACGACGAGCGCGATGTCGGGCTTGAGCGAATAGGCGATTTGTTTCGCGCCGAGCAGGCCGACTTCTTCCTGCACGTTGGAGACGGCGCAAATTTCCGCGTGCAATTTCTTTCCCGATTCCTTCAACAGCCGCAACGCCTCGGCCACGGCAAACGTGCCGATGCGATTGTCGAACGCCCGCGCCACCGCCAGATCATTTCGCAGCAGATCAAATTCATCGGCGAGAGTTATCGGGTCGCCGATCTGCAGGAGTTTTTCGGCGTCCTTTTTATTTTTCGCGCCGATGTCTATGAACAAATCATGCATCTTCGGCGGCTTGGGCTTGTCGTCGTCCTGCCGCGACAAATGCGGCGCGACGTTGCCGACGACGCCTTTCACCGCGCCCACGCCCTGGCGCGACGAATGGATGAGCACGCGCTGCGCCTTAGTGATGGCCGCGTTCACGCCGCCCATTTTGCGGATGTAAATAAAACCTTCGTCGGAAATATAACTGGCCGACATCGCGATTTCATCGGCGTGCGCCGCAATCATCAATCGCGGCGAACCGCCTTTGTTCAGCACGGCGACGCAATTGCCATAAGCGTCGGAAAAAGTTTCCTCGGCGAATGATTTGACGTAATCAAGCCAGACCCGCTGGCCACGGGTTTCAAAACCAGTCGGGCTTGGCGTATTGACCAAAGTTCGTAAAAAATCCAAGGATTGCGCGCGCATGAAAACAGGCTAACAGCAAGTGTCGGAAGCCGAAACTCAAAATTTTCCTTGAAAAACAACGGGGGTCGGCTACAGTTGATTCAATCAATCAACAAAAGATAAAAATATGAAATGGATCAAACCTGAATTTGAAGAAATCAGCTTGAGCATGGAAGTCACGGCCTACGTGAACGCCGGCAAATAAAGCTGGCGGCTTCAAAAAAGTTGCGCCAGTCCCGCCCGGTTTCTTTTACAGCCGTGCAAATAAGAATTCTTGGTTCTGCGGCGGGCGGAGGACTTCCGCAATGGAACTGCAATTGTCTTAATTGTAGAGTTTCGCGCAATAGCGGAATTTTTCTCACCCAGTCTTCAGCGGTTGTCTCCAGCGACGGTAAAAATTGGCTGCTGCTCAATGCTTCGCCGGATTTAGTTTTTCAATTCGCTTCGTTCGCCCCACTTTCGCCTCGCGGAAATAAATTGCGCGGCAGCGCGGTTC
>Ga0075522_10003551_pt1 | contig 11339 bp, 7 predicted proteins | sample NGEPerA_FD_74796 | JGI IMG/M metagenome (GOLD analysis project Ga0075522, IMG submission 74796) | Arctic peat soil microbial communities from the Barrow Environmental Observatory site, Barrow, Alaska, USA - NGEE PermafrostL2-A | ecosystem: Environmental > Terrestrial > Soil > Wetlands > Peat ... | reverse complement strand
GATCGGCGGCGGCGGCATATTCGGCGGCGGTGCGGGTGGACACCAGCATCGGTTGCCCCGAGGCGGCGACCCGACCCGAGAGGCCTTCGCCGAGACGCTGGCGCTCGGACACCGGCCCCTGCCTGGCCAGCGCGAGGATCGCCGGATCCCGGTGGTAGACCGAGCCGGTCGGTTCCAGCCACTGCCCGTCCTCGCTCATGATTCGGATCCCGCACAGATCGCCGACCACTTGGCCGAGGCGGCGGGCCACGACCTCGAGCAGCTGGTCGTAGTCGTGCGTCATCGCGGAGAACTCTTGGGCGGCCTCGACCAGCAGGCCCAAGCGATCGCCCACCCGCTTGCGCTCGGCCAGCTCGCGCTGCGCCTCGGCCGCGCGGTGCGCCAGGTCATCGAGCAGGATGTTGAGCGCCAGCGCAAACTTCGTGGTTGGGTCGTCGAGCTCCGCCCCGTCGGACACCGACACCCGCGCGGTTAGGTCACCGACAGATGCGGCGGCCATGACGGCGAAGATGTCGTCGAACGACGGCGTTTCATTCATGCGGCGATGCCCCGGTTGCGCAGCCAGACTCGGGCCGCCGGTTCGTTGGCGAAGGTCCTCAATTGGATGCCGGTGCCGATCCGGAACAGCTCGACCACGACGTGGATCACCGGGCCAAGATTGATGAGTGCGATGAAAGCGCTCTCACGGTGCTGCCGGAAGAACCCGCTGGCCTTGGCGCGATATTCGGCGTCGGTTCCCAGGAGCCCCGCCGCGTCCGCCAACACGGCGAACGGCTGGTGTTGCTCCCCGATCCAGCCCGTCAGCGACGCCACCAAAAAGTCGCCATCGGGGCCGCGCAAGGTCACGCCCTTGGTGTAGCGAACACCCGCTAGGCGCTGGTCTTGATCCCACGAAATTTCCGTCGAAGGGCTGGATACCGTGACCAATGCCGATCTGTCCTCTCTCCCCCCGCAGCACGCCACGCCGCCGTTACACCGACGGCGACGGTTGGTTCTTCACCGAGCCAGATAGCGGGTTTCGAGCTAAACGGCCTGAAAATCCCGTCCGTCGCAAATCGTGTCCCATACGCCGCCTCAGGTCAACCCGCGCCAGAAAGCCGGCGCGCAGGGCTCCGACCGGCGGCGGATCGGAACACGGCCCTTTGGGCTCGCGTATGGGGCGGTCTCCGACTACGTGACGCCTCACTTCGAGTCGGCGCGCGGCGCCGTGCAGATCGCCAGGTAGCTGCGAACCGCGCTCGGCAGGCCGACCGCCAGCGCGTCGGCGATGAGCGCATGCCCGATCGAGACCTCGTCGATCGGACGCACGCCATCCAAAAACAGATCGAGGTTGTCCAGGTTGAGGTCGTGTCCGGCATTGATGCCGAGCCCTTGTGCGCGTGCCGCCGCCGCCGCCGCGACGTAGGGGGCCAGCCCCAGCGCCCCGCGGCCCTCGGCGGCCAGGGCCGCGTACGGCTCGGTGTACAGCTCGACGCGGTCGGCGCCCAGCGTCTTCGCCAGCGGCATCAGCTCGGCGATGGGATCGACGAACAGGCTCACCCGGCACCCGAGCTCGCGCAGCCGCGCCACCGAGGCCGACAGCGCGGTCCATTGATCGCGCGTCAGCTCGGCCAGGTTCCAGCCGTGGTTGCTGGTCAGCGCCTCGCGTGCGTCCGGCACCAGCGTGGCCTGGTTCGGCCGCGCCCGCTCACAGTGCTCGACGAGCCCGTGGAATGGGTTGCCCTCGATATTGAGCTCGGCGCCTAGAAATCGCGCCACCACGGCGGCCAGCTCGGGCACGTCGCCGGCGCGGATGTGCCGCTCGTCGGGTCGGGGGTGGACCGTTATCCCATGCGCGCCGGACGCGAGGGCCAGCGCCGCGAGCTGCGCCAGGTCGGGGATGGCGTTGGCGCGGGTGTTGCGAAGGGTGGCGATCTTGTTGACGTTGACGGACAGCTTGGTCACGGGACGGCGATGTTATGCCAGGTCTGCCGCGCCGGTTGATCTCCATTCGGGCCAGGGGCTAAACTGGCGACGGCTTCCCGCGGTCCTCGGCCGGGCGCGTTTTCCCTGGCCAGCTCTTTTCGTGAAGGACTCGCTCACTGGGAACATCCATCGCCATGCAGATGCGCACCCTCCTGCTTGCCGCTGCTTGGGCTGGATTGATCGGCCTCGGCTGCACGGGCGGATCCGGCCAATCGACGCAAGATTCGGGCGGCGGCGCCGGATCGGCCGGCACAGCTGGCGCGGGCGGCAATCCCGGATCGGGCGGCCACCTTGGCTCCGGCGGCGGCGGCTCGACGGGGACCGCCGGCTCGGGCGGGACCGGTGCGGCCGGGATCTCGGGCGCCGCTGGAAATGTGGGCGGCGCTGGCACGTCGGGCACTGCGGGCACGTCGGGAACGACGACCGGCGCGGGGGGAGCTGGCACCGGCGGAACCTCTGGTGTGGGCGGCGGTGCAGGAACCGGCGCGGCGGGCCGCGGCGGTGCGGCCGGAGGCAGCGGCGGCACGGCGGGGCACGGCGGCTCCGGCGGAGCAGCGACCGGCGGCAGCTCGGGCGTCGCCGGTCGGGGTGGCTCCGGCGGCTCTGCGGGTGCGGCCGGCGGGGGCGCCGCAGGCGCGTCGGCTGGTGCCGGCGGCACAGGTGGTGCAACCAAACCGAAGATTACGGCCGCGGCCGGGACCACGCTGGTCGTGGTCAATCCCGCTGTTCACCACCAGACCTTCGAGGGCTGGGGGACCAGTCTGTGCTGGTGGGCCAACCACGTCGGTGGTTGGTCGGCCGCCAACCGCAACGCGGTCGTCGACAAGATGATCGATGCCACCAATGGCCTCGGCTACAACGTGTTCCGCTACAACATCGGCGGCGGCGACGATCCGACGCACACGCACATGGGCCAGTACAAGAACATGCCCGGCTTCGAGCCGACGCCGGGCACCTGGGACTGGACCGCCGACGCCAACCAGCGGGCGATCCTGCAACGTATCGTCGCCGACAATGCCAACGCGATCCTCGAGGCGTTCTCGAATTCGCCGCCCTACTGGATGACGAACAGCGGCTGTTCGTCGGGCAACACCGACGGCTCCAACAATCTGAAGACCGCCTCCTACGACGCCTTCGCCGACTACCTGACCGAGGTCGTGAAGCACTACCACGACACCTACGGAATCACGTTCCGGACGCTCGAGGCGCTCAACGAGCCCAATGCGACCTGGTGGACGGCCTTGGGCGGGCAGGAGGGGTGCCACTTTTCGCCCAGCAACCAGCAGACGATCATCAAGGCGCTCGGCGCCTCGTTGACGGCCAAGGCGCTGACCGGGACGACGGTCAGCGCCTCCGACGAGAACAGCATCGACGACGGCTACAACAACATCGAGGCATTCGACGCGACGACGATCGCGGACATGAGCCAGATGAACGTGCACACCTACAGCGGGTCGGACCGCACCCAGCTGAGCGCGCTGGCGACCAGCAAAGGTAAGCGCCTCTGGGCGTCGGAATCGGGGCCGCTGAACCAGACGCTGGCCGACGACACCGATGCCGCCGTCTTCATGGCGGGGCGGATCATCTCCGACCTGCGCGATCTACAGCCGCAGGCCTGGGTGGACTGGCAGGTCGGCGATCCCAGCACCAACTGGGCCAGCTTCACGCTCAATGACACGCAGCAGACGTTCGGCTATCTGAAGCGCTTCTACATGCACTCGGGATTCAGCCGCTACATTCGTCCTGGGTCGACGTTCGTCGACATCAATGAGACCGCCATGGTCGCCGCCGTGAGCGCCGACGGCAAGAGCTTGACGATCGTTGTGCGCAACGGCAGCACCACCGCCAGCGCCGGCTTCACGTTCGATCTGACCGCGCTCGCGTCGGTCGGGACCGCGACGACCGCCACCCGCACCTCGCGCACCGAAAACCTGGTGTCGCTCACGGCGCTGCCGATCCAAGGCTGGAGCTTCGTCGCGACCGTGGCGCCATATTCGATCACGACCTTCGTCGTGCCGATGCCGTAGTCGCGCCTGGCCCACTGGCAATCCGCTGTTTTAGTGCCCGCGCCGGATCTCGGGCGGATGAAAGCGGATCTCGAACGTGTGCTGGATGCGGTCCCGACAGGTGATGGCGCCGGTCTGTAAGTCGACGCTCTTGGGAACCGGCGTGCGGTGTTCCTGGTAGACGGCGTGGTAGCCGCGTTCGGCCAGGGTGTCGAGCAGCATGTCGACCGGGATCGCGTCTTCGAAGAGCGCGCTGTCGGTTTTCACCACGCAGCGACCGGCCAAGGCGTGGCGCACGATGACCGGGACGACGTGCGTCTCGATGAAAGCCGCGACCTCTTTGAACAGGGGCGCGGCGGCATGTTCGTAAGAGTCGAGGCGGCGCACCAACTCTTGCCGGGCGTACAGGGTCAGCTCCGACACCAGCGGGATGTGATGAATGATGTCGAAGGTCGCCTGTCCCAGCTCGAGCGAGCTTTGGTATTGGAACTCGGCGTTGATGCTTCGTTCGACGTCCACCAAGGGGGCGTCGGCGTTGATGAAATGATAGTGAAAGTGCCTTCGTAAGCTGGTCAACGCCTCGTAGGTCAGCTCTTTGAAGGTCCGATAGCGGTTTCGCGCCAGAGCTTCGTCGACGTCGGTGGGACGCAATTCGAGCAGCCCGCCGACTCCGGTTCTATGAACCTTCTCGTTGTGGGCGCCGATCTCGCGTCCGCGGTTCAGTTGCCGCTCGACCGAGGTTTGCTCGCCCACGAACAGCACCGTGATGCGGAAGATGGGGCGGCGGAACCGCTTGCCGGTGGGGGTACCCCAATAGATGGTGCGCAGCTGCGTGATCTGGTCGTGTAACAGCTTGACGGCCTCGGCCTGGACCTTGGTGCGTGGGAACCCGTCGACGACGACGCCCGTCTGGTAGGCCGGCTCGAGCAGCTTATAGAGCAGCGCCTCGATCACCTCCCGATCCCCGACGAACTGCCCGCGATCTTTCAGCGCGCGCATCTCGGGGGTGTCCAACAGATCGCTCACGACGATGGGTGGCGCGGTCAGACCCCGCTCGCGAAGAATGAACGGCGTGTTGGTCCCCTTGCCCGAGCCGGGCGCGCCGCCCAGCCACATGATCTCCTTGGGGAAGACCATGTTCTCGAGGCCGCGCTCGTGCACCAGGCGGTTCCAGACCTGTCCGAAAATCAGCGGGGCATCTTTGATTTCCAGCTCGGGAGTTGCGAGGCGGGCGGCGCCGGTATCGGCAGGGCCTGCCGGCAGAGACTCTGGGTCGGACATGGGATCGGCAGCTTAGAGAATCGCAGCTTCCCTGGGTCAGGAATTCGGCCCTGGCGGCCGTGGGTTGGTCGTGGACGCCGCGCGTCCCACGCACCGACCGGCCGTGATCCGCACCGACTTGGCGGTGAGCCGCCGCCGGCACCAGCGACAACTTCTGCTCGAGGGCGATCTGCGGCACATCCAGGATATCTGCGAAAAGGACCCCATGAAAACGACGCTGATTTCGACCCGGACGCTCTTCTTTTTTGCCGTCGCTGCCTCCTTCGCGACCGGCTGCTCGAGCTCGAGCACACCGGAGAAGGACGCGGGTAGCCAGGCGGGAAGCGGCGGCGGCGCCGGAACCGGTGGCGGCGGCGCCGCCGGAACGGGTGGCAGCGGCGCGACCGCGGGCACCACGGGAACCAGCGATGGCGGCGCGGGCACGGGCGGCACCACCGGAACCGATGGCGGGACCGCCCCGTTCGTCTACTTCGTGCAACAGGCCAATGGCACCACGACCGCGACGCTGTCCGGCGGAACGTTTACGGTCAACAGCACCTATGGCGCATCGGGCAACGGCTTCAAATATGTGGCGCCCAACTATTACGGCACCGTGAGCAACGGCTTCCTGGCGTTCCCCACCCCGATGACGGGCGACTTCAGCATCACGGCCCAAGTGAACATCACCACCCAGAACAAGGCCAATAACGCCTGCGGCATCGGCGTCGGCATCACCACCGGATTTGGCGGGAGCGACTCTTACGCCTACGCGCTGATGCGCAATACGAACAACTCCACCAACGGCTACTCCGTGAGCGGCGCAGGTACACTGTCGGCGGGCGCACCCACGGTGGCTTTCACCAACGGAACGCCGCTGCAGCTGACCTTCAGTCGTGCGGGCAGCAACGTGACCTACGCCGCCGGTCCCGTCGGAGGCACGGCGACCACCAGCACCCTCGCCGCGAGCCTTCTCACCAACGGAACGACGGCCTATGGCGCGGGCGCGGTTTACCCCGCGATCTCCTTCAACAACGTCGCGGCCACCATCACCGGCCTCGTGATCAAGGACGCCAGCGGCTCCACGGTCTACGACTCGGCGACCGGAACCCTCGTCAACTATGTCCCCGCGTCGCTCATTGTCTCGGCGGCCTCCGTGAACTTGAACAAGGGCGCCTCGGGCACCGTGATTGCCACCGCGAACGCGATCGGCGGCGCGCTCTCGGCCGTGACGGCGGTATCCGCCGATCCCACCATCGCCACGGCAACGGTGGCCCAAGGGGCGACCAACTCGACCATCACGCTGAATGGCGTCAAGGGCGGGGCGACGACCGTTACCGTCACCAATACCGGCGACCCCAACAGCGCGACGAACACCAAGACCTTCCTGGTTTCGGTCGCCGAGTACGCGGCCACCGATCCGTACGGCTCGCTCGCGGCGCGCGCCTATCCCGTTCCGGGCGCGACCAGCGCCTATACCGATGGGGAGCTGGCCCTCACCTTCGACGCGCCGCCCACCCTGAACACGGGCGGCTTGATCAAGATCCTCGCGCTCGCCGACGGCAGCGAGGTCGACAGCATCGGCTTCACCGGCGAGACCCAGACCTTCGGCACGACGGTGGTCAACGTCGGGTCGCAGCTGGTTCGTGTCAGCGGCAACACCGTCTTTTTCACGCCCCATCTCGGGAAGCTCGTCTACGGCGCCGCTTACTACGTGGCCATTCCCACCACCGCCATCACCGGCACCTTGAACGCGGTCGCATTCAACGGTCTGTCCAATCTGAAGACGGTCGCCACCTGGAGCTTCACGACGCGAGCGGCCCCGGTCTTGACCGCGACCGTGACAGTCGACGGTTCGCAGACCAGCACCGCCAATTTCCGTACGTTGCAAGGGGCGCTCGGCAGCCTCGCGACGGTGACGCCCAGCGCCACCAACTTCACGATCAACATCGCCGCCGGCACATACAATGAGCTGGTCCATTACACGGGCCCGGGCGCGACCCAAACTATCAGCATCATCGGACCCACGGGAAATGCCCAGGGGAACACCTGCATCGTCCAGTATTCCAACGGCAACGCCATCAACGGCAGCACGCAGACGCGCGCCGCAATGTACTTCAGCGGCACCAATCTGATCCTTCAGAACATCGCCGTGAAGAACACGGGGGTTCGTTCGGTCGTGAGCCAGGCCGAGGCCCTCTTCTTCGGCAGCGGTGGCGGGTTCACCCTGGCCGCCTTCAACAGCTCTTTTTACAGCAACCAGGACACCATCCAGACGTCGGGGCGGAACTGGTTCTACGACTGCTATGTCGAGGGCAACGTGGATTTCATCTGGGGCACCGCCGATGCGGCGCTCTTCGAGAGCTGCAGCTTGCATTTCATCAACGACCTGGCAGGCGCGGCGGCCAGCTACGGCCTCTTCGTCGCCCGCACCGGCACGACCATCGCCGCCGGCGCGAGCGGGACGGTTCCGAAAGGGTACGTGCTGCTCGACTCCACGGTCAGCGTCGACGCCAACGTGACGGCCTTCTTCGGCCGAGACGCGGGCGTGGGCGCGTTCTATGACCAGGCCGCCCTCGTCAATGTCGTCTTCAGTGGGGCCGGCATGATCGGCGCCGGCATCTGGAACGTCACCACCGCGCCGCTCTCCCTCGGCGACTCCAGCTACGTCGGCTGGAAGTCGGCGGGGTGCTCGGGGCTCAATCTCGCGACGCTGACCACCGACCCGAAGACGTCGGCGGCCATCGCCGGCCAGGCGGCCGAATACGATACCCGTGACCACATCCTGAATCGCGTCGTCACGGTGACCGCAGGTGTCCCGACCGGTTACCAGGCCGCCACCACCACCTGGGATGTCTCGTCGCTCGCGACGGCCTGGGGCGCACCCTAGCTCGTCCGAAGCCGCCGGGCGCGTTCCGATCACCGCGGCCGATCTCACTTGGCGGCGGCGGCCGGCTACTTGGCGGCGGCGGCCGCCACCTGGGCCAGGTGGCCGATGATCGTGTCGAGCGCGGGGCGGTTCTCGCCCCCTTCGGGGATCACGAGATCCGCGAACCGCTTGGACGGCTCGACGAACGCCAGGTGCATCGGGCGCACCGTCGCGTCGTACTGTTCGCGCACCTGGGCGAACGTGCGGCCGCGCTGCTCGATGTCGCGCTCGAGCCGACGCATCAGGCGGATGTCGGCGTCGGTGTCGACGAAGATCTTGAGGTCCATGTGGGCGCGGAGGCGCTCGTCCGCCAGCACCAGGATCCCCTCGACGATCACGACCGGGGCCGGCTCGACCCGGCGGGTCTCGGGGCGCCGCACGTGCTGCCGAAAGTCGTACTGGGGGATCTCGACCGGCCGACCGGCGCGCAGTTCGACCAGATGGGCAACCAGCAGCTCGGTCTCGATCGCGGCTGGATGGTCGTAGTTGACCAGCAGCCGCTCCGCGGCGGACATCGCCGAGCGATCCCGGTAGTAGGCGTCGTGATCGATGACCACCACCGGGTTGCCGGATAGCCCCGCCACCAGCCGCTTGGCGACCGTCGTTTTTCCGGACCCGGTTCCGCCGGCGATTCCCAAGAGAAACACACAGACAGCTTACACGGCCCGGCGCGTCTCACCGGATCCGGGAGATCGGCTTCGGGGCTAATCTCCCTCGAGATGGCGGGCGGTTGGGTCGTTGGTTCTGGCCGGCATACCGACTGCTGCGGCGCCAATGTCTTGGACGCGCTATTTCGCCGTCCCAAGGACGCGCCAGGAAGCTGGCGCATAGAGGTGCCCGAGTCATGGCGGCGCCGCCACGTGTCGAAATCGAAATTCATAGCGATCAATGCCGGAGCCGATATGGGTAAGCGTGATAACGTTTTTCGATGCGAAAAACTGTTTCTAGGGTGCTCTGGACTTCGTCGCTCATCGGTTTGGCGTTCGTCGCGTGCGGGACCAACGAAGACGGAGAGGTCGTCGGCTCCGGAGCGTCCGCGACCACCACCGATACGAGTGCCGTTACGAGCTGCACCGTAGCTCCCGGCTCGCAGATCGGCACCTTCACGGATCCCGACACGGTAACCCCCATCGCGCCGCCCAATCCGCCGGGGATGAGCTTGAAGGACACGACGGGTGCGCTCGTCAACGCGCACGGCGGCGGGATCATCAAGGTCTGCGACACGTTTTACCTGCACGGCGAATACTTCCTGAGCACGACGACCGACAACAACTTCAACGGGTTTTCGATGTACTCGTCGAAGGACTTCGCGACCTGGAAGAACGAAGGGATCATCTTGCCGCAACAGGCGAGCGGCCAGCTGGGGCCGAACCGAAAGGGCGAGCGGCCGCACATCATCAAGTGCCCGGCCACCGGCGAGTTCGTGCTCTATGCGCACGCGGCCGACACGACCTACCAGGTCGACAAGGAGGTCGTCTACGCGACCTCTGCCACGGTGAATGGCAAGTATGCGTTCAAAGGATCTCTGACCAACGCCAGCGGAACCACGGCGTCCCACAGCGATATGAGCGCGCTGACCGATGGCAACAACGCCTACGTGATCACGGAGAGCGGCTGGGTCTACACGCTGGCCAGCGACTGCCACAGTTGGGTGTCGGCCAAACAATACTCCGCCGTCAACGGGACCAGCGGTGGCATCGAGGCGCCTACCATCTTCAAATCGGGCAGCACCTACTATTGGTTGGGCTCGTCCAAGACCGGTTGGCGCGCCAACGACGATTTCTATTCGACAGCCCCCGCCATCACCGGCCCCTGGACTTACCAGGGATTCGTCGCGCCCCAGGGGGACCTGACCTGGATGACCCAGGTCACCTGGGTCATGCCGGTGGTCGGCACGAAGGGTACCGTCAACGTGTTCTGGGGCGATCATTGGTATGGCGACCAGGACACGACCGCGCCCGGCAAGCACAACAATCTGGCCACCTACGTGTTTCAGCCGCTGGTCTTCACGGGGACGAAGATCGGGCTGCCGACCTACAAGGTCAGCTGGAAGCTGGACGTCGGCGCCGGGACTTGGAACTAGCCGGCTACTGAGCTGAACCCAAAACGTCTGGCGCGCTTGGTGGGCGCGGTCTCTACCAGCCCATGACGGCGCCCAAGCGCGCCGCCAGAGTGGTCCCCATGGCTTGCTGGCCCGCCACGTTGGGATGCTGATTGCAGCCCAGATTGTTTTGCACGGAGTCGAGGCTCAGCACTTCGACCCTCGACTCGCCGCCGTTCTTCAAGGTGGCCAGGATGTCGTCGAGCCGCGTGAGGCGCGTGCCGCCGTACATGTCGATGAGGATGAAGTAGGTGTCCGGGTACTTGCCTCGGATGGTCTGGACGAAGGACACGTAGGCGGTCTCATACGGCGTCCCCGGATCGCCCGCTCCGAAGTCGTTGGTGCCCAGATTGATGACCACCACTTGCGGCTGATAAAGAGTGAAGTCCCAAGAAACCGTGTCCGGCAGCGCGTACGGGTAGCGCTTGGGCATTGTCAGGGAGGCCGCGGTGGGTGTGGTCTCGCCGTAGTTGCGGTACACGCCGATCCCCGAATACGCAATGGTGACCACGTCGGCCGAGACCGCCCGCGCCGCGACCGAGCCGTACGCCAAATAGTTGTCGGTGAACGCGTCGATGCCGCCCGTGCAGGTGGCATCGCCCTCGACGCCCGCCCCCACCGATAGCGAGTCGCCGATCACCTCGATGCGCCGGGAAGGCGCGGCGACCGGCGCCAGGAGGGTCCCACCCGAGCTGAGCCCCGTCAGACCACCGAACGTCGTCGTACCGCCGGGCGACGCTTCGGTGTTCCGCCAAATCAGGATGTCGTGCGTGCCACTGGTGAGCCCCGACGCCAGCGACAGCGTCGACTGGCCCGAGGCCATGGCGATGGTCTTCGGCGTTCCACCGTCGATGATCACCGTGATGCGGTTGTTGCTGGTGGCGTTGTTGACGGCCATCGCCACCTGCGTACCAGTGAACTGCGCCTGGATGTTGACCCCGGGCCACGAATACTGAACCGAGCCGGACGCCCCGCCCGGTGCGGTTCTTCCCACGATGCGTGGCGCGGCCGATCCCGTGCCGGCGCCAGCGGCACCGCCCGAGCTCCCGCCCGTTTGCATGGCGCCGCCCGTGGCTCCCCC
>Ga0075522_10003550_pt1 | contig 11343 bp, 5 predicted proteins | sample NGEPerA_FD_74796 | JGI IMG/M metagenome (GOLD analysis project Ga0075522, IMG submission 74796) | Arctic peat soil microbial communities from the Barrow Environmental Observatory site, Barrow, Alaska, USA - NGEE PermafrostL2-A | ecosystem: Environmental > Terrestrial > Soil > Wetlands > Peat ... | reverse complement strand
CCACTCCCGGCGGTGGTCTACTTTTACTCCGCCGCAAAGCCCCGCTCACGCGGCGCTCTGTGGCCTATTTTTGCTCCGGCGCTCATACTTGTTCGGTGAGCAAGAGACAACTCGGTTTGCCGGGTCTTTTTGGATGAAGTACACCCCGCGTTCGTGAGCGCCACTTTCAAAAGCATCCCGAAGCGCCGCATCAAACCCATGGATGTTTCGCATAATTTGGTAAACATTTTGAGGCGCATAGAACCGAGTGACGGCGAGCTGGTTCATTGATCGTGTACCGTACATGCGGGAGTGCTGAAGAACCGTATCCTGCTGAAACTTTTTCGGATTACGGCCGTAATAGAAGCCGATCAAGTTGTTGATCGTGATGCCGCGATCAAGGATCTGTCCCCCGATGAAGAGATTGTAGGGCGTCCGAAGTTTGAGCTGGCCATCTTGATCCAGAAGCTGCTCGATGTCGCCCTCCGAGTTGACCTTCGTAATCATCAGTTGGCCGCCAGTGAGTGCGGCTACCAACTCCGCTTTCACTTCAGACAGACTGGGAAGAGGGCTTCCTTCAAGGTTTACGGACCTCTTCAAATCCGAGTATGAGCGGTGTAGCAGTTCATTGAAGCGTGGGGTGTCTTCATGGGCTTCTGAAATGAGGGAATCCCGGATAGCCACGGCGATGCGTTCTTGCCAGTCATGAGATTTCCTAGCCTGCTCCGTATGAAATAGAAAGGCATACTTGTCCGGAGCGTCCTTCCTGCTTCTCGCCTGGAGACGAAGGATCGCTCCTCCGACGAGGAAAGTGAAGACGGCATCGCACAATACCGCAGTTCTCTTTTCGGAGAGGACGTGCTCGATCTTGATTCGCCGGCGATCCTCGACCTTAAGCGCTTCGCGCTCCTCAAGAGGGACTTCACGATAGAAGTAGTAGGCTGGAGATTCGGGATCGGTACTCTTCTCGAAATAGTAATCACCGCCAACATAGCGGCCATGCGTCGGAAGTACCACGGTAAAAGCTGGCCGGCGTGGTTTGAACAGTAGCTGGCCCGCTTCGATCACGTCCTCTTCCGGCTGTAGATAGAGAGAGTATGGTGTTGCCGTGACCTGCAGAAAGTCCGAATCTTTTGACAACTCTCTGAGCCTGTCGATCTGCTGAGAGATGACCCCCGGCATGGCGATCCCGTCTTTCCCCTTGCGAAAACTCACGGATGCTAAATCCGCCTCATCATCAACGATCAGTATTTTCTTCTGCTGAAGAACTGGGAAGTCCGTCTCGAAAGCCTTAAGAAGGCGATCAAGATTATCGTCTTCCTTCTTCACGATGAGAATGAGCTTCTGATTCAGTTCGTAAGGCGTCAAAGATGGCACGGACATAATGTCGTAAATCTGAACCTGGTCCCGTTGCAAGAACTCGCTAAAGTCATCCCGCACCCGCATCACAGTCTGCTTGGCGAGGGACTTGGTCCCCTTGGTTAGAATCACCGCCACGTCGTAGCCACGGTCGAAGCTCCTGGCGATAATCCCCAGAAAGGCCCGGGTCTTCCCGCTCTGGATCTTCCCCAGGAGCATCCCAGGCCGCTTTGTCGAAGTCGATTCGGCTTCCAACTTGGCAACAGTCTCCTCCACCTTGGCAATCAGTTCGACGGAGTCGCCCCGCTTCGCCGAAAGCTGGTCATAGAAGGAATTCGCGTCCGTAAGCTCTTTGCCGAAGCGTTTTGCTAGCCAACCTTTGATTTAGTCCTCGCGGAAAACGGGCCCGGACTTCAGGTCGGCCACGGGAGCAGGAAAGTCCTCGAAGCGTTTACGCCAATTCGCGACTGCGGAAGATCCTACATCCCCGAGGACGGCGATCTCGTGAATGCCAATGAGCGATAGTGGTTCAGAAGCAGATAAATTGTTCACATAATGGTTGTGAACGAAGCTCACACGTCCGTCAACATAATTCACACATAATTTTAGCGCATGCTCAGACTGGGAAGACCTTTAGAACTTCGTCGCCGTAGTGATTGATGACCTTGATGGCGATGCGCGGTTGTTTGCCGATGGGTTTGGGGAAGGGCCGCGAAGTGGTCTTGTATAAAGAACCCCATGCGGATTCGTCGATTTCGGCCCGTAGAGCCCTCTTAAGCTTTTCGTAGGGCTGGTCCTTGCCAGTGAAGTAGGCGTGGCGGACAAAGAAGCTTTCACCGTTGTAGTCGGTGTCGATGAACCAGCAGGCAATGTCGTCTGTGGAGTGGCTCCGCACTTCCCCGGTTGTCGGGTCGTAGACATCGATACCCTTGATGGAGACGCGGAGGTCGCCGTTCTCCTCCTTAAGCTCGATGTCGGGTTCTCCGAAGACCATGAAGAGATTCCCTGTGCCTGTCTTCTTGAGAAGGTCGCCGCCCATGGAGAGGTCGGGGTTCATACGGGCAATGAGTACTTGAAGGTTGCCGAATCGCTTGGTCTCTTCGGTGACGTGAGGGTCGAAGGCAAAGCCGCAGACGACTAGGGTATTGAAACCAAGACCTTGGACGGCTTCTTTGGCGGCTTCCTTTACCTGCTCAGGTCCTACCGTGCCGTGCTCAGGACCGAGCGAGACGGCGACGGTGTGAGAGTTTCCCGCTGCGTCAGTATAAGTGCCGGTTGCGTTGAGCCAATGGCCGGCGAACGGATCAAGAGTATCGAAGGTGAGGCGCTCTTGCTTGATGGTGTTCTGGACGCCAGAGCGGCGGAGGTTGTCCAAGATCATCCCGGCAAAGTCCTGTTGCTTCCGCGCCTCTCGCTCGCTGACAGTGCCGTTCATGTCTTCGTCGGCGAGGGAGAGGACCCGGTGGGGCGAGAGGCTTTCGACCGAGAAAGGACCGCTAACTCGAATCTTCTTGTTGTCTTCGTAGGGCTGATCAAAGAGGGTTTCTGATTCAGCATGGCGACCAATAGCTGCGTTGATATCTTCGCGGGACATCCCTTCTTTCATCTCTGCATTATTTGCAATCGATTTGAGTGTGACGTGTGGGACGCGTTTGTAAACGAAGCCCTTCTTAATATCATTGTCGGTTGCATACGGCGGAGGGACTATGCCGCTTACTTCAGCTTCCTTTCGTATCCCATCTGTCGAGTCAGCGAGAAAATAGTAAGGGAAGCGACCAGACATCAGTCGCGTTCTCGCAAGTGCAAGTGCTACCCGCGAAGTATCGCAAGTGATCCAGCGGCGTCCCCACTGTTCTGCTACGTAGGAGGTGGTTCCTGAACCGCATGTAGGATCCAAAACAAGATCGCCTGGATCTGTGGTCATCAATAGACAACGTTCGATAACTTTTGTGTTTGTCTGTACTACGTATGTTTTGTCGTCAGTAAATGCGCCTGTCTGTGTGTCCGTCCAGACGTTTGAGAACGTGCCCACTGGAAAATCGTCAATGAATCTGACATATGAGAGAGAATCGCTGGTTGGAGCGGCAATGCGGTTCGCAAGTTTGAGAACACCGATGCCTTTTTCATTTGTCTTCCAGTAACCGTTCCCCGGTGTGAATATGTGGCCTGCGAATGGAATGGGATAGGCACTCTTTTCGGTTCCACTTTGAGATGTCAGATTATCGTGTCGATAAATTCTGGCACCTGTCGGGAGGAGCGAGATGTCATCTTTTTCTGCCCTGGTCATGACACGGCGTGTCCCATCTGTCAATTCGACTCGGGAGTAACGCCCTCCAATATCGTCCGCGAAGCCGCGATCTTTATAAAGCTGGCGAAATTTCGTCGAAGAGTGATTCTTTGCGTACCAGATAACGTAGTCACAACTTTTCCCAAGAAGTTCACCGCCGAGCGAAGACGTTGTGCGAAAGCTGATCAGCGAGCAGAAATTCTCACTCCCAAAAACCTCGTCCAGAACGTTTCGCACGAGGTGAACATTTTCGTCTCCGATCTGAACGAACACACTTCCCGTTTCAGTGAGCAGGTCCCGAGCAACGATCAGTCGGTCCCGTAGGTAGGAAAGGTATGAATGAATGCCTAGTTCCCATGTGTCACGAAATGCCTTTACCTGTTCGGGTTGACGAGATGCGTCTGACACCTTCCCATCCTTCACCTCTCGCTTGCGGGTCGATACCTGCCAGTTTGAACCAAACTTGATGCCGTAGGGGGGGTCTATATAAATTGTTTGGATTTTTCCTTTGAGCCCCTCCTTCTCTGCGAGCGATGTCATAATCATTAGCGAATCGCCAAGGATGAAGCGATTGGTCCAGTTCTGCTCGAATTTATAGAAGTCGACTTTGTCGGCGAAGTCCTTCGGACCGCCATTGAAGTCAGAGTAGAAGTTGCGCTGAATGTCTTCGTCGCGAGCCTCTTTTTGAAGCGCGGCGATGATCGCCTGAGGCTTTACCTTCTCCTGGATGTAAATGGGCACAACGGGCACAGCGAGCGCCTCGGAGTCCTGCTCGTCCTTTCCACGCCAGACGAGCTGTGGGTCAAGCGATGGGTCACGAGGATAGAGCATTGTCTTCGGCGTGGTTTCATCAGTGGTAACGAAGTCGCGAAGCTCTTCGGTAGGGATGTTGGAGCGGCGATCCTTGTGGACGGTCTCGGCGATTTCGATGGACTTCTTCGGCTTACGTGGCGCCATACGAGCGGGTTCCCTTCCAAAATGACAGAAACAAAAACAAGCAGCTACTTCGTGCTGATGTGGCGACGGATTTCCGTTTGGAGATTCGACGGGTCGGTGATTTCAAGAAAACTCCACCGACCGAATAGGCCATGATTGTTCACCGCAGGAATCCATTGCGTTCGAGCAGTGGTGGTCTTCTGGGCCTTCGTCTCGTCTCGCTCACCAGAGACTTCAATGATGAGGTGAAGAGGGTCACCCGGGCCGTGACCGTCATCGATGTCTACAAGGAAGTCTGGCGTGTATTGCTTTTCCTTATTCAGAAATGTGTACGGAATCGTGAAGCCAAGATGATCGTTCTTCACGTAGCGAATGACTTCCTTCATACGTTCGAGCTTGTAAGCGACGTTCTGCTCCCAAACGTCTGTGTCAGCGACCACATGAGAGATATGAGAATGCGCGGCATCGGTCGCGAAGGTCGGTCGCGTGGTGAAGAAGTCAACGTAATTGGTCGAGCCAAGCGTGTCGTAAGGCTGAAGAATGGGAAGGACGCGTTTTTCTCCTGCACTCTGTGAGCCTTCGCGGATGCCGTCATAGATGTGTTCGATAGCAAGGTGCTTGTTCTGTCCGAAGAGCAAGAGCTGCATGAAGGTGTTGTCACCGAGTCGGAGACATTTATCGAGCCACTCCCGCGTAATGCCGAGAACCTGCGGAAAAAGCCATGGCTGTGCTTCATCGTTCTCGTCGTGCAAAAAACGTTCGAGAGTGGCCTTGGCAAGTTCAAATGCGACATGGTTAGGTCGGATCAGCTTGAGTGCGTCGAGGGTGTGAAACTCCGATTCACCGACAACTGCCGCCATCTCGACTTCGCTGGGAATCGATGCGGTGGTGAGTCGAAGGACGGAATCTGAGGTGAACGCGGCGATGAGCCGGCGCTCCGGCAGATGGAAACGATAGCCGAGCAGGCGCGGAAAGCTCATCGCGAGCGCTTCGCGTTCCGGCAACGCACGGATACGCGTAGGCAAAGGCCCCTCAACGGGTTCTTTGGTGACACCGGCGGACGGGATAAAGGAGAAGGGTATGCCGTACACCTCTGCATACTCGGGACCGAAACGTTGCTCTGAGGGTGGCAGATGAATGGTGTCCGCAGTAATCGAATAGCTTATGCGCCGCAGAGCCCGACCAACGACCTGCTCGCAGAGCAGTTGAGTACCGAAGGCACGGACGCCAAGGATATGGGTGACGGTATTAGCGTCCCAACCTTCCGTGAGCATGGAGACGGAGACTACGCAGCGAATGCCTTCACCCAGCTTGCCGGCCTTTCCAATGGTGTTTAGTACTTCTCGAAGCAAGTCCTCAGTAGTGACTGACTCTACGTCTCGACCGGGAAAGCGGCGGATGTACTCCTGTTTGAACTCGGCGATCTCGGTCGCTGCGGCTTTGCGGAAGTCATCGGTCATGGCTTCTCCGGAGTCGATTTGCGTTGAATCGATCAGGAATGAGTTTGGCTTGTGAAGCCAGCCGCCGCGTCCATCGTCGTTGCGAAACAGATCCAACTTGCCAGCCTGCACTCGTTTGGTCGCGGACTGATCGCCCTCCCCCGGAAGCTCCTTCTCCCAACCGGAGATGAAATCGAAAACCATTTTGGAAACATTCGTGTTGTTGCAGACAACGATAAAGACTGGCGGAGTGAGGCCACGCAGCTTGGAGTCAGCACGAGATTCCCAAAGCCTGTACCGCTTTTCATAATCGAGATAGAGCGACTGAAGGGCACCTTCAAGCTCACCCGGAAGTGTGGGTTCAGCTTTGGCTGCCTCCGTGGCACGACCCTTGCGGGGAAGCTGCTCGCGAATGCGGAGCCAGAGATTGCGGTAGGTAGGTTGATCGCCTGACCCTGCGTCATCCGCGACGGGAACGCGCGGGATTTTGACGATGCCGGCTTCGATAGCTTCCACGAGCGCAAAGTCAGAGACGACCCAAGGAAAGAGGGACCCTTCGCCATATCCGGAACCGCTCAGGAAAAACGGGGTTGCGGAGAGGTCGTAAACCGTCTTGATACCGATGCGAGCCTGCACCATCATGAGCCCGCTTAGCCACGCGTGTGCGGCTTTCTTATTTTCGGCTATTTCAGCGCGAGCGTCCGGATCGCCGACTGGCGGCGGGTCGTCGTGTTCAGGGTTCGAGCGGTAGCAATGGTGGGCTTCGTCGTTGAGGACGAGGATGTTTTTCTTCAGGCCGAAGTCCTTACCGCAGACGCGGCGAACCACATCGGCTGGGGACTCGGTAAAGAGACCCGGCGGCGGAGGGTTGTTACCGGCCAAAACTGCCTTTGTGTTTTTCGCGACTTTGATCTTCTCCCGCGGCAGAAACGAATGGTAGTTCGTAATCACGATGCGAGCCTGTTCAAGCTGATCGCGCTGCCATGCTGGAACTATGTCGCGCTCGGCGTAATAGTTGGAAGGGTTATTGGGCTTGAGGACTTCGAGGCGATCCTTGACGGTGATGCCGGGCGTCACAATGAGGAAGGCGTCGGTAAAGCGAGCGTCTTGCGGGTTGGCACGCTTGTTGAGCGTCTGCCAAGCAATAATCATCGCCATTACCACCGTCTTGCCGGACCCAGTAGCCATCTTGAAGGCTTCACGACGTAGACCTGGATTGGCGGCTTCGGCGATGTCTCGGAGCTCATTCTGAAGATGCGGCGTGAACTTGTTGGAAACCTCAGCGAGATAGATTGCGGTTTCGAGGGCTTCGATCTGGCAGAAGAAGAGCTTGCGGTCACGGGCAGGGTCTCGCCAATAGTCGAGTAAACGGCGCGTCGTGGCTGTCACCCCGCTGTGTCCACCCTGACGCCAACGTCCAACGTGCAGTCGGATGTCATTGACGAGCTTGTTGGGCTCGGCACGGTCTTGAGAGAAGTCGCCGGGAAGCATCTGTTGTGGGTCATTCCTGCGTGAGCGGGGGCGAGCCACAGGAACGATGGCCGTGCTCGGTCGCCGTCCAGACGCAATTTCATTGGTGATGCTGTTCTCTTCGTCGAAACGGAAGTGGCGCGACGGCTCCTCAAAAGGTGAATTGAGGATCGGATTCTCGATCACTACTTGTGCCACAGGTGCTTTCCTCATCCGGAGCCGGAATCATTGAAGGATAGCAAACCCGGTCATGCGCGATCGCTGTTAACATGCCTATGCCAAAGCAGAGCGAACCTTGCGCGGGAATTTGGAAGAAGTCTCTCGCCGCCGATATGCATTTCAATCGGAGAGAGATGAGCATGAAGCTTGCCAAAAGGCTAGATGAAATCTGGCAAGACCTAAAGGAGCCTGATTGACTGCTCGGTAGTTCTAGTCGGAAGGCTGTCCAGCCAAGTTTGGATATCGCTATGCCGCCATCCGACGGCGCGGGCGCCGAGGGCCACCTGCCTCGGGAACGTATCTTGCGCAATTTGGAAGTAAATAGCACTGCGAGACAGCCCAGTCAGTTCGCTGACCGGAGGTAGCCGAAGAATCGTTGCCGCCATGATGATCTCGCATTGGCGTGATGCCGAAACTGGCGCAATCCGTGAAACGCTCAGTCAAGCCAAGAAGCAAGGCACTCAGCGGACCGGCGGTAATCCGACCGTCGGTCCTACTGAACGCCGGCGACTACATCCCTACAGCAATGAAGCTACTATTCACAGCCTGCCTTGTAGCATCCGACTGCGTGTCCTCGGAAGCTAGGTAGAGCTGGACCGTGGCCAAATCACTGTGACCAAGCCAGTCCATCAACGTTCGAACTGATACTCCATTTCGATGGTGAATGGTGGCGAATGTCCGCCTGAATGCATGCTGTGACCACCGTTTGCAGACGGGATGGTCTGCGCAACGCTTGCCGTTCTTCGCGACGCAGTGGCCGCAGTTCAGCCCGGACTGGAAAGCACTGACCTTCAAGCGGCGGAGCAAGTGCTTATCAGGCTTCTTCCGGTTTTTGGCCGATGGGAAGAGAAGGCGTTGGTCTGCCGGACCGGAGGCGATGTGCGTCTTCAGTTTGGCGAGCAAGTCGTCCGGCACCGGGATCGGTCGCTCCTCCTTGTCCTTGGGCTCCCATTTCCATTCCGGCTTCGCGCGGATGTGCACGAGCCGGTTCTCGAAGTCGATATCCTGCGCAGTCATGTACATCACCTCCTGCTCCCGACAGCCGCTGCCCAGGAAGAACTCGAATAAAAGGCGATTGGATTCTGTGGCCGCGCTGAACAGAGCGGCCAAGTCTCCCAGTTGATAGACGACTGCCTTCTTCTTGGTATAGCGGGGAAGGTCCTTGCGACTAACGATGTCCGGCAGCTTCCAGTAGCGGAGGAACGTGCCGAGTTCAGCGATTCGGTTGTAAGCGGTGCGAGCAGTGTTGCCTTTACGGCGGATCGCCGCCTCGAAGGCCAGGATGTGCTCCCGGGTAATCTCGTCGAGGAACGTTACCGGGCACACAGACCCGAAGCTCTCCAGGGTGTAGCTGTAGCCCGAAGCGGTGCGCGTACCGCGCGGTGCCTCGACCTCCAGCATGTAGACGTGGACCGCATCCTTCCAGCGCTGCCGGTGAATGTCAGGATCGGGCGGTGGAGGTGGCTGGGGAAGCTCCGGGCTTTCGATGCCCATGGCTAGGCCCTTGAGCAGATATTCCTGCCGCTTGAGACAGGCCATGGCCTCTGCCGGATCAAATCCCGCACGCTTCATGTGGCGGCGGCGATGAACGGCGAACCGAATGTAGTAAGCGCCCTCGGGATGATGCTCTTGCTTTCCATCGATGATGGCGTATAACGGTTTGAGACGATTGTTGGCGGCGTAGGCCGGCTTGGCGTACGTCCACGATCCATTCGATGCACGGACGCGAAGTAGGAGAGCGACATTGGTCGACACTGGAGTGATCCTCATGTGGGTCAATACCCACCGAGGGCTCAGGCCTCCGCTTATCGGGTTACAAGTCGGATAACAAACGTTCAGCGTATTGAGGAGCAGACCGCCGGTAAGGGTCCCCCACTCTCCGCCATACCTCATCTCACGCTCCTCATTGCCCATGTACGGTTGGTTCGGTGTGTTTGCGATACAGGCTTCGCCCTGATGGGAATCGAATCAGCGGCGAGATTGCAGGTCCGCAAGACCTTGTCCCGCGGCGTCGGAACGATGGGAATCCTCTGCGGAGATCGAGTTGGCCTGGCGGAGGATAGACCATGTCCTCAGCGCTCCCTCGTACATTGCCCCCGCGCCTTGCCGGTCGCCGGACTCATCCAATGCTCCTGCCAGGGCCGCTTGCGCGCGGGCCGAATCGGAACGAAAAATGGTGTTGACCGGATCGGCTTCCGACCGTTTTGAAGCGATGTCCACTGCCTTCCGGAGGGCGATGACCGCCGCTTTGGGGTTTTGTAACGCGCGGTCCGCATTGCCGATCGCCACCAGCGCCCGGTCGCAGTTGGCGAGACTATTTGGATCGGTTGAACCTGAGCTGGCTGGGCAAAGAATTTGTTGCGCCTGCTGTGCATGATGCAAGGCTGCGCCCGCCTGACCGGTGGCCAGCAGGCCGTCGGATAGCTTTCGCTCGTCGGTGCCGACGTCGGTACGATACTGGACGCTGCCAGGGTCGCCCTTGCTGAGGGCCTGGGCCAACTGAAGGGCCCGCTCATTGTGCGTTACGGCAAGCGCCGTCTGTCCGTCGCCGCGCAGCGCCGCCGCCCATTGGGCCTCCACGACCGATTGGCCGCGGCGGAAGACGGCGTTGCCGGGATCGGCATCGAGCAGCTTCTGCAGCAAACCGGCGGACACGGCCAAATGGGAAATCGCACTGGCGGTGTTTCGATCGTCCAACTGCAGCTGGCCCAGGCGGGATTCGGCAACGGCAAGCTCCACCTTGTCGTTGGTGTCGCCGGGCTCGGCGGCGCTGACCGTCCGGATCTTCGTCAGCGCTTCCTCGAGGTCCTTCGCGGCATCTTCACGCAGCCCCATCGCGGACTCTGTCGAGGTGAGCGACAGGAGCGTCTTGTAGCTCTCCTTCGTAATGTCAATGTTCGAAGGGAACTGCGTATTCAATGCCAGGACCAGCGACTTCGCCTGCTCGTAGTAGGCGAGTCCTTCCGCGGTCTTGCCAAGGTTCCGGAAGCCGTATCCACCGTAGAGATCGCCCATGTGGCGGAGACAGGTGGAGAGCGAGACTTTGTTATCGAGGTCCCGGGGAGATTCCTCCGCGATTTTCCGGTAAAGAGCGAGGGCGCGTCCATAGGCGGTGGCGGCTGCCGTCAGGTTTCCCGTTGCGTAAAGGAGAGAGCCATAGGTAGAAAATGCGCTGGCCGCCGAACTCTGGGCCAGTGGCGTCCGATCTTCCTTCAGCAGCTTTTCCGCTGCGTCCACCGCTTTGTGCGCGCTGGACATGGCCGCTGCCGTATCGCCCATGTTGTTCTCGTATTCATTCCCCTGCACATTGCTTACGTGAACATAGGCGTCCACGATCTCTCGCTGAAGGAGCGGCGTGTCGGCCTCTTTGGAAAGATTGTCGAGGTAGGTAAGCGCGTCGCTCACGAGCCGCGCCCGCACCGGAGTGGCGCCGGGCAATCGATCGATGGCGTCGGCATAGTCGAACATGACCGAATGCGCCAACTGGCGGACTTGATTGAAACGGCGCTCGGCCCGCGCCCGGGCCAGCGCGACTTCGATCAGGCCGCCGACCAGCGAGCAGAGCAGAAGGGCGGCGACCGCAACCACGACACGGTTGCGCCGGATGAATTTGGCCGCGATGTAGAGAGAAGCGTCGCCGCGGGCCTGCACGGG
>Ga0075522_10003548_pt1 | contig 11353 bp, 10 predicted proteins | sample NGEPerA_FD_74796 | JGI IMG/M metagenome (GOLD analysis project Ga0075522, IMG submission 74796) | Arctic peat soil microbial communities from the Barrow Environmental Observatory site, Barrow, Alaska, USA - NGEE PermafrostL2-A | ecosystem: Environmental > Terrestrial > Soil > Wetlands > Peat ... | reverse complement strand
TACTTAATAAAAATACAGATTTCATGTAAATCACTAAAAATAAGATACATGGAAGACTGTATCGCGCGCATTGTACTGATCCTCACGTCAAAATCTACAGTTTTTCACATATTATCTCGGCGCTAGTACTGTCTTTGGGATATTCCGCGCCGATTGCGCTTCGAATGGCAGTAGCTAACGTCTCTGACCACAGGGAAACGTCGTCCAAGTGCTCCGATTCGACCATGACGCGGGCCTTAGGCTCGGTGCCTGAATAGCGCACTACGACTCGCCCTGCAGCTCCCAACGCTTGGGTAGCTTTCTCAATGGCAGCAGATACCGTGGGAAGGGAGTCCAGTGGCGGCTTTGACTTAACTTTCACGTTTACAATCGTTTGAGGGAAAACTTTGAAACCACTTACCAATTGATCGAGCGGGCCGCACATGGCTACCAGGCAAGCCATTTTAAGCGCGGTAAGCAGGCCGTCCCCGGTCGTGGCATCGTCCAAGAAAATAATGTGGCCGGATTGTTCGCCGCCAAGGTTCGCGCCGCTCCGTATCATCTCTTCTAGCACATAGCGGTCTCCCACGGGCATGCGAGCCAGTGTAAGGCCCTCCGCATTCAAGACGCGCTCCAGTCCCAGGTTGGCCATCGTAGTGCCAATCACGCGGCCACCGCGGAGCAGGTTCTTTGATTTGAAATATCTGGCGGCAGCCAACAAGACGCCGTCGCCGTCCACATGATGCCCGCTGGCGCTGACAAACATGGCTCGATCTGCATCGCCGTCAAAGGCCACGCCAAGCGCCGATCCGGTTTCCAGGACTTTTGCACGCAATTGTTCCGGGTGCAGCGAACCGCAGCCGTCGTTAATGTTTCGGCCATTAGGCCGGTTGTGGATGACCACCACTTCAGCACCCAGCGAGCGGAATAGCGCAGGGCCCAAGACACTGGCGGCGCCGTTGGCGCAATCCAGCGCCACTTTTAGCCCTTTTAGGCTGGCTCCGGGTATCACGCACGTTCGCAAATAGGCCAGATAGTCTTCATCCAGCGAAAGATCGGTAGGGACAGCGATTCCGTGCGGAGAGGTTTCACGGCCCTTGTGCTGATTAATTTCCGTTTCCAGATGCTCTTCGACGTCGTCTGGAAATTTCATTCCCGTCCCGGCGAAGAGCTTTACGCCATTGTCATGAAAGGGATTATGCGAAGCGGAGATCACCAATCCAGCTGAAAATTTCTTTTGCCGCACGAGGCAGGCAATACCGGGAGTCGTAATTACGCCGGCGGAAAGAAACTCGATTCCGTTGTCAGCAAAACCTGCAGCCAGTTGGCCCGCGATATGCGGACCGGATTCGCGCGTATCCATGCCGATCAGCACGCGCGGCTTGGGCTCCACTTCCAATAAATATTTCCCCAGCGCTCGGGCAACGCCATACAACGTCGCATCGTCCAGCGGGTAAGTGCCGGGGATCCCTCGAATGCCGTCAGTTCCGAACAGTTCCTTAGTCATCGTGGATGGGTGCAGTCTCTTCCTGGAGCTGCAAAATCAAGATTGTCCGGGCTCTTTTCGCTCTCGGATTTCTGAGTCTAGCACGCGAAGGGTCAATCGGCAGTGGGCGCGAGCGAGTGGCGTGGCACAAGAGTAACGTGGATTTCCGCCGGCGTGACCTGCACGACAGTGGCGCCAAACGGTGCCGTAACCATTTCCGGCGTGATCTGCAAATCGGTGGTTCCGATTTTGCCCTCCTTCATGTCGAGGCGCAGGCTCAGGTCGGCGGCGATCATGCGGCGCAAAAGGGCGGATCGCCCACGCACACGCACCCGCACGGTGTTGGGTACATCTCCAGTAATTTCCATTTGTGACGGCATCGTGGTGAATTCCAGCGGCACCTGGAACCCAACCTCCGCGTATGGCTCGGCCGTGTACGTAGCCCATAAAGTAAAAGAAATGGCCAGCGCCAGAAGTTTCAGCCCCGCATTTGCGAAAATATATTTGCGCAAAAATTGCAAAGTTTATCTCCGAACCGGAGTTCTGGCCTGTGAAACGGCTGCAGGCAAAACCATGGTTGTTCGGCGGCGCAAAACCATTTCACGCAGCCGGTCGCTCAATTCTTCCGGCGTAAGATTGGTGTCAATCGATCCCGCGGAAGCGGTGGAAATAAAGCCGGTCTCTTCGGAAACGAGCACGACGAGGCAATCGCTGTCTTCCGTGATACCAATGGCGGCGCGATGTCGCGTGCCTAGCTGCTTTGAAATCATGGGATTAAGCGAAAGCGGCAGGAAGCAGCCCGCGGCAGCGACGCGCGAGCCTTCCACAATCACCGCGCCGTCATGCAGCGGCGATCCTGGCCGGAAAATGGAAAGCAGCAAGTCGTAAGAAAGTTTCGCATCGAGCGGAATGCCGCTTTCAATATACGTGCGCAGGCCCGCCTGGCGCTCGACGACGATTAATGCTCCGATGCGGTTCTGCGAAAAATATTCGGCGGCCATGACGATGTCGTCGTACGTACCCTTCGGATTGCGCGACGCAAAACTGATCATGGAAAGATTGCGGCCCACGCGTGACAGCGCCCTTCGAATTTCCGGTTGAAATAAAATAATCAGCGCAATGGCGATATACGGCAGCAGAGTGGTCAACAGCCATTCCACCATCTCCAGACGTGCCCATTGCGCGCCCCGGTAAAAAGCGAAAAGCAGCGCCAGCGCCACCAACATCTGCACGGCGCGAGTGCCGCGCAAAAGCTTTAAAAGGAAATAAATAAAAACAGCGATGATTGCAATGTCCACGGCAGCGCGCAAATCCAGGCGCGATAGCGAGGCCACGGGCAAAGCAGCAGCGAGCATGATCGTGCATCTAAGTTATCCCAGCCTTGCTGCTTCGGGCAAGCCGGAGTTTCGCGGGATTTCCGGCGCAGGACCGGTATGTTAAGGTGAATTTGGTGGGATATGCAGATCGAAGATGTCAAAGTTTCGGCGCGATCGAACCCCTCTCAGCGCATTATTGCAGTGGCGATTGTGTTTGCCGCTCTGTATTTTGCCTCGGAAGTGGTCGTCCCATTGCTACTGGCAGTTTTACTCGCCTATTTTCTCGATCCAGTGGTTAGTCTGCTGGAGCGCATTCACATTCCTCGCGCGTTGGGCTCGCTTGTTGTTTTGCTCGCCGTTACGGCCATGTTCGTGGGTATCGGATACCTTGTCATGCTGCGCGCCGATCAGTTTCTTGAAGACTGGCCGCACTACAGCAGCAGCCTGCGCCATCTAACGACCGCCTTCGATCGTCAGATGTCCACCGTGCAAAAAGGGATCGACGCGATTACCCCTGTTCCGGAAAAAACACCGATGCCTGCGCACATTGTGGAGCCTCCTCCAGTGCGTGAGTGGCTGCTTCGCGGTGTGGGCTCGCTGTACTCGATATTGGTTGTGGCAGCCTTCGTGCCATTTCTCGTATTTTTTATGCTGGCCGCAAAGCCGCGCATCTGGAAAGCCACGATTGAATTATTCCCGGACGGGCATCGCGAGCGCGTCCGGGATGCGCTCGATCAGCTTGGAACTATGCTGCGAAGTTTCGTCGTTGGGAACGCTCTTATCGCCGGCATCCTCATGCTTTTAAGCTGGGGATTTTTTCTCATTATCCATCTGAAATATCCGTTCCTGATCGGTTGCGTCTCAGGGATATTGACGCTCGTGCCGTATTTAGGCGCCGTTCTCTCCTGGTTGCCTCCCTTTTTAATCGGCGTAGCGCAATGGAATACGATCGGGCCATATTTCGGGGTCGCAGCCATGCTCACGTTTTTGCACATCATGGGTCTGAACGTTTTGATGCCTGCGATTGTTGGCAGGCGCGTCCATCTGAGTGCCCTGGCCGTTACTGTCTCCTTGCTGTTCTGGGGATGGTTATGGGGAGCCGTTGGATTAATCCTGGCCATTCCAATTACGGCGGCGGTAAAAGTGATTTGCGATCATTCAGAAGGATGGGAGCCGGTAGGCCGCTGGCTCGGCGCATAAAATTGAAATGATGTGGCGCAACTTCCTGCGGGAAACCGGCGAAGCGGTGCCACGAGGGAATCGGAATGAACTATGTCCTCTGACCGGCGTGCATTTTTAATTCTTTTAATTGTAATTCTGGGGCTGACGGGCGCGGGTATTGTGCTGACCACGGAATGGGGCGCGCGCACCGTTTCGTCCGCTCGCGCGGCCCAAAGAGTGTCACTATCTCCCGTCGATCTATCGCAATTCCGCGAAACGCAGACGCTTGCGCAAACGGCGGCGACTCCGCAGGAGCAGGACTTGGCGCGCGACGCCCTGCGCAAAGCCGACCACGAAGTGGATTTTGAATTTACTTCGGCCTTATACCGCGCCTCCGGTCAAAACGTCACCTCCACACCCGCAATCAAAGCGATTCTCGAACGCATTTCAAAAGACGAGCAGCAAAATGCGGAATTGCAAGCCGATGTTGCGCGTCTCACCAAGCAGGCCGCAACCGCGAAGGACGATCAGAAAGAGAGCATTACCCAGCAACTGGATTTGACCAAAAGCCGCCAGGAACTGGTCGAAGATGAAATTGATGACGCGCATCAGGATCTGGAACGCGCCGGCGGTGACCCGCAACGTCAGGTCCAGAGAATGGTGGACGAGTATCACGCTTCGGAACAAAGCAGCGGCGGCGAGCTCGATCTGAGTATCGTGGGGAAGAAGGCTGCGTCGTCCCAACCGGCGTCCGCTTCCTTTATTTCGAGGGCGCAGGCTTGGTACGCGCTTCGCCCTGTCCTGGTTGGTTTGAGCAATGCGCAACAACAAGCGGTGAATTCCATCGCCACCTTTTCTAAAACACACGATAGCCTCGAAGAACAATTGAATCAGAAAAAAGCGCAGCAGTCGCAAAAACCGGGTCCGACCACGCAATCGAATGCTGGAGGCAGTCTCCCGGCGGCGGCATCTTCAAGTGCGAATCAAACCAACGACGCCATTTCTTCCTACAAATCGATGGCTATCCTGCAAAAAAGAATGTCCGGACTGGACACTCGCATTCGGAACGAGCAGGATCTGGCTACGATTTACGGTCAGTGGCTCGATCTGGCTGCCGGGCGTCGCCGCGATTTGCTGCACGGCCTGCTCATATCCATTGCGCTCATCATTGGCATTGGACTCGTCGTACTGCTCACCATTCAATTTTTGGATAAGTTATTCGCGCGCCTCACGTCCGACCCGCAAAAACTTTTGACTATGAGTTCGATTGCGCACATTGTCGCGCGCGTGGTCGGCGCCCTATTAATCTTGCTGATTATTTTTGGAATCCCCAGCCAGTTGGCTACGGTGATTGCCCTGGCCACGGCGGGCCTCACGGTGGCGATGAAAGATTTCATCGTCGGATTTTTCGGCTGGTTCGTGCTGATGGGGAAAAATGGAATTCGCCACGGCGATTGGGTGGAAATTAACGGAGTCAGCGGAGAAGTGGTGGAGATCGGTTTGTTCCACACCGTGGTGCTGGAAACCGGGAACTGGAATGACGCGGGCCATCCCACTGGACGGCGCGTGACGCTCATGAACAGCTACGCCATCGAAGGACACTATTTTAATTTCTCCACGTCCGGCCAGTGGCTGTGGGATGAAATGCAATTGTCGCTTCCGCTGGATCGCGATCCGTATCCTGTCGCCGTGGAAATTCAGAAAATTGTGGCAAAGGAAACGGAAGCGAATACGAAGCTCGCGGAAAAAGAATGGGCCAGCATGGGAAATGCCCGCGGCGTCCGGCCGTTTTCCGCGGGCCCCGCGATCAGCGTTCGCCCGGCCAGTGGGGGATATGAAATTCTGATTCGCTATGTGACTCGCGCCAACGAACGCCACCAGCAGCGTGCGAAACTGTATGAGGATCTCGTTGATTTATTGCGCCGCAAAAATATTCCTGGCCAGCCCGCCGACGCGGCTCCTACAGCCACCCCTGCGCCGGTTTCGAGTTAGCAGGGATGGCTGCGCGCTTTCTTAAATTCCGCAACGGCTTAAAAATCTAAAAGCACAGTTGGCAGGCACAGCACTGCACTGCACTGCTGCAAAGCCGGGAACGCCAATCTCCTGATTGGCGTCTTGCGCGCGCCAATCAGGAGATTGAAGTTCCCGGTCAAATACCATTCCGTGAGAATTGCAGTCCAAACCCGCCGGAGCCACAAATTCACAGCGCCGCACACGCGCAGCCATATTGCTGGCTTCGCAGCCCGATGCTAGGATTGCTGCACTTATGTCTGAGCACAACGATTCCCGGCCTCGTATTGGTGTACCGTGGCGCATGGCTGCGGAGGAAGCCGCCAACAAGCGCACGAAAATTGACAACTATCTTCAAGCTGTGGAAAGGGCGGGCGGCGATCCTGTGCTGCTGTCTCTCGCCTCCAGCGCGGATGCCTTAAAGCTTGCCGCTGCTCGCCTCGATGGATTTGTGCTCACAGGAAGTCCTGCGGACATCGATCCTTCGCACTATGGAGCGGCTCGTCACCCCGCGACGGACGCCGCCGACGCAGCGCGCGAACGCACCGACTTCGCCCTGCTGGAACACGCTCTCATCGCTGCCAAACCGCTGCTGGCCATCTGCTACGGAGTTCAGTCGCTGAACGTGTTTCTCGGCGGCAATCTGGTTCAGGACATTCCCACCGAGGTAGGCAAGAAAATTGTCCACAGCCCTGAAGAAGATGAACTGCCCGATGGATCGGAAGCTCCGGACGCCATACATTCCGTCAGCATCGAACCAGGCCATCTCCACGATCTCTCCAAGTCCTCGACTGCGGAAGTCAACTCCTGGCATCACCAATCCGTGCTGAATCCTGCGCACGGACTTCGCGTCACGGCGCGTGCAGCGGACGGAGTCGTTGAGGCCATCGAGTGGGTGGACAATTCCAACTGGGTTGTGGGCGTGCAATGGCACCCGGAACGAATGCCGGGCGATCGCCTGGCCTGCGCTCTGTTCGATCAACTGATAGCAAACGCAAGGCTTGTTCGCGCCTAGCAAGAACTATACTGCGCGGCCACTTCATGCAGCGCCCGCCTTCAGGCGGGCATTCCGTCGCCCCGCTCTGGTCAAACTTCCGCCTCAAAACCGAATTTCCCCAAAATTCCTAAAAATCGCCTTCGAAAAGTTATGCACAGGTTCACATGAATTCCACAGGGCGCAATTTTCTGTTTCGAGATAGACTTTTGCGGTTGACACTCTGTGTCTTGGCTCTGCCCCGCGTCGTGCTGCGCCACGAATTTGAACTCCGACTGGAGTTCAACTGAAAATTGACGATTTGTTGAGCCTGGAAATCCTCAACCCCAGCGGAGGATGACATGACGAATGATTTGAATGGACCTGTAGCTATACTGGACAAAGAAATTGCAAAATATCCTACATACACGATCGAAACCTTTGAGCTCTGCGATTGCTGCGGAATGCGATTCGGCATCGGATACCACCAGGGATGCAAGTACCCTTCGCGTGCCGCGGGTACTGAAAACGACCTTCCCGAAAAGCTCCGGCAAATGCTCGCCGCGGACCACGGGCATGATCGTAAGCATAAGCATTTCACTGAAATCTGGGTCCTTTCCGATTGGGGCGCCTCTGCCTGATTGGAATCGCTTGCCGGAAGCCGACGTTTAGGCGAAAATCAGGCGAATAGACCATGGCCACCGCGAGCTCATCGCTAGAACGTACCATGCCTCACAATGTCGAGGCGGAGCGCAGCATCCTCGGCGCGATCCTGCTCGACAACAACGCCATCAATGCCGCCGTCGAGCGGCTGAAGCCCGAAGACTTTTTCCACGATCATCACCGGCGCATCTATCAGCAGATGATTACGCTGGGCGAAGCGCAGCAGGCGATCGACCTGGTGACGCTCACCGAACAGCTGCAGCGCGCCGGGGAACTGGAATCCGTGGGCGGCGCGGCCTACGTTTCGCAGTTGATGGACGGCGTGCCGCACATCACGAACGTCGAGCATTATGCGCGCATCGTGAAAGAGAAGTCTCTGCTGCGCGGCCTGATCCACGCCACGAGCGCGATTCAGCAGCAAGCTCTGGAAGCCGAGGAAGACGCTGACGCCATCCTGGATCGCGCCGAGTCTTCGATCTTTCAACTGGCCGAAGATCGTGTGCGAACGGGCCTCGTGGGCATGCATGACGTCGTCACCGAGAGCCAGGAACGCATCGCACGAATTTACGAAGGAGGCCAGCGCATCACGGGCCTCTCGACCGGTTACGACATGCTCGACAATCTCACCTCGGGCCTGCAACCTTCCGAATTGATTATTCTCGCGGCACGTCCTTCGATGGGCAAAACCGCGTTTGCGCTGAACATCGCCGAAAATGTGGGCGTACGCTCCAACAAACCCGTGGCCATCTTCAGCCTGGAAATGTCCAAGGAATCCTTGCTGCTGCGCTTGCTTTCGGCCGACGCCAAGATTGACTCACATAAATTTCGCACGGGTCATTTGAATGCCGAGGATAAGGCCAGAATTCCGCGTTCGCTGGCGCACCTTTCGCAGGCGCCGCTGTGGATTGACGATAGCGGCGCGGCCACTGTTGTGGAAATGGGCGCGAAACTCCGGCGGATGAAGCGCGATAGAGGTCTCTCTCTTGTAATCGTGGACTACTTGCAATTGGTTTCCGCGCGCGGAAAATTCGGCAACCGCAACGAAGAAATTTCCAGCATCTCGCGCGGCATGAAAGCGATGGCCAAGGAATTGAAAGTTCCCATGCTGGTTCTCTCACAGTTGACGCGCGCACCGGAACGCGAAGATCGCGAACCGCGCCTCGCCGATTTGCGCGAATCGGGCGCCATCGAGCAGGATGCCGACGTCGTTATGTTCATTCACCGTCCGAATTTCTTCAAGAAGTCGAGCGAAGTCAGCATGGAAGAGCGCGGCGAAACAGATCTGATTATCGCCAAACAAAGAAACGGCCCCACGGACTCCGTGCGTTTCGTTTTCCAGGGCGGCTTCACGCGATTTGAACAGAGAGCGCCGGATGCGTGGGCGGAGCAAGAGTAGGCGTGGGCTCAGACGCACGCGTCCTCGCACACACACAGTTGTGTGCCGTATGAGCCAGATTGAAACTGCACGCCGTCCTTAAATTTTCGATTCTTCGCTCACAGGTTCCACCTTTTCTATTACATAGGTCTTTTCTGCTTCCTGGTTCCTCAACCTCGGCGCGCGGAACGAAACTTGCATCTCCACTGATGAAAACTTGGCGGACGGTTTCAGTAGGACAGGCTTCAGCCTGTCTTCTTTTGAATTTTTTTGGGGTTGGCAGAAGTCAAAACAAGACAGGCTGAAGCCTGTCCTACTGAAGACTAGTTACTAAGCGGTGCGCCGTGGCACATCGGCAAATTTTTTTATTTGCGCGGATCGGTTACTCTTGAGGACTCCAATGACACGAACCGTAAAATTTGATGGACGCCCCATCTGGGCGGAAGTAAGTCTGGGAGCGCTGACGCATAACCTGCGTGCGATCCGCAAACACGTGAATCCCGAAGGCGCACGTGGGCACCAACGGAAAATACTCGCCGTCATCAAGAGCAACGCCTACGGCCACGGAATTGTGCCCGTTGCACGCGCGCTGTCCAAGGTGCGAGCGGATTGGTTCGGCGTGACGTGTTCCGCGGAGGGCGCGGAATTGCGCGACAGCGGCATTCGTGAACCTGTTTTAATTCTCACTGGTTTCTGGGCTGGGGAAGAACAGCGCATTTTGGATCACCATCTTACGCCTACCATCATGCGCGCAGAGCAGTTGCGCCTCTTGGAAAAAGCGGCGGCGCGGCAACGCAAGCCGCGCAAAAAGCCCGTCGACTTTCATTTGAAAATCGATTCCGGAATGAACCGCCTCGGAATTCCGCCCATCGAAATTCCTTCGTTCGCGCGCGTGCTGGCGGATTGCCCGCACCTGCGACTGGCCGGCACGTTTACCCACATCGCATCGTCCGAAGTCTTCACGACGGAACAGACTCACGAGCAGGAAAAAGTGTTCGATTCCGCTCTCGCATGCATGCGTTCACTCGGCCTTGATCCTGGCATCGTACACATGGCGAACAGCGCAGCAATTGTGGCGCGTCCATCGACTTGGCGCGACATGGTTCGGCCTGGCGCCATTCTTTACGGCTATCACCAGTTTTTTGAACCGTCCGAATTGAATGCGGAGATGGAAGCGAAGCTCGCTGTGCGTCCCGTGTTGTCTTTCCGCGCGCGCATCATTTCGATCAAGGAGTTGCCGGAAGGCGCGCGCGTCGGATACAACGCGCGCTGGACCGCGTCGAAGCCTTCGCGAGTGGCCGTGCTTGCAGCTGGCTATGCGGATGGATTCGTGCGCTCTTTATCGAATAAAGGACGCGTGATTGTGCGCGGAGAAATCGCTCCGATTATCGGAACCGTTTCCATGGATCTCACGACGGCCGATGTTACGGGGATTGCCTCTGCGCGCGTCGGCGACATCGCCACCATCTACGGTACTGATGGCGACACGACGCAAACTGTGCCGGATGTGGCGAAGATTGCCAATACCGCGAGCGCGGATTTGCTTTGCGCGCTGGGAAAACGCGTACCGCGTTTTTATCTGCGGTGATTCTGGTAGGACAGGCTTCAGCCTGTCTTCTTTTCAATTTCGGTGAATTTCGCAGAAGTCAAAACAAGACAGGCTGAAGCCTGTCCTACTGTTCACTGTGGGCGCGCGACTTCCACAGGCATATCTGCGGTGGCGGGTTTGATTCTGCGCAGCACTTCGCTGGTCCACAATTTTTCCGTGAGCAAAGTTAAAAAGCCATTTTCAAAATCGCAGACCGCGCAAAATAGATAATTTTTAAACGCGTTGTGATACGCGTCCACACCGCGCTTGGCTAATTCGCTTTCCAGCGCGGGATCGCCCGCGGCAAGCAACGCCCCTGCGCGAATTCCAAAAGTTTCCCCGGCAAATCGCTCGACCAGCGAAACGAGCGCTTCACCCGACGGAGAGGGAACCACAATGCCGCGGCCAGAAGCTTTTTCCTCGAATGCAACGCCATGCATGCGGCAATACTCACGCACGCGATCGAGGTGTGAGAAAAAATCAAATCCCCAAGGCTCCGTTGCTGGCAGCGCGGTAAGCGTTGCGGCCCACAGCTTGGCCGCGTGCACGCCGCGAACCGGCTCGCGACTCTCGATTTCCACGAGGTCAAGGCCAACGGCCTTCACGTCCGCGCCAAGATCGAGCGGCTCAACTTCCATGACGTAGAGAGGATCTTTTACCATTCGTTCACCATTGATCTATTAGCAGGATGTGGAAAAACCAAAAATTCTGTCATTCTGAGCGAAGCGAGGAATCTCACTTTCTTTTATTTCCTTATACTTAAATCGAAGAGAGATTCCTCGCTTCGCTCGGAATGACAGAA
>Ga0075522_10003547_pt1 | contig 11354 bp, 11 predicted proteins | sample NGEPerA_FD_74796 | JGI IMG/M metagenome (GOLD analysis project Ga0075522, IMG submission 74796) | Arctic peat soil microbial communities from the Barrow Environmental Observatory site, Barrow, Alaska, USA - NGEE PermafrostL2-A | ecosystem: Environmental > Terrestrial > Soil > Wetlands > Peat ... | reverse complement strand
GACCGGGGCGCCACGTCGGCGGCGGCGAAGTGGCTCGCGCAAAAGGAGAATTCCGCCGACCTGATCGGCGGCGTCAACCTCGACGTCAAGGACCCACTCGTTGCGCGCACGCTGCTCGATCTGTCGCAAGCGGCGCAGATCAACGACAGCCTCAGGGTCGGCCGCTACATGCTGCACGAGCTCGAGGCGATCAACTCGCTGCACAAGGATACGGTCGAGCAGGCGGGCTTCGCCGTGCTGAAGGCGCCGGACATTCCGTCGATCCTCATCGAGACCGCATTCATCTCCAATCCCGACGAGGAGGCGAAGCTGCGAGACCCGCGCCAGCAGCGCAAGTTCGCCGAGTCGATCGCCGACGGCGTGCGCCATTACTTCGCGCAGAATCCCGCGCTGGCACGCGCGTAGCGGCGTCACACCCGCGCTCGGTTAGAATCGCGCCGTGCTCCGTTTTTTCGTCCTTTTCCTGGTGCTGCAGGCAACGCTGTTCGGCATCGAGCTGACGCCCTGGGCGCAGGCTTGGTCATCGCGCCGTGGACGGTGACGCTCGCCCACATCTCGACGTGGCTCGTCACGCTGTTCGACCCTCGATATCGGCCTCCGTCGGTATGTTGCCGTTGATCGCCTTTGGCGTGGGCGCCGATTGCCTCGAGAACGTCACGTTTTCAGCAGGTCCGCTGGTAACTTCGCAGGCAGGTCTCAGCCCAGCGGCGCGGGAAGCCATCGCGTTTTGCTACCAGTTGGGTGCGTCGATATTGCTTGCCGTCATCCCTGCGGTGTTGTGGGTGCTGCTGCATCGGCGCCTGCTCTATGAACTGCGCAGCAATCCGGCATCATGAACCGCAACGATTCCTGCGATTGCGGCAGCGGCAAGCGCTATAAGCACTGCCATGGGTTGCTCGACGCGCGATCCGCCAATGCGGGGCCGTGCGCGGCGGAGGTGCCGGCATGGCCGCCGCGCGCGGGTCCCTCACCGTTGCACCTGGAGGCGGTGAAAGCGCATCGCGCAGGATCGCTGGCGAGTGCGGAAGCGCTGTACCGCGAGGCCATCGCGTCCGACCCCGGCGATGCAGCGTCGCTCCATCTCCTGGGCGCCGTCCTGAACGATCGCTTCCGCCGCCACGAGGCGATGGAATATATCGCGCAAGCGGCCGAGCGCACCGGATGGCAGGCGCACATCGTGCGTGCCGATCTTGCGAGCGTCCTCGCCACGATGCTGTCACGGCGGGCCAACCTGCCGCAGCGTGCGCTGATAGCCGCGTACCGCGAGCGCGAGAACGCGCGGCGGCGCGAGACACCGGCACCCGTCCATGTCAGCATCGTCATGACGGTGTCCGATGACGTGGAATGGCGCGAGTCAACTGCGTCGGTGGCCGTCCAGACATTCGCGGACATCGATCTCGTCATCGTGGATACCGGTGAGGCCGATAGGCGTTCTGCCGACCTCGCCGCCATCACGGCCAACTTTCCGTTCCCGGTCCAGATACTCAACATGCCGATGGCGTCCGCGGCTGCAGCCGCGAACACCGGTGCGCGCGCGGCGCGCGGTCCTTGGCTCGCATTCCTGGCCGGAGGCGATCGATTCGCGCCAGAGCGCATCGAGCGCATGGTGGGCGCCGTGGTTCGCGCCGAGGTGCTGTGGGGCTATTCGCGTATGCAGGACGAAGCGCCAGTGGCCGCTGCCAGCGACGGTGCGCCTGACGGCGCGCCGTCGCTGGCAGCCCCCGATGCGCTGACGCCCGGTTTTTCGCTGCTGACGCGGGACGCGGCGAAGGCCGCTGACAATCTTTTCGTACCGCGCGACTTCTTCCTGTCGCTCGGAGGCTTCCGCGCCATGGGTGCTGGACGGGGCTGGGATTTTCGTGTCCGTGCGGCCATGCGCGTGGAGCCTGTCGTCGTCGACGATCTCCTGTACCTGCCCCGGACGGCGGCGGCGTCAATATCGGTGGTAGACGCCGCGCGCATTCCCGAGGAATTGGTGGCCGCAGCGCTGGCCGGCGTGCACGACGCGACAAATCCGCTGGGGCCCTGGCAGCCGCACCATCGCGATGTCCTGCTGCGCTGGTTGCTGAACGACAACCGGGGGAGGTATGTCCCGGTCCCGGTCCTCAAGTCGCTCGTTGAATCGTTCCGTGAAGAGGCGCGGGCGTCGCAGCGCTCGCCGGCGATCGTAGCCGGATTGCGCAGCGCGCAGCGCCGGGCGATTGTCGTGCTTGGCGTGTACCGCAGCGGAACCTCGGCGCTCACGCGCGCGCTGAACCTGTGCGGCGCGCTGTTGCCCGAAACCGTGCACTCGCCGCAGATGGGGTTGAACCCGACGGGTTTCTGGGAAACGGAGGACGTGACGGATCTTGATTCGCGGTTGATAGAGCAACTCGGCGGCAAGTGGAATCGCATCGACTTCAAGTTGCCCGACGAAGGGCCTGTCATCGACGAATTCCGGGACGATGCGCGCGCGATCCTGCGCGAGGTCTATCAAGACGCGCCGCTGATACTGATCAAGGACCCGCGCATCTGCGCGCTGTGTCCGGCTTGGCATCGGGCCCTCACAGATCATGGCTACCGACCCGGCTACGTGGTCAGCGTTCGTCATCCGCTCGAAGTGGCCAAGTCGCTGCGGGCCGGAGGGGGCGGCACTCTTCAGACCGGCCTCTCGTTGTGGCGTGCGTTCATGGACCATGTGGAGGACTTCGTTGCCACCGTCGATGCGCCGGTGCTGCACATGAACTACGAAATGCTGCTGCAGGATTGGCGCGCGGTCATCACCCGCGTCGCGCGGCGCCTGGACGTGCCCCTAAACGTGGTGCGAGGTGCCGAGGTCGACCGCTTCCTCGACGGCACATTGCACAATCAGCGTGGATCGGACGAAGAGTTGGCACGCGAAGCGGGCCCGGCGCAAGCGGCAGCAATACTCGCGCAATATCGCAGGCTCACTGCACGCTGCGCTGCGGACGCCACGGACCCGGACGCGACGTGAGCGCGCTTCGCCCGCGCGCACCCACGCCCGCGGGCAACGCAAGCGCAGGTTCGAGCCGGCAGATCGCGAACGTCCCCGCTTCGATGTTGAGTGTGGTGCGTGCCGCCGAAGCGGCGATCTGTCCTGCGCTGCACCAGGCGCGTCGCCGGCGGTGCCGACGATGATCGGGGCGTATCGATGCCGAGCGGCACGATCGTGGGCGAAGCCCAGTCGGATATCTGTTCGATCAGGCGGCCAACGCGGATGGGGTGGATGCAGTGGGAAGTGACCACCTTGAAGCGCTTGATGGCGTGGTGTTCGGTGGCTGGCACGAATACCGAGTGTAGCGGCGTCTCGCGTTCGCGCTTGCGCATGGCGAGGAACAATCCTTGGAACGTACGCGCGCTGGTGGTGGTGGCGGGTTCGCGCCTGATGCCGGGCGCCGCGCACTGCGGTTAGAATTGCGTCGTGGTGCGCTTTTTCATCCTCTTCCTGGTGCTGCAGGCGACGCTGTTCGGCCTCGAGCTGACGCCATGGGCGCAAGAATGGTTCGTTGCGCCGTGGACGATCACGCTCGCGCACATCTCGACGTGGCTCGTCACGCTGTTCGACCACGATGTCGTGGCCACCGGCCGCATCATCCGCAGCACGTCCAACGGCTTCGCCGTATCCATCGAGGCCGGCTGCAACGGCGTCGAGGCGACGATCGTGCTGCTGGCGGCGATGCTCGCGTACCCGGCACCCTGGAAGAACAAGCTGGCGGGCCTCGTCGCCGGCACGCTCGCCGTGCAGGGCCTCAACATCGTCCGCGTCATCAGCCTGTTCTACCTCGGTCAGTGGAATCGAAGCTGGTTCGAGTGGGCGCACCTGTACGTGTGGCAGGCGCTGATCATGCTCGACGTGCTGATCGTGTGGCTGGTGTGGGTGCGCACGCTGCCGCGCGACGGCGTGGACCGCGGTAGAGGCCCGCCGCCGGGTTCGGGTGCCGCCGTCGTCGCCGCTTGAAGGGTCCGCTGCCGCGCTTTGTGCTTGCGACGCTGGGCTTCCTGCCGATGACGTTCGCGCTGTGGTATTTCGCGGGCCCGTTGTTCACGTGGCCGGTGCGCCTCATTTGCGACCTTTTGGCTCACACGGCCCTTGCCGACCTCGTCAGGAGCGTCGAGCAGCACGCATCCGTCATTACCTTCGTCACGTCGCTGCGTCCGGGCAGTGCTGACGGCGCGGGTGCGATCAGTGTCGACGTCAACGCGCTGCTCTATTCGTACGGGATGCCGATGTTCGCGGCGCTGACGCTGGCGGCGCACGCGCGCGGCTACGCGAAAAAACTGGGCATCGGCATCGTCGTGCTGCTGCCGCTGGTAGCCTGGGGCGTGCTCGCCGACTTCCTGAAGAACATCGCATTCAGCGCGGGCCCGTTCGTCGCGTCGCAAACCGGGTTTTCGCTGGCGCAGCGGCAGGTGATCGCGTTCGCGTATCAGTTCGGCGCACTGATTTTGCCGACCGTCGCGCCGGCGGCGGTGTGGGTGTTGCTGCACCGGAACTTTCTCGAGCGGATGCGCGCGGCCGGCGATCCGTGAAACGCCCTGCTACAGGCGGGTAGCTACCTTGTGGCCGGCCGCCTCCAGCGCGCTGACGGCGGCGTTGCGCTGCGCCGCGGGGACGAGGATGTAGTCGGTGTCGTAGGTCGCCAGCGCGAACACAGACACGCGCGCTGCCGCGAGCGGCGTTGTCACGCTGGCGAGGATTCCCGACTGGTCGAGCGGCATCGGGCCGGCGACACGGATCAACTGCCAGCCGCGGCTCGCAATGACATCGGCGGGAACGTGATGCGCGGCAACGACAATGGACATTTCGTCGCGGGTGCGCGTGATCGAGTAGTACGCCGCCTCGAACGCCCATGCGGGCGGCTTGGAATCCGGCGGCAGGCGGCAGATCGCGTAGTCGCCCGCCTCGAGGGTCAACGCCAGTCGCCGCGCACTCATGGCGCCGGCTTCGTCGCCGCCGTTTTGCGCGCGTGCTCGCGCTCGCGCAACGCGCGGCGTTGCACCTTGCCGGTCGTCGTCATCGGCAGCGCGTCGACGAACTCGATTTCCTTCGGGTATTCGTAAGGTGCCAGGAACTTGCGCACGTGCTGGCGGATGTCGTCGACCAGCATGTCCGACGGCGCGTGGCCGCTGGCCAGCACGATGAACGCCTTGACGACGTTGCCGCGCAGCTCGTCGGGCGAGGGCACGACGGCGGCGTTGGCGACGGCCGGGTGCCTGACCAGGCAGTTCTCGATCTCTGAGGGGCCGATCCGGTAGCCGGCCGACTTGAACATGTCGTCGGCACGTCCTTCGTACCAGAGGTAGCCGTCGGCGTCGATGCGCGCGACGTCGCCGGTGCGGCACCAGTCACCCGACCATTTGCCGCGCGTGCTCGACGGATTCCTGTAGTACTCGACGAAGAACACCGGATCGGCGCTGCCGTCGGGTGCAATGCGGTTGAGCGCCACATCACCGCTTTCGCCGGCGGCCACTTCGTTGCCCGCATCGTCGAGCACGCCGACACGGTGGCCCGGATACGGGCGTCCCATCGAGCCCGGCTTCGCCGGCCACGCGGTGTGCGAGTTGCCGACGATGTAGTTCATCTCTGTCTGCCCGAACATTTCGTTGATGGTGACACCGAGCGCGTCGCGTGCCCAGTCGAACACCGTCGTGCCGACGGCCTCGCCGGCGCTCATGATCGAGCGCAGGTCGATGTCGAAGTGAGTGCGCGGCGCCGGAAAGGCCTTCATCATCAGCTTGAGCGCCGTGGGGAACAGGAACGTGTTGCGGATCTGGTAGCGCTCGATCAGCCGGAACGCGCGCTCGGCATCGAAGCGGCCGCGGTAGCCGACGATCGGCTGGCCGAAATAGAACGCCGGCAGCAGCGCATCCATCAAGCCGCCGGTCCACGCCCAGTCGGCAGGCGACCAGAACAGGTCCCTGGGCTGAGGATAGCCGTTGTGCGAATGCACGAAGCCGGGCAGGTTGCCGAGCAGGCAACCGTGCGGCATCAGCGCCGCCTTCGGCGGCCCGGTCGTGCCGCTGGTGAACACGATCAGCGCGGGATCACGCGGCGCGGTCTCCACGGCGTCGAAATGCGGCGCCGATGCGGCGATGAACGCATCGAAGTCGACGACGCCATCACCTTCAACACCGGCGACGCCGACGACGTCGCGCAGGTCCTTGAGCCGCGTGCGGATCGGCGCCAGGTTCGGCCACGACTGCGGATCGACCAGCGCCACGACGGCTCCGCTGAATGCGAGCCGGTATTCGAGCGCTTCGGCGCCGAACAGGAACGACAGCGGCACGGCGACAGCGCCCATCTGGTAGATGGCAATGTGCGCGATCGCCGTCTGCGGCCGCTGTGGCAGGATGAGCGCCACCTTGTCGCCGCGGCGCACGCCGCGCGCGGCGAGTGCGTTCGACAGGCGATTGGCGTCGCGCTGCAGGTCGAAGTACGTGTGCGCCGAGCGCGCACCGTCCTCGTCTTCCCAATACAGCGCGAAACGGCTGCGGTCGTTGGCCCAGCGCCGGCAGCATGCGGTGCCGATGTTGAATTGCGCCGGCACGTCCCAGCGATGCGCGGCGCGGATTTCCGCGTAGCGGTCTGTCCGCACAGCGTGCAATGAATCGTCCTGCGGCATGGCACCGCAACCTGGCGACGGATGGTAGACGCCGATTATGCCGCGGAAGCGGCGTTCTTGCCGGTGATCGTTGGGGCGTCGGACGTGAACGGCCGGTCGCTGGCGTCGACATCCACCGGCTCGATCGTCGTCCATACCCAGTCGGACATCTGCTCGATCAGCCGTCCGAAGCGGATCGGATGAATCGAATGGGCGGTGACCACCTGGAAGCGCTTGGTGGGCTGGTACTCGACAGCCGGCACGATCACCGACTGCACGGTGGTCTCGCCTTCGCGCTTGCGCATCGCCAGGAACAGCCCCTGGAACGTGCGGCCGTTGCTCGTCGTCGGCTCGCCGTCGACCGAATAGCTGTCGACGGTGCTGCGCCGGTGCTCGACCATGTCGACGCCGGTAATGGCGATCGCAATCACCTGCAGCCCGATTTCGGCGCGATCGGTGGTGAGTCTTCGCATGCGCCGCACGATGCCGAGCGTCCACAGCGACTGGCCCTGCGAGCGGATCGCCGCCAGCGTGCCGAGCGTGATCGCGTTGGCGACACTCATCGGCGCGACCAGCCGAAAGCCCGTCTGCGACACGTCCTTGACTTCCCACGGACCGCCCGCCGGCGCGTACTTGGCCAGACGCTGGCGCGCGAACTCGACGCGCCGATCATCCTCGTTGCGCAAGCGGCCGAACACGGCGAGCTCCATCGTGCCGCCGAAGCTGTTGCCGGCGTCCAGCCGCGGAATCGGGTCGCGCTCTTCCTCGCGCAGATAGGCGGCGATTCGCGTGAAGCCCACGATCGCGTCGACGACGCCGACGGCAGTGGTGCGTTCGCCGCGGCGCGCGAACGGCTTGAACTCGGGGTCGACCTGTGCGGCCAGCTTGTTGAGCAGGCTGAGTTGCTCGGTACGCCGCGGCGTGCGGTCGGAAAGCGGCTGGTGGCGGATCTTCTGCTCGATCATCATCACGTTCTGCATCAGGATCGCATGCAGCGGACGCGTGTCGAGGAACAGCACGCGGCCTTCGAGCGGCGCCGGCGTGCGCCGCCGCAGACCCTCGCGCGATGAGAGGTCGACGAAGAACGACGTCGACGACGACGGCTCGAGCGTCAACCGCAGCGGCGTGCACCATTCATTCAGTTGCTCGCACACCCACTCCAGGTGGCGCGGGTTCAGGTTGCCGGCGTTCATCAGCTGCAGCATCAGCGCCTCCAGGAACTCCTGCTCGATCGTCGTCGATTCGCCACCGGGCGACAGCGTCAGTGACTGGCGCTCGAACTGGCGCGAGCACGCGAGCGTGAACAACGCGTGCAGCTCCGCCCATTTCGCCGGTATCCACTGCTCGAAGCGGTAGAGCCGCGTCTTCGCGTCGAGCCGCAGGTGAACGACCTGGCGCCCGATCAGCTCGATCAGCAGCGTCTGCCACTTGTTGCTCTGCGCATGATCGGACACTTCGCGCGAAAACGCCTGGTAGGCGAGCAAGAACGCCTGCGTCATGTCGAACATCGCCGACCACAGTTGGTTCTCGATCCTGGAGCTGCGGTTGGCGTGCTCGATGTACTGCGCAGTCAGCGCCTGCCGCAGATTGTCGGTGTGCGCGTCGACGTAGAAGACGGCCTCGAGCACGGCCGGCGTGCGCTTGGTCACGCGCTCGGCGATACGGCCGAGCTCGTTCAACAACTCGACGTGCACGGCAAGCGGATCGTTGGCGGGAAACGACGCCAGCCAGCGCTCGGCCGATTTCGTGTCGGCGAGCGGATCCCTGATCGATTTGCCGAACCCGAACATCCGCAGTTCCCGGTGCCTGTCGTTGACTGTCGTACGCAACATCCGCGCGTGCGTGAGAGGTTGTTCAGCGTCACACGCCCGGATCGCAAAACGGCGATGAACCCGCTGCCGCCGTCGCATCGGTCATTGCCGCCGGGCGATCATCTCCCAATCACCTATCGCGGGCAAGGCCGCTTGTCTGCTTCTGGCATGTATCGTGCAACGTACGAACCGTGCAGCACAGCTTGCGCGGAAATATCGGAAATTGACCGCCTTCCCTTATACTTGTGCAGCACATTTTGACGGTTTCGCAGTGACCATTTTCGGATCGGAAGGACGCATATGGGCATTTTGATCAAGGCGCCGACGCGCCGGCTGGAGGCAGCGCCGACGATTGTCGGCCTGGCCGAAACGGTTGCGCCGGACACGCATGGCGCGCTGCACATCCGCGAGGTCGTGCGCAGCACGGGCCTGCGCCGCGAACAGCTCTATATGTGGCAGCGCCGCTACGGCTTTCCGTCGCCGCTGCGCGACCATTTCGGCGACCGCGTTTACCCGCCGGACCAGGTGGCGCGGCTCAAGCTGATCAAGCAACTCCTGTCCGAGGGATGGCGCGCGGGCGCGGTGGTGCCGCTGGCCGAATCGGCGCTGCAGTCGATGCTCGGGCTCGCGATCGCCGAACCCTCGCCGCTGCCTGCGGAAATCAGCACTGCGGTAAAGCTGCTCGCCGAACATCGGATCGGCGAAATGCAGAACCACATGTCCAAGCTGCTGGTCGGACAGGGCACGCGAAAGTTCCTCGAGCAGACGTTGATACCGCTCAACGAAGCGGTGCACGAGCGCGTGGTGCGCGGCGAAATGCACAACTTCCAGGAGCTGCGCTTCGCCGACATCGCGCAGCGGCTGCTGCGCGATGTGACGCGGCTCGTGCGCCCGGTGCGCGACGCGCGCACGGTGCTGCTTGCGACGCCGCCGAACGATCCCAACACGCTGGGCCTCGCAATCCTCGAGCTGCTGCTGTTCACCGAAGGCATCAATTGCCTGACGCTGGGCGCCGGCGTGCCGGCGCAGGAAATCGCCGACGCTTCGAAGGCTTACAAGGTGGCGATGGTCGTGCTGCTGTTCGATCGCGGCATTTCGGGCAAGATCGCCGGCCAGGAAATCCGTGGCCTGCGCACCGCGCTCGTCGACGACATGCCGCTGATCGTCAGCGGACGTGCCGTGAACCTGCTGGCGAAACCGATCGCCGATGTGCGCACCGCCGTCGACTTCAGTTCGGTGATGGCGACGATGCGCGAGCTGGGCATCTCGGCGGCCAGTTCCATTTCCCACGTCAACGCAATGCCGGGCGAGTCGCAGCGCGCTTGACGCGCCACGGCAATTGCAAGCACGCGCGGGCGATGGCATCGCAACCCTTCCCCCGGCGGGAAGGGGTTCGTCCGCCGACGCAGCACGTGTCTTTGTGACGCCGGAGCCCCGGCGCCGTGCCGTTGTGACGCCGGAGCCCCGGCGCATCACGGCTCGTTGAGGAAATCCTCGAGCTTGCGGCGTTCGCGCTTGGTGGGTCTGCCGGCATGGCGGGGCGTCGATTGTGCGTCGGCGCGGCGTTGCGCGGCGAACGCCTCGCGTGCGGCGATGCTCGCCGACGTCTCGACATACAGCAGCGCGGCGGCGGTGGCATTGCCGCGACGCTCGCTCAGCGCAACGACGTCGACCTCGACGACGATGCCCGACTTGCGCACGCTGACACGCGCGCCGATGCGCATCGCATGTGCGGGCTTGACGCGCGCGTCGCCGACGCGCGCCTGCCCTGCGTCGATCGCCTGCACGGCCAGCGCGCGCGTCTTGTAGAAGCGCGCCGCCCACAGCCACTTGTCGGCGCGTATCCGCGGCGCGGCCGCCTCAGGTTCCGCCATCTCCGGCCAGCGCATGGCGGCGCATCCAGTCGGCGGTCGCGTGCGCGTCGGCGTACGGCTCGGCGGCGAGCCCGGCGATGACGCCTTCGCGGTCGCGACGCGAGCGATTCTGCGAGAGCTTGAATTTGGCGTCGAGTCGCGTGACGCGGAGCTGGAATGCGACGATCGCCGCCAGCATCGCGTCGCGTTCGCGCGCAGGCATCGAGAACGTCCATGGTGTGTCGCGCGACCCTTCGAAGCGCTGTACCAGCGTGTCGAGCACGCGACGCTTTGCGGTGGCATCGTCGATCACTTCGAGCACCCCGTGCACGTGCACGCTCGCGTAGTTCCACGTCGGCACCGCCTTGGCGGGCTCGGCATACCATGACGGCGAAACGTACGCGTGCGGGCCATGGAAAATCGCGATCGATTCCCGGCCTTGCGCACGCTGCCAGTGCGGGTTGGCGCGTGCGCAATGACCGACCAGCATGCCGTCCGTGCCGTCGCCGGGCTCCCACAGCAGCGGCAGGTGCGACACCGTCGGCTCGGACGCATCCGGCGTCACCAGCGTGGCGAACGGATGATCGCGGATGAGCTCTGCGATGGCCGCGCGGTCGTCGGTGCGAAAGTGCGCGGGCGTGTAGAGGGTCATCGTATGCGGGCTCATCGTACGCGTCGCTCCCTGGATGCAGATCGTCGCGCGTCGCTCATGCGTCCGCGTCTGCCTGCAGCGTGTAGGTGGACATCGGCAGCGCCGAATTCTTGTCGAACGTGGCGCCGCACTCGACGCCCGCCCTGGCGATGGCATCGGAAGTCTTCAGCCGGTTGTACATCACGTGCATCGCGCCGATAGCGAACTCGCGGCCGGAACCGACCGCCCAGAAGCGCGTGTACTCGAATACCTCGCGCATCGAATAGACGCCGAAGATGCCGCGCGGGCTTGCGATCAGCGCGGTGATCTGCGTCGATTCGTACGGGTCGTCCTCGTCTTCCTTGGGATTGAGGAAATGCTGCTCCTTGAGGATCGGGTGCAGCTTGCGCAGCGTCTCGAAAATCGCGCCCTTGCTGGAGAAGTCGATGCCCTTGCC
>Ga0075522_10003545_pt1 | contig 11355 bp, 9 predicted proteins | sample NGEPerA_FD_74796 | JGI IMG/M metagenome (GOLD analysis project Ga0075522, IMG submission 74796) | Arctic peat soil microbial communities from the Barrow Environmental Observatory site, Barrow, Alaska, USA - NGEE PermafrostL2-A | ecosystem: Environmental > Terrestrial > Soil > Wetlands > Peat ... | reverse complement strand
TCGCCGAGGCGACGCTTGACCCGATAGCGCCCCGGCGCCAGCGCCACCCGGCGATCGACCCCCTCGCCCTTGTTGATCTCGGCGGCCACGAAGCCTTGGCCATCCACCATGAAATAGACCCCGCTGGGCGCCTGGCGGGGAAGGTAGATTCCCTCGTGGCGCGAGGCGACGTCGGTCAGGACCAGATCGCCGTTGCCGGCCAGGTCGTAGCTGAAGGTCGGGTGCTGGGCGCCCGCCGCGCTGTCCGCCGTGTCGGCCACGGTGCGCTCGTAGGCGTAAGCATAGGCCTCGAAGAGCGTGACGCGCCCGTCGCCCGAGCGATCCGCGCCGCCGAGCAGACCGCTGGCCAGGTGGTGCGAAAAATAGCTGCCGCCGATGAGATCGGATTCCTGTGAATCCTCGTCGGAGGCGCTGGAGGTCAGGATGACCAGCCCCTTGGCATCGCGCGGGCTCTCGGATTCGATCTGGAAGGCGGGCGCCTTGCGCGCCCCTTTGCTGCGGGTCATGGCGCCCGAGCGGCAGGAGTCCAGGATGGCGATGCGAATGTCGACCGGCGCCGCCGCCACCAGCGCCTTGAGCGTCTCGATCGGCAGTCGCGTATCGCCGAGCCGCAGCGCGCCGTCCTTGGCGTGCCCCGAGTAGTAGAAGAATAGCGCGGTCTTCTCTCCGCGCCGGGTCGCCTCGGCCGCCTGCCGCTCCACCTTGCCGAGCGCGGCCTGCAGATCCCCGGCGCTGCCATCGACGATCAGGTTGGCGTCCTCGACCTGCACGCCGCCCAGGCGGGTGAGGATGTCGTAGACCTTACGGGCGTCGGCGCCGGCGTAGAGCAGCGGGCGGGTGTCGCCGCCGCCGCGATCGTTGCCCATGACCACCGCGAAGCGGTGCAACGTCTCGGCGTGGGCGGAGGTCCATCGGCCCGCGAGGAGCAACGCGAAAACCAGCGTCGTTTTCGCCCCGGCGCGCATCAGGGCTTGGCGAAGGTTCTTTCGAATTCTTCGCCGGGCAGCGCCAGCGGCGGCAGGCGCGACAGATCGCCGCCCGCGCGATCGTAGGCGGCGCGCGCCGCCCGCCGCGCCGCTTCGACGTCGATCGGCTGATCGGAGAGCACCACGATGATCCGTTCGATGCCGGCCCCGGTCAGCTCCAGACTGTCGGGCAGATAGCGCGTCGCCCGATCGGCGCCCTCGGGGACCGGCAGGCTGGTGCCGGCCTCGGGATAGAGCGGCGTGACCTGGCCGTGCTGATCGATCGACAGCGACAGCAGATAGCGGTGGCCGCCGGATTGATAGCCGATGCGCAGGCGATCGCCGGGCGCCAGCGGCTCGGCCGCGTCGACGCGCGCGGTCCGCTGGCCCGACACGCCCGCCACGCGAACCGTCACGCCGGCGCCGCCTTTGATCCGATTGCCGGCGCCGCGATTGGTGACGTCGCGATTGGTGACGCCGCGGTTCGACGCGCGGGGTACGAAGGTGATCACCAGCGCGACCCCCGCCGCCATCGCCAGCGCCGGGTACGACCAGGTCCACCAATGGGTCGCCCGCGGGTGATGCGCCTTGGTCGCGGTCTTCTCGCGCGCGGCCCGCTCGACGCCGGCCGCGAACCGATCGAACGAGATCTCTTGCTCGAACCGCCGCTGCTCGTCGTCGAGCGCGCGCAACCGGACTTTGCAAGCGGCGCAGGCCGCCAGATGACCGTCGATCTTCTCGACCTCACCGACGCCGCCCAACGCTTCACCCGCGCGGTGGCGGCGCAACGTCAGCTCACCCAGGTGTTCGGTGGTGGTGTTCATCGAATGCTCCCATCGAATTCGCCGCCGTTGATTTTGCCACCCGCCAGCGCCGCCACGGCCGCCAGACGCTTGCGCACCGTCGGCACCGAGCGCCCGATGGCGGCCGCGACCTCGTCCAGCGTCATCTCGTCGACAAAATAGTGAATGGCCGCCCGCTGCGTCTCCAAATCGAGCTGCGACAAGAGCTGGCGCGCGGCCTCGCGGTCTTCGAAGAGCTGCGGCCCGCCGTGCCCTTCGCCGCGCGCCTGCGTCTCGCGCGCGAAGCGCTGGTGCCAGGGCGCCCGCTCGGCGCGCAGCAGGTTGAGGCAATGGTGCGTCGCGATCCGGGTCAACCAGGTGAGCGGCGAGGCGTCGCTGCGGAACTCCTGCCAATGTCCGAGCGCCTTGGCGAACACGTCCTGCATCGCGTCCTCCGCCTGGCTGGCGTCACCGAGAATGTAGCGACACCGATTGTGAACCGCGCCGCCGTACTGCGTGTAGAGGTTCCGCAGCGCCGCCCGAGAATCGGCCGGTTTTCCACCGCTGACGAGCTCCAACACGGATTGACTCATGCGTGTGCCCGGGGCCACTCGCGCGACCCCGGGCCCTTCTTCAAGCCATCATCGACTAAGACGCCGGTGCCAGCGACACGAAGGCGGCGCTCGGAAAGGCGCAGCTCGATTCCGAGCCCCAATCCACGTTCGGATCGTTGGGGTCGTAAGAGGTGATGCTGTACTGGGAGGCGAAGTTCGAATCCCAGCACTCGCTGGAGGTGTTGACGGTGGTGCCGTAGTCCCCGCCGGAGACCTGGATGTCCGAGCGGCCGGCGCCGGTCTCCATCCAGCGGCTATGCAGCGAGAGGTTCTCGATCGCCGCGGTCGCGGGGTTGAAGTTTTCGTCGGCGCCGTACTGCAGATCGCCGCCGTTGCCGGGCGTGGCGCTGTAGGCGTAAAGCGCGTCGAAGATCTGCCCCTTGGTCGAGCAGGCCGCGCAGTTGTCTACGATGTTCGTGAAGGTCACCCCCACCGCCACCGTGGCGGTCGGATCGAGCCGCGAATAGGTGAAGGCCGCCTGCCCGACGTTCGTGTCGTGCTGCGGGAGCGTGTCGGCCGCGTCCCAGTCGAGCGTGAAATTGCCGCTGCCGAAGCCCTCCATCGCATGTCCGGCGGCGTCCAGCGCCTGCGTGTGCGTGCCGGAGAGGACGGTGACGAAATCGCTGTCGGCGGTCGACGTCTTGGCCCGCCCGTCGAACTTCCAATTGAACTCATGCGGGGCCACGCGCGTGACGGTCAGCCGCCAGGTGTTGGCGCTCAGCGGATCGGTGTGCGGTCCCCAGACCGCGGTCTGGTCGTCGACGCTGGTGGCCGGATAGCTGATCACGGTCTTGACCAAATCCAGCACCGCGCCCACGGCCCCGTTGATGATGGTGGTGACCGCGACGGTGCTCTGATAGTCGGCCGCGACGGCCCCCAGCAAGGCGCCCTTCCTGGTCGTCGTGCCGCCGGCGGTGAGGCTGCCGCTGGTGGTGGTCGTGCCGCCCGGCAGGACGGCCGCCACCGTGTCCTTGGTCGGCACGCTACCGGCAAAGGCGCTGTCGTCGACCTTGCCACATCCCGTCAGCGCGAGCGCCGCGCCCAAAGCTCCGAAGACCCCGAAACCGCCAAACCTGCAGAGAGCTCGTCGCATGGTGTCTGTCCTTTCGTCGGTTCTGCGTGTCTGCTCAAACCGACACCGCAGGGCGGAAAAGGAGAAAGCTCGACGCGACGGGCTAAGGGGTATCGGCGGTCGGCGCGGGCGCGGGCGTGGGCGTGGGCGCTGGCGAATCGGGCACCTTGGGCGGCGCTGGCGCGGGGGGCAGCAGCGAGGGGTCGGGCGCCATCAGGTTCTTCAGATTGGGCTCTTCGCGCAGGTAGTCCTTGGAGCGCTCTGCCGCGTGCTCGCCGCCGTGGGCGCGCCTGGCCGCCAGCTCTCGCGCCGAAGACTCGCCCGGGGGGCGGTGGGTCGATGTCTCACCGCCTTCCGAGCCGGCCACGGCGCCCGCGTCCGGGGCCAGAGTGGCCTTGTCGGATGATCCTCCCTTGTCGCTGGCTTTGTCGCCGGCCTTGTCGCTGGCTGGAGCCGCCGCTTGGGAGCCCGGTCGGGCTCCGGAGCCCACAACGGCCGCGCTGCCGTTCGAGTCCGCGCCCGCCCCGAACCAGAGCCGTGCGTACTTGCCCCCCACCCAGGCGCCTGCCACCAACAGGGCTCCGACGAACAAGATCGACCACCCACTGCCACGGCGGGCCGGCCGACGTCCAGGCGGCCCTTCGCTCTCGGGCACCGCGAACGCGAGCTGCTGCCCGCGCTCCTGGCGATCGGCCATCGACTCGGCGTCCTCGGGAACCGGCAGCAGCGGACCCGGGCGCGGGCGCGAGACGCGCGGGCGCACCACGCCACCGCCCTTGACCACCGCCACCGAGGTCGCTTCTTCACCATCGACCTCTTCGGCGTCCTCCGAGTCGAGGAGGACGACGTCCTCTTCTTCCAGTTCGCCGGTGCCGGTCTTGGCGCGGGTCGAGGTCGCCCGCGCCGAGGTTTGGCTGATCGGCAGCACACCGTCGCGCACGGTCAGATCGGCCAGCCAGCGTTTGAGCTCCGACTGTCCGACCGGACGGAAGGCCGTCCGCAGCACCCGCTCGATGTCGGCCAGCATCTCGTCGGCGCTCTGGTAGCGCTCGGCGGGATCGCGCCGCATGGCGCGCGAGATGAGCTCCGCCACCTCGGGCGGCAGATCGGGCGACACCTCTTCGGGCGCCGGAAATTTTCCCTGCTGCACTCGCAGCAGCGTCTCCAGGTCGCTCGGCCCTTCGAAAGGACGCGTGCGGGTCACCATCAGGTAGAGCATCGTGCCCAGCGAGAACAGGTCCGAGCGAGCGTCGATCGGCTTGCCCAGCGCCTGCTCCGGCGACATGAAGGCCACCTTGCCTTTGACCACGCCGGTGCCGGTGTGCTCGCGCTTGTTCATCGCCTTGGCGATGCCGAAATCGGTCAGCTTCACCTCGCCCTGCTCGGAAAGCAGCACGTTGTGCGGGCTCACGTCGCGGTGGACGATCCCCAGCGGGCCCTGCCCGTCCATCGCCTTCGAGTGCGCGTAGGCCAGCGCTCGGCAGATCTCGGCGCCGATGTGCAGGGCCAGCTCGCGCGGCAACCGGATCCCGGCCGTCGCGGCGCGGTGCAGGATCCGCCCGAGATCCCACCCGTCGACCAGCTCGAGCACCAGAAAATAGCGGCCGGCGCTGACGCCCAGATCCAGCACCTGCGCGATGTTGCTGTGCGACAGGCTCATCGAGATGTGCGCCTCGTCGATGAACATGTTGCGGAACTGCGGGTCCGCGTAAATGGTGTTGTGGATCCGCTTGAGGATGACGGGCTTTTGAAAGCCCTCGCGGCCCATCTGGGTGGCCAAGAAGATCTCCGCCATGCCGCCGTCGGCGACGCGCCTGATGATCTTATACCGCCCGTGCTTCGCCATCCCCAGCCCGTCAACTTACCACTGTCTCCGGCGGCTGTCCGCATGCGGCACCTTCCGGACATGGGCTTTTCCGACGGCCGGGCCTAGTCCCACCGGCGCCATCCGACGGCTCACAAATTTTGACGGCGCTGTTGTCCGGAGCGAGGCTGTTGTCCAGCATGAGCAACCCGGCGCCCAGTGACAACGTGGTCCTCCGCCACGCGGTCGAGCAGATTCAGCGCTGCTTGCCCAGCCACTGGTCGACCAGCGTGGCGACCAAGACCAACGACGCCGCCGACGCTCGGCTGACCATCAAGACCCCCGCCGGAGCCTGCGCGGCGCTGGCGATCGGGGCCCGGCGCCAGCTCGATCCGCGGTTGGTCGGCGAGGTGGCCGGCACCCTGAAGACCGCCGCGGCCGACGCCTTCCTGGTCATCGCCCCGTTCCTCGGCGCCCGCACCCGCGAGCGTCTGACCGACGAGGGGCTCGGCTTCGTCGACCTGGTGGGCAACATGCGCCTGGTCCTCGACCGCCCGACGGTGTTCATCGCGGCGCGCGGCGACGAGAAGAGCCCCTGGGGCGAGCCGCGCGCCACCCGTTCGCTCCACGCGGCCAAGGCCAGCCGGATCGTGCGCGCGCTGGTCGATGGCACGCCCCCCTTGGGCGTCCGCCGGCTCGCCGCGCTGGCGGGAACCGATCCCGGCTACGTGTCGCGGCTCCTCGAGATCTTCGATCGCGAGGAGCTGATCGAGCGCCAGGCGCGCGGGCCGGTGGTCGCCGTCGCGGTCGCCCGCCTGCTCCGCCGCTGGGCCGAGGATTACCGCTTCATGGAAGCGCACCGCTTCGTGCCGGTCATCCATCCGCACGGCGTCCCCGGCGCGCTGGCGGGTCTGCGCGACGCGGGCGTTCCCTACGCGCTCACGGCGCGCGCGGGCGCGGCCGCGCTGCTCGGGACCGCGCTGCCCGCGGTGGTCGCCGCCTATGTCGACAACCCGGAGCGTGTCGCGCGCCTGCTGGGCGCCGAGCCCAGCGAATCGAACGCCAACCTCTTGTTGATCGACCCCTTCGATTCTTTCGTCTTCGGGGGGACCTGGGAAACCTCGGGCCTGCGCTACGTCGCCCGCTCCCAAATCATCGCCGACCTGCTCGACAGCCCCGCACCCGCCCCCACCCAAGCCACCTCGCTGCTCGGGAGCTGAGTCTCTCAGCGCATGTCGCTGCGGACGTCTTCGATGGCCTTGCCGCGCGCGTCGGGGTGGTCGACCAGGTAGAGATCGATGAGCTTGGCGAGCTGCTTGGCCTGCGCTGGGCTCAGCTTGGGGCGGGCCGCTCGCGCCGGTCTGGCGGGCTCGCGCTCGGCCTTCGCGCCGTTGTCGCCATTGTCGCCGTCTTGGTCGCCCGCCGACCGCTTGTTCTGAGAGGCCTCCGCCTTTTTCGTTTCGGCGTCGATCTCCTTCTGAATCTCTTTATCCCGCTGCTCCTCGCACCCCTTCGGCTCGCAGTCGCCCGGACAGCCGCACTTGCCCTTCTTGGCGCAGAAGCAGGTACCGGCCGAGTCCTTGTAGCAGCCGCACTTGTTGGGCGTGCCCTCGGCGGCAGCCCGGCCAGTAGACAATGAAATCAACGCCGCCAACCCGACGGCAATCCCCAAAAGGCTCAGCCCGCGCATCCCCACCCAGCTATGAAACCGCGACCCGACCGCCGGGTCAAGGCACCGTCAAGCTTGGAGGGGGTCCACGTCGGTATTTTACCTACCCCGACCAGGGTTCCCGAATTCGGTAAAGATTCTAGTGATCTCTACCGATGTGCGTCAAAGATCGTCATGTTGATAACTTTCGCTTCCCTCTGGGTGAGCCTTCTGGCGATGGAGCCGGCGGCGGCGACGGCTGGGGCGTCGGCCGCGCCGGTCGCACCGGCCCACATCGTGGAAGGTCAGCGGCAGCGGCATGTGCCCGGACCGCTCAAGCGGGGCATCCACGAGCTGGAAGATCCGTCGGGCTGGCCGACCGAGCCACCGCCCGCGATCGGGCCGGTCGACGCCGACCGGTTCGACGCCGCGGTCGAGTTGCTGTGCGGTGAGGTGGCGCCCGCCGCCGGGCTACCCGAGGTGGCGCAGGTGGTGCGCGAGGTCAGCGCCGAGACCAAGAGCGATCCCTTCCTGATGGCGGCACTGGTCTATCGCGAGAGCCGTTGCCGTCCGTCGCTGGTGAGCGCGGCCGGCGTCGGCATCTTGCAGATCCAGCCTTCGATGTTTCGCCCGGGCGCCGAGCTGCCTTTCCCCCGCGCGGATCTCGACCGCGGGAGCCTGCTCGATCCCGCGCACAGCTTGCGCGTCGGCGCGGCGCTCCTCGCGATGTGGGAGACCGAGCACGTCGCGATCGATCGCGCGCTCGGCAGCACGCCGCACCGGACCGCGGTGGCGCATTTCTTCTGGGGCGATCACGTCTGGGGAACCACCTCCGAGGATCGCACGCTAACCGCGCGCCGGCGGCTCCTCGAGGCCTACGCCAACCCGCCGGTCGCGTACCGCCCGTCGTCGCTGGGCCTCGAGATCACGTCGCCGCTCGACGGCGCGCCCCGCCTCGGCACCAGCGGCCTCGGCGCCGATCGCGAAGGCGGAGAGCGCTCGCACCGCGGGGTCGACATCGACGCCACCATCGGCGAACCGGTGCGCGCGGTCGCCGATGGGGTCGTCCAGTTCGCCGGCGTCGACATGCCGGGCGATCACCCGGCCATCGGCCTCTTCCCGCGGCAGCTCCGTCGCTGGCGCAACCGGAATCTGGGTCCGGGCGGCTTCTTCGTGCGCATCATGCACGCGGGCGAGGTGCGCAGCGGCTACTTCCACCTCAACTCGTTTCGCGTCGTGGCCGGCCAGACCGTGGAGGCCGGCCAGATCATCGGCACCGTCGGCCGCAGCGGCGTGAAGGTCTCCGGCAGCCATCTGCACTTCGAGGTGCACGAGAACGGCGAGCTGAAGGATCCGGCCCGCTTCCTGCGCGCCTACGTGCTGCCGCCCGATCAGACCATCACCTACGAGCTGGCGATGGCGGAGAAGCGCCAGCGCCTGGCGCGCGTGTCACGCCTGCGCCGGCACGCCCGGATCGCCGCCGCCCAGCGCCACCTGGGCTAACGTCGGTCGCCGCGCCTCACTGGCAGTGGATCTGGTTGTCGTCGATCGCCAGGTCGTCGAACCAGATCACGAACGGCGAGGGGGGCGTCTGATAGAACTCGGCGCCCACCGCCACCGAGGTGTAGTTGGACATCTTGGCGGTGGTATTGCCGGTGAATGCCAGCGACGTCACCTCGGTGTTATCGGTGAAGAACCGGTAGCTATTGCTGGACACGTCGACGTACCACTCGGCGCAGTGCCAGTTGGCGTCGAAGCTCCAGCTGTAAGCGGAGCCGTTGCAGCACGAATCGTCCGGCACGTTGAAGAGAAATTGGTGCGTGCCGTTGGAAGCCTCGACGGTGTCGACCACCCGATTTTCGGTGGTTCCTTCCAGCGCGGTGAGGGTGACGTGGATGACGGCGCCGCTGGCGGGCAGGGGAGCGGGGGACTGCACCTTGTAGAAGATTCGCCCCCAATGCTTGGTGGCGGTCGCGCCCAGGGACGCCAGGCTCCTTTGAATGCGCTCTTCGCCCGGCGTCATCGAGTCGCTCTTGAGCGACATGCCGCCCGATCGAAATTGATCGTTGGCCAGACCCACCCCTTTGGCCGCGTCGCCGCCGTAGCCGTCGAGAGCGGTCCACCCGGTCGGTAGGCCGCCCACTGTCCCAGTCTCGAAGTCCTCGCAGAGCTTGTAGGTCTTCCCGGCGCAGCCGAGCGCCGCGACGCCACCGCCACCGCCACCGCCAGACGAGCCGCCTTGGGAGCCGCCCGGACCGGAGCCGCCGGTCCCGGTTCCAGTCGAGCCGGCGGTCGATCCGCCTGCGCCGCCTGCGCCGCCCGTGCCGACGGTGCCAGCCGTCCCCGTGCCACCGGTGCCCGTCGAGGCGCCGCCCGATCCGCTGGTTCCCGCGACCGAGCCGCCGGTTCCGGCGTCACCAGTTCCCGCCCCGCCGGCGTGACCCGCCGAACCGACCGCGCCGGCCGCGCCAGTCTTGCCGCCGGTTCCGGAGCCCGACGATCCCGATCCACACGCGGCGCACCAACCGGCCAGCAGCGCGGCGAGGCGCCAAATCTTCTGAGAGTCGAAAGCGTTCCCCATGGTTGTCGCGATCCTTCCCGATCCGCAGATCGTCGTCAAAGGTCGATTCCCGAAACCGACGCCGGGACCGCGTGCGCGATCGTCGTGTCGTCGCCCAGTTGACCCGAGTCGTTGGCGCCCCAGCAGCTCACGTTCCCGGCCGCATCGGCCGCGCAGGTGTGAAAACCGCCGCCGGTCAAGGTTGCCAGCCCCGACAGGCCCACCACCGCGACCGGCGCCGCTCGGTCCGTCATCGTGCCGTCGCCCAGTTGACCGGCGGCGTTCCATCCCCAACAGAATGCGCCACCGTCGAGCGCCAGCGCGCAGGTGTGGTTGTAGCCAGCCGCGATGGCCGACGCGGGCGGGAGCGCCGCCACCGCCACCGGCGTCGCGCGATCATCCGTGGTGCCGTCCCCGAGCTGGCCGTAGGCGTTCGAGCCCCAGCAGGCGACGGCGCCGCCCGCGCGCAGCGCGCAAACGTGATCGAAACCGGACGTGATCGCCCGCGCGTCGGTGAGGCCGGAGACCGGTTCGGGAAACGGGTGCGCGGTGGTCGTGCCGTCGCCCAGCTCGCCGTCGTCGTTGCCACCCCAGCACTGGACGGTTCCGTCGGCGACGAGCGCGCAGGTGTGGCGGCCGCCGGCGGTCAACCCCGTCGAGTGCGGCAGCGAGAACACCCCCACCGGCGAGCCGCTGTTGAGCGACGAGCCGTTGCCGAGCTGCCCGGCGTCGTTCTGCCCCCAACACTGCCCCGTGCCGTCGCGGCCGAGCGCGCAGCTGTGGTAGCTGCCGGCCGCGATGGCGATGATCGACGACAGCCCCGGCACCTGGAAGGCGCTCAGCCGGTTGGTGATGGTTCCGTCGCCCACCTGCCCACCCACGTTCCAACCCCAGCAAGACACGGCGCCGTCGCCGCCGAGCGCGCAGCTGTGGTAGCTGCCGGCCGCGATCTGTCGAATGTCCGATAGACCGCCGGCCGGCGCCGGCACCGCTCGGTCGACCTCCGTGCCGTCGCCGAGCTGGCCGTCGGCGTTCGATCCCCAGCACGAGACGTCGCCGCCGGCGCCGACGGCGCAGGTGTGGCCGGCCCCGGCCGAGATTCGCCCCAGCATCGATGGCGGTCTGGGCGCGGCGCCGCCGCAGCCGAGGAGGGCGATCCCGGTCGTCACGATCGCCCTGGCCCGCACGCGATCACCTCGACCTAGGTGGTGAGCTGCGTGTCGATGTTGCCGGCGTACTTCGGATCGCCGACGCCGGTCAGGTCGGTCATCCCCATCGCGTGCAGGATCGACGTCAGCAGGTAGTTGTTCGGGACCTGGCTGGGGAAGGTGACCGTGCGGCCGGTCTTGAAGAAGCCACCGCCGCTTCCGATCAGGAGGTAGGGGATGCTGCCGACGTAGTGCTGCGAGCCCTCGCTCATGTCGCTCATGACGAGGATCACCGTATTGTCGAGCACCGTGCCGTTGCCCTCGGTGACCGCCGCGAGGTTGCCAACCAGCTCGGCGACACACTGTTGATAGAACCACTGGTCGATCAGGGATTTTTGCGCGTAGTTGGTCGAGCCTTGATGCGCGATGGCGTGCATGTCGGGGCTGGGGATGTTGATCCAGGGAAACGTGAGGCTATTGCCGCCGCCGTTGTCGATGAGGTCCATCGTCACCGCGCGGGCCTTACCGCAGATCACAGCCGCGGAAACCAGGTCCGCCATGAACTTCACGTGGGCAGGATAATTGGTCACCGTGTTGAAGTTGAGCCCGGCCGGCGTGATGGAGGGCGGGGTGCAGGTCGCGGTCGACGGGCCCGTCGACGACGTGAGCTGGGTTTCGAGGGAGCGGATCGAATCGAGATGGCTCTGCACCTTCACCTTGTCGTCGGTGCCCAGGTTTTGTGAAAAGTTGGTGAGCTCGGTT
>Ga0075522_10003543_pt1 | contig 11358 bp, 12 predicted proteins | sample NGEPerA_FD_74796 | JGI IMG/M metagenome (GOLD analysis project Ga0075522, IMG submission 74796) | Arctic peat soil microbial communities from the Barrow Environmental Observatory site, Barrow, Alaska, USA - NGEE PermafrostL2-A | ecosystem: Environmental > Terrestrial > Soil > Wetlands > Peat ... | reverse complement strand
CGATGCGCATGACGGTGTTCCCCAAAGACATACGGGAACCGGACTACAACGACCGCTTCGAAACCCTCGAAGCCGGTCTGGACCAACTGGCCGAAAGCATGAAAGCCCATGCCGAACACACTGCCGATGGCGTGGGTAATTTCCAGCCCATCATCGTCGTCGGCGCTATGCCGCCGTACATCCTGGTCGCTGGCCGGCGCCGCTACCTAGCGGCCCAGCGCAGCGGCCTAGCCCTGGCCGCGGAGCGGTATTCCTCCATGCCCGAAGCATACCAACGCCAGCTGCGCTATATGGAGAACAGCCCCGAGGGGCGCAATAACTACAGCTCCGCCGAGCTGATCGCGAACATCACCAAGGAACAGGAAGCCGGCGCGACCATCGAATGGCTGGCACGGGCCTTTGTGCGCTCCAAAAGCACGGTCGACAAATACCTCCGCGTCGGGCGCGACAAGGTGCTGCGCGAGGAACTACGGCTGGGCCTTCCGCTGACGCGGGCCCTAGCCCTGGTGAACGACCACGGCGACAAAGCCGGTGAGGTCGCCAAGGCGGCCCGCGAAGAACGCGGCGAGGTCGCCCACGAAGCCGTCAAGGTCGGGCGCAAGGCCGGGACCGCCCCAAATGCAGGATCCCTCGGTGCCACGGTCCTGCGTTCGCCCCTAGCTTTGAACTACGTCGAAGGCAAAACCCTAAAAATCAACGTGGACTTGAAGCGCCTAAACAGCCTTGAGGACAAAGAAAAACTGCGGGGTTTCCTCCAGGAGGCCCTAAGTCGCATCAACGAGGAGATAAAGGCGCAGGAAGGCCCCAAGGCCTGATATGTTGCCTGATCTCAACGTCCTTCTGAACGTGCTGGCTAGAATGTTGGTGCTGGCGGCAGTCGTCGTCGGCTCCATCGCCATTGTGGTCATTCGTTTCAGAGACGAACTGTTCGGCAAGCCCAAGAAAACGGACAAGGACCAGGAGCTAAATCCCGAAGTTGAACTCACTGACGAAGAAAAAGGACGTTACCCCCTGACCTTAGCCACGAAACCCCACCTGATCATGCTGGGCGAAAAAATGCGCTTCCAGCATACCCAGATCAAGGGCCCCACGGGGGTGGGCAAAAACTACTACGGTCTGCTGCCATGGCTCTGCCAGGACATCTTTCGCCGTGCTGGCACCATCATCCTGGACAACAAGGGGTCCATGCGGGGACAGGTCGCCGCCTATGTGAAAGCTGCCGGCCGTCAACACGAAGCCCGTTACCTGAGCCTGTCCCGGCCTGATCTATCGGACATCTACAATCCCCTCGTCGACCCCGATCCCCACGTGGTCGCAGAACGCTTCTTCGAAGCCTTCTATCAAGACGACCAAACGCCCACTCCGCATTACAAAGAACACGCCAAAAGCTTCCTGCTCGATCTCTTCACCCTGTTCCACAAAATGAACGTGGTCCCGACCATGGAACAGGTCCGTTCCATCGCCTTTGACCAGGACACGCTGGCCCTGCTCCTGCGCAAGGCGCCGGATTGCCGCGAGGCCCGCGAAATGCGCATCCGGCTGGTCGCCGGGATGAAGGGGGACGAATACCGCAACAGCTTCCTCGGCTTGGTGAACAAGCTGACGGCCGTGTGCGGAGCGCCCTACGCCTCGGTGCTCAACACCACCTGCCCGTCCATCAACATGCGCGAGATTTTGGCCAAGGGCCAGATTCTTTATGTCGACCTGGCGGCCGACATGTACCAATCGACCTACTTCCGCGTCAGCACCTTGCTGCTGATGGACCTGACGAGCTGCCTCACCGAGCGCTACCAAAAGCCCGGCGTGAAGCCCAGCTTCCTGTACCTGGATGAATTTGCGGGCCTGGTCTACCCGCGCGTCTGCGACCTTTTCCAGAAAGCGCGCGACGCGCGCGTGGGCATCACCTTCGCCCACCAGTCCGACGGAGACCTGAAACGCTACGGCGAGATCACAGCCGAGGGCATCGACCGCAACAGCCGCAACAAAGTCATTTTCCAGGTGGTCGGCGACGACGCCAAGTCCGTGGCCGCCCTCTTCGGCACAAGGTGGGAAGAACGCAAGGTCGTCAACTACAAGACAGAAACGGGGATTTTTGGCGGAGGGTATAGCGAAAAGGGCATGACTCCGGTCCGGGAAAAAGTGTACGTGATCCACCCGGACATCCTCAAAAACCAAGCCACGGGCGAGGCGGCCTGCATCATTCAACGGGACGAAAAAGGGCGGTCCCTGTATCAAACCCGCTTAGACCACGCCCCCAGTAGCATTCCGCCCTTGAATGAAAACGAGCTATTGAAGCCCGCCCAAGGCGTCCAACTGCCGGCCCTTGAGCTTACAAACCCGACACCCAAGGATCCGCCCACGCCGCGGCCAGCGAGTCCGGTGAACCCGACTGCGATCGAAGCCCTCAAACGGCTAGGGGAAAAACGGCGGGCCGAACCGTTGCCTACGGTCGATCCTGCGGGTGAAGCGCCCAAGGTTCCGCCAGCGCCGCAGTCTTCCAAATCTGTGGACCCGACCGCAGCTAAGGCATCCCCCAAAAAGCCCCGGAAAAAGCCGCGTGCCGAAGAACCCTAGCCTCACTGCCCGCGACCTGACCATCCTTTGGTATGCCTGGCAGCAACGCTTCATGTCCGTGCGTCAGTTCCAGCGCCTGCTCTGGCCCGGAGGCGCGAACGTGACCGCCCGCAACCGGCTTAACGAGTTGCGAGATGCTGGGTTCCTGGCGTCGGAGACCTTTCCCGTTGGGGCGGACCGAACCCTATATTTCAGCTCCAAGGACGGAAACCAGGCCCTGGTCGATGCCGGCATGCTGGTCGAGACCTTCGCGGGCGACTACCCCCGCCGGCCCAAGGAAATGACCCTCAACCTTGACCACGACCTAAAGGTGACGGACTTGAGGATCGCCTTTGAAGAAACCGGGGCCATCCCTATAACCTGGACTTCCGATCACCAGCTGCGCCAAAATCGTGGCAGCGCCGGGCCCAATACCCGCTTCGCCGATGGGCTCTTCGAATGGGAAGCCCATAGCCACCGCCACCTGGCAGTCCTGGAATACGAGAACGCCCGTTACAACCGGGAGTGCTGGCCCAAAGTTCTGCTACGTCTGCGGTCCGTGCACCCGGACCGCCTGGTCTTCCTGGTCTGCCGCACCCCAGCCCGGGTGCGATCCGCGTCAGCCATCATCAAAGCCACAAAAGTCTTCAACGATCGGCCTGAGGGGCTGGTCGTTGCTGACTTCCCTGCCGTGGCTGAGATGGGTCTCAAGGCCGGATTCATGGATTTGGAAGGCAGTCCCTTCGCTTCCTTTGACGTATAACTCCAAGATTCAACACTCAACATCTGCAGGAGGGCTCCATGAACGAATTTGACATTGATAAGCTCTATCTGCCCTACCTGAAGAATTACCAACAAATAGTTGAGGAATGGCCCTTTGGTTTTCCCTACCCCTTCCCTTTTCCCAGCGTTGGAATTCGATCCTCCGATGGCCGACGCCATATCGAAAAAATCATGCAAACCCTAGATAAGGAGTTCGAAAACTTCCGAGCCGATAGTAAGTATCTTATCGCCATTTTGTTCATTCAAATGTTGCTCTTCCCCATCTTGAGTGCTCAAGGTCAGGGACTCATTGACGTTTCCAACGAAACCTTGGATGAAGATATTCGTAGTGACCTAAGGACCATTTCCGACAACGCTAAAGATATTCAAAAAAACGACGGCAATCAAAGAATCAGCGGACATACTGTTGTGTCAACGATCGACCGCTCCTGGGATCAACTGAACCTTGGCGGAAAGAAAAAAATCTGGAATGACGAAGGCGACAAGGGACCCAAATGACCCGAGAGGACATCGAAAAAACCAAGACGGAAAACACGGAAGCCGCTAGCACCGTGGCTAGGCAACTGGCTTTTGCAGGACTTGGATTGGTCTGGATTCTTAAGCCCGACAAAAGCGGACTTGAAGGAATTCCAACCGACCTAAAAGGTGTTCTTCCCTGGCTTTGTATTGGCCTTTGCTTCGACTTTGTCCAATATGTTTGGTCATCCGCAGGCTGGTGGTTATATTTTCTCACCGAAAATGAAACCATAGGCAATTGGGCGAAGCGCGGCGCTTATGTCCTTTTTTTTCTAAAACTTGCCTGCATTTGTTGGGGCTACATCTTAATCGCTCTATTTTCGTTTCCCCGCCTCTGGTGACCGCCAATGCCCTCCAAGACCCCAGCCGCCGGCGACTCCGGCGATCCCAACAAGAAGATCCGAGTCCGGCGGCACTTTGTCCGCGCGGACTACAACGTGTTGGAAAACGCGGTCTTTGACATCGACAACCGTTCCGATTCCAAGACCCTGGCCGTGGTCAAGACCATCCGCCGCGGCAATGACACCATCATCTCCAGCTGGATCGCCCGCTCCGAGCGGGAGCTGCCCAAGGCCTTCGACAAGAAGGTCCTCTACGTGTTCTTCAAGCTCTACGAGGACCAGGGCTTCCCGGCTGATGGCCGCGTCCACTTCACATTCTTCAAGGTGACCAAACACCTGGACCTGTCCTTCACCGGTGAGATCTGCCATCGCATCGAAGAAGCCGTGCACCGCCTACGGGGCATGACCATCGAGGCCAGCAACTCCTGGTTCAACGGCGAAAACAAGTCCTTCGACCAGGACAAGGTCCAATACATCCAGATGGTCGCCGACGCCTACTTCTCCAGGCCCGGCCAGTCGGGCCAGCTGGAGCTGGAGGAAAGCTGGGTCCAGCTGGGCGCCCACGTCCAGGCCAACGTCAAGGCCGGCGCCGTGAAGATGCTCGACATGGAAACCGCCATGAGCATCAAGAGCCCCATCGCCCTGCGCCTCTTCGAAATCTTGTCCAAACGTCGCAACAAGTCCACGACCCACGGCACCCAGCTTTCTAAACTGGCCGAAAGCATCCCCATGAAGCCGGCCGCCGCGTCGCGGCAGTTACAACTGCTCAAAGGCCCCCACGACGAACTCATCGCCAAAGGCGTCATCAAAGACGTCAAAGTAACGGGCGAAGGCAAAAACAAGCTGCTGCTGTATAGCTTTCCTTCCGGCGAGAGTGTGACCATCACCGAAGCCGAGGCCCGGCGCATCGAGGCCGTCGGCAGCGAACGCCTGGCGGCCAGCGTAAGCATCGACGAAAGCCAGCCGCTCAAGCCGGACGACCTAAATTTTGAGGTGATCGGCCTGATCGCCGGCTTGCACCACCTGCCGGCGATGTGGATGGTCCATCAGAACCTGAAGACCCAGGACCTGGTGAACCGGATCAACTCAATGGAAAAGCTGAGGCCCATCGTGGAACAGGCCAAAGAGGAGATCATCAAAAACGTCCAGTGGACCGAGACCGAAATGATCGAAAATTATATCCGACGGCTGGAAATGGAAGCAACGCAAACACACCAATAATCCTGTAATCGAAGACTCGGAAAAAGAGAAGGGGATCCTCCTGATTCGGAAGGTCCCCCTTCTTTTTCAAACCCTCTTCCCTAGCGCCCGATGGCGACGACCTTCGCCGCCGGACTTTGACTTTCGAACCCCTGCTCCCGCCGCTGCTTGAGCCACCCGGAAACCTCAGGGTGGCTCTTCACCAACCACAAGAGCAAAGCAGTGGAACCGTCCGGACGCCGCTGGCCTTGCTCCCAGCCTTGGATCGTCCGAACACTTGTTTCCACAAGATCAGCAAACTGACTCTGCGACAAATCCAATTTCTTTCGGAGAACTTTCAGTTCTCCCGGTGCCGGTACGTAATAGTGAGTGGTCTTAAAACGATCAAGTTTTTTCGTCCGACCCTGCATGAAAGCGAACGCCTCCGCCATATCCTTTTCAAGCATAGGGTCTTCGATCCGGTCTCCTCCGTGTTTGGTCAATCCATTTTTTTTAGTCATGGCTCATCTCATAGTCTGATTGAATGTCTGTCTGTCTGTCTGTCTGTCTGTCTGTCTGTCTGTCTGTCTGTCTGTCTGTCTGTCTGATTCTGCGTCAGCCGCGATGGCCGGCTGTATCCGATAGCGATCGTCTATAACGTTTCCCTTTCTATTTCGTGAATTTCTCCGCCAGCTCGGCGAAGTAGATAAGCTCCTTTTCGGTGAACTGACCGCTCTTTACCCGGTACAAAAACACGTCATTGCGTATCCGGGAGAACAGATACCGAAACGGAACCTTATGCCCCGGGATTGTGACCTGGTCCACCCATAACAAGGGCTTAATTTCCACCCCCTCGACCGGCCCGTTGAGACGCCGGTCTGTTATGGCTTCTTGGAGCTTATCGATCCCGAGTTTTTTCAGATCCTCGATGTATCTAGTGCCTTCGTGCACTTCGACGTTCTTACCTGGTGACATTAGCGACCTCCGTTTAGCCCTTGTATTGGCGGAGGCTATGGTCGCCAAATGAAGTATACTTCATTTGGCGACTTTTGCAAACGAAATCGTTGGTGATTGCCGACGACCACCGACTAAGCATCTGGAATGTCCTACAATGTAAGGGTATGCTTTGTTAGGAGGCTTCAAAATGAAATTCAACGGCATCGATAATCAGGACCTGCTGGCCACCATCCAGAGGGCCTTATCGCTAAATTTCTTTACGGGGAAAACATGACGACGAAAAAAAACATGAATGAAGGAAACGTCGAGGGCCTCATGCAGGGCGTGAAGCAGATGATCGACCACATGAACGGCAAAAAAGTGCCGGGCATCAGGGTGAGCTTCCACCCCAAGCCTGTGGGCGCCGCGGAAGTCAAAAAAGTCCGTAAATCCCTGGGTCTAACCCAGGGTCGCTTTGCGGTCATCGTGGGCGAAGGACTGGCTGCGGTCCAAAGCTGGGAACAAGGTGTCCGTCAGCCCAACGGGTCGGCGAGCAAACTGATCCGGATGCTAGAATCGCATCCGGAATTAGCGCCCGAACTTGTTCGAGCCTGATTCAAATCTCCGCAGCCTTCCCATTAAGCCCAAAACGCGCTAGAATGACTTTTAAAGGGTCAGTTCCCTTTTCAGGCCCCTTTTGACTTTAGAGGGGTTTCGGCTTGCCGGAAGCCCCCTGATGCATTGTGATAGGGCCTTCCCTGGTGGCTTTGGAGTGTCATCCCCCAGTGCTTGGGTCAGAGGGGGGTGAGGTTTGACGTAAGGGACATGAGGTTTGACGTAAATCCCATGAGGAATGAAGTAGTTTTACACGGGGTTTGACGTAAAATATAACGAGGTTCGAAGTAAGCAACTACGAGGGGTGACGTAAGAAGTAACGAGGTTTGAAGTAAGCTAGATTCTGAAAACCGTTTATTGCCAAGGCTATTCTGGCTTATTTTTCTGCATAAAGGTTTTAAAGAGTACTTAAACATAGATAAAGGGGTTTAAAGGGCTGCTTTTCAATTGTTCCACAATATAAAATAAAAATTCATCCAATGGCCTAAATCTCTCGACAGATGGCTTACGAGGTTTGACGTAAGATGTCTTTCGAACTAACCCCGCCTGGACTGCAAGAATCGCGTAATATATTACGTTTTCGAATTTGAATCACCGTTTTGGTTATATTTTTCCAAGTCCAGAACGTAATGCATTACGTTTTTAGATTTGAGTTTTCTGATCGGCCAAGACCTATTCGTTCCAAAACGTAATGCATTACGTTTCTAAGATCGACTTCCCTATTAAGTCACTCCTGTCCTAAAGGATACGTACAATTTGTACCCACCCTTTTTCCAGTTTTGGATCACGTTGCTTCATGCGCCTGAATGGAACGTAATATATTACGTTCCAGAATTTGACTTTTTGCCGGGTATCCCCAATTGGGGTAAAACGTAATGCATTACGTTTCTTGATTTGGGTTCTTCATTAAGCCAAGTCCTAGACTATCCAAAACGTAATGCATTACGGTCTGGACCGCGCTCCCGAACGAGGCTAAAATCCACACAAGGCAGAACGTAATGCATTACGTTTTCGAACCTGGAGCCCTTACCTGGACAAAATCGACCCACGCAAAAGCGTAATGCATTACGTTTATTTCCCGTTCAGGGGCAAGCACCCATTATCCCCCCCTCCATCCTGAAATTCTCTTTATCTACCTATTTATTTCAGCGCCTCGCTTAATCAATTTTGAAAAAACTCACACTCCCACAATTACGTGAGTGTGAGTTTTTTAAAAATATGATTAAACAATAAAATAAGTAAGTAGAGAAAGAGAAGGATGGAGGGGGGGATAATGGAGTTAGAGAGTAAGAGATAAAAGAGAAAGATAAGTTCAAGAGAAAGACCACCCTGAAGGACGGGAAGACATGCCGGAAAAGATTGGCACGTCTTCCCTGTCCTTCGCCCCCTGAGGGGGCTAACCAAGTGCAGGTCTTGGCCAGGTGGAGCTTTGGCCTAGCCCTGCCTTGGCTGAGACGTAAGATGACCCTGCGGCTAAAGAAGTGGCTTCGCCGCAAAGCAGGGAAGCAAGTTTGGAACGTAATGCATTACGTTTTTCATTTCGCGGATTTTGGTTTGGACGCCAGCTTTAACCCCTAAGTGAATTTCGACATACGAGACAATTTCTGGCGCCTTGTGGATATTCAATTTGTGCCATTGGCGGGGAAGGGAAGTAGCTTGCTGATACCGCAGGATAGACAAGTGTGATCTTTGCTATAAGTTTGTTTTTCACTAAATAGTGAATAACGCTATTTTAGAAAATATCAGCTATGGGAAATCTGAGATTTTTTTCTAAAGCATGCCTTTGTCCGAAAAAGATATATACTTATCGGACAAGGAGTCACCCGTGTTCAATTCTACGCACATCCTTAAATCGAAAATAAAGCAGCGGATCACCCAGTCGCAGACTGCGGGTAAAGTGTGGACGCCGCAGGATTTTCTTGATCTCGGCAAGCGGGATGCGGTGGACAAGACCTTGCAGCGCTTGGTGACCACCAATGAGCTGCGCCGTATTGAACGTGGCCTGTACGACCAGATACGGATCAATCCGCTCACCAGCAGGCAGTCCGCTCCCGACTACCGCAGCGTAATCGACGCGGTGAGTCGCCGGGGGCAGGTGAGGGTGCTGATCGACGGGATGACTGCGGCCAACGATCTCGGCCTGACCAACGCCGTGCCGGCGCAGGTCATTGTGCACACGGACGGGCAGCTGCGCCCGATCACCCTGGACAAGCTGACCCTCCATTTCAAACTCACGGCGCCCAGCAAACTCTACTGGGCCGATCATCCGGCCATGCGCGTGGTACAGGCCCTCTATTGGCTGCGTGATGGCCTGAAGGGCGGCTCCCAGGCTGACCAGGACACGATCTTATCCAAGCTGGTCCGTCTGCTGCAGGCCCCTCAGGCCAACGCGATCCGGGACGACTTGCGTTTAGGGATGCATACCATCCCGGCGTGGATGCAGACTTTGGTCCGCAAGCTGCTCGACTTGGCGGAACCAGCACTTCAAAATATTTTGCCGTTTTCTGAAGACACTTCCCAGGGGCCATAAATTTTGCCAAACTTCTATCTGAACCAAGCGTTAGGTTTATTGCGTCCCCCAGAGGAATCCCCCGCCTTATGGCCCAAGTGGAACAACTTAGGTTTCCGCCCATCACCGAGGCGGTTATCGACTTCCGAGTGACGGGAAAGTCTCCAGTCACCCAAAAGGACTTTGAGCCGATTAGGGAAGCTTTGGCCAAAGACTACCCCATCGCCAGGAACATTTTTAGGGGTAGCGAGGGATTTCAGTTTTTGCCTATCGGCGAGGTACCACCCCAAAACGGAATATGGGGGGGAATCAACCTCGCTTCCGCCGACGAAAAATACTTCGCGACTTTTTCGCCCCAACGGTGTTCGGTGAGCAGGGCGCGACCCTATCAAAACTGGAACCACCTCAAAAATGAATTTTTGAAGTTGTGGGACGTGTACCAGCACGCGCTTCCTTCGGCCTCTTTGGACCAGGTTGGACTTCGGTATTTCAATGAGTTGGAGGTGCCGGTTCCAGAAAAGATCTCAGATATATTCAAAGCCGGTTTAGCCATGGCGCCCGCTGGCTTCTCTCTGGGCGGCTTTGCCTCAAATTGCCTGATCAATGACCTTTCACGGCAGGCAGTAGCTGTCCTAAGGGTGGCATCGCAGCCCCCGGGAGAGACAGGCCGTATTTTCCGTTTCATGGTGGATATAGATTCGACGAAACAAGGCCCGTTTGATCTCGAAAAGACCGATTCATGGAGCCAAGCCATGGAGGATCTTCGGAACTTCAAGAACGAGTTGTTCTTTGGACTCCTAACCGACTACGTGATAACGAGGTTCAAATGAGCATCCCCAATCTACTCATGCCAGGTGGTCAGGCCGGTGTTTGGAACACCAAACGCTCGGCTTATATTGCCTCACTGGACCTAAGAGACTATAGTGCGTCCTATCGCGATCAGCGTTTGGAACGGGAGAGGCCTATCTCAATCATCAACAGGGAAGCTACGCTGACGGCGATCGATGAACTCTTGCAAGGTGAAGAAGCGCAGGATAATTGGGACGGCCTCGGCGCCAAGGCACTGTTGAAAGAGACCGTTGAAGTCGCCAAAAAATTTATTTCGATACTGTCCTACAAAATTCCGGCCCCTGATGTATCGGTGATGGAGGATGGATCAGTCTGTTTCATGTGGATGGGGGTTAAGCGAGGCACCTTTATTTCAAAGATTACGCCTGCGAAGCGCCTCGTTTATGGCATGAGTGCGGCGGACAACCGACAAACAAGCGGCGAACCGCTTTTTGAAGGGGAGGCCGTTGCCAACATAGTTGCCGACATTGAGGTGGACCTCACAACTCATATTTTTCCGGAATTAGCGGAGACCTATGCCGACCGATCCCGCCAACAGGCTTAGTCGATTCTTGCTGTTCAGCAAGGAATTCGGTCAGAATGCTCAGGGCTGGTTTGTTAAGCCGAGGGCGTTTGATATCAGAATGAATGAAGATCCGGTTGTGAACCGTTTGGAATTTTCAGTTTGCGATACTGACAATTGCGGTCACCACGAATTGATGACGGACGGAACCATCGTGGCCAGCGGCCGGGGGCGGGAGCTGAGGGGTTGGTTTCATGTCGGCAAAACACTGTTGCCGGCACTTGAGCTTTCTTGGGTTCATACACCGATCGAAGCCAAAGACGGAAAGCCGGCGCTGTCGAGTCACTCGGATATTATCGGTTGGCCACAGTCTGAAGCGGGTCGGATTAAGACGATCGCTCGCTTGATTCAACTTTGCGACGATATCACTATGTTGCCGGAAGCACCAAACAGTTAGGACATAATTGGCCTGCGGGCCACTTAGGAGGAGGTCTCTTTCGACCGAGCTACCCTCTCTGCGGGCCATGTGCCCCGCCACCCCCAAATCCGAAGCAGGAAGCAGGCCGCCCAAAAAG
>Ga0075522_10003539_pt1 | contig 11369 bp, 13 predicted proteins | sample NGEPerA_FD_74796 | JGI IMG/M metagenome (GOLD analysis project Ga0075522, IMG submission 74796) | Arctic peat soil microbial communities from the Barrow Environmental Observatory site, Barrow, Alaska, USA - NGEE PermafrostL2-A | ecosystem: Environmental > Terrestrial > Soil > Wetlands > Peat ... | reverse complement strand
TGACGTAGTCGTCGCCCTCGCGCTTGATCTGGAGCGAGATGTTGGTGGCGTCCGACGACGCCACCGCCGGCTCGGTCATGGCGAAGGCCGAGCGGACCTTGCCTTCGACGATGGGCTTCAGCCATTTCTCTTTCTGCGCCGGGGTGCCGAGCTTCTTCAGCACATTCATGTTGCCATCGTCGGGCGCCATGCAGTTGAAGGCGAGCGGGCCGAACAGCGAACGCGCCGCCTCCTCGTACATCACCGCCCAAGCCACCATCGGCAGGTCCATGCCGCCGTATTCCTTGGGCGACTGCGGCGCCCACAGCCCAGCCTTCTTGGCCTTCTCACGCACCGGTTCGAGCCGCTCGTGCGGGATGTTCTCGTGGTCCGAGAAGTTCTGCTTGTCGCCTTCGAGGGGCAGCACGTGCTCGTCGACGAAGGCGCGCACACGCACACGCAGGCTTTCGATCTCGGGAGACAGCGTGAAGTCCATGGCGGGCCTTTGCGGTTGGCGGTGCTGGCGGGAGCATAATGGATTATGGTGCGGGCGACAGGGACTGGTGTTGCCCAGGTCGTTTCCCCAGTGAGGTACTGATGACCACGATGTTTGAGCCATTATCGGCGGCGATCGGCGGAGCGCTGATCGGCTTGTCCGCGGTGTTGCTGATGCTCCTGAACGGCCGCATCGCCGGCATCAGCGGCATCATGGCCGGTTGCCTACCGACAACTGGCGGCCCCCGTAGCTGGCGCATCACCTTCCTGGCTGGGCTGGTGGCGGCACCGATCGTCGCGCTCGCCGCCGGGACTCCGCTGATCGTTCCGGCGATGCCTGGGAGTTGGGGCATCGTGATCACCGGCGGATTGCTGGTCGGATTCGGCACACGGATGGCCGGCGGTTGCACGTCAGGCCACGGCGTGTGCGGGATCGCGCGGCTGTCGCCGCGTTCGATCGTGGCGACGCTGACGTTTATGGCGGCTGCCATCGCGGTTGTCTTCATCGCGCGTCACGTGGTGGGAGGCTGACATGGCTGCGCTGATCTCCGCCGCATTCTGCGGCATCGTGTTCGGCCTGGGCCTGCTGGTGTCGGGCATGGCGCAGCCGGCCAAGGTGCAGAACTTCCTCGACCTGTTCGGCCGCTGGGACCCGAGCCTCGCCGTGGTCATGGCGGCGGCGCTGGCTATGTCATGGGCGGGCTTCGCGCTGGCGCGGCGCCGCGCGCAGCCCACCTTCGCCCCGCAATGGAGCTGGCCGGACCGCACCGAGATCGACGCGCCGCTGGTGGTGGGGTCGGCGCTGTTCGGGATCGGCTGGGGACTGGTCGGGCTCTGTCCCGGCCCGGCGCTGGTCGACCTGCTCACCGGCTCACCGAAGTTGATCGCGTTCGTGATCGCGATGGTGGCGGGCATGATCGTGCACGATGGCTGGCGCGCGCGTGCGACGATGCTCCCGAAGACCGCGCCGTCGGCGGCCGACGGCTAGGACGCAGACTCATGAACCGAGATGACCTGTCTTCCTTTTTTGCGATAGTCTCTCGTTGCGGCAGCCGAAGAAGAAACCCATCATCCCCACAATCGGCGTGAGGCAATGTCGGCACCTTCGCGACAAGCGCGAAGCTTGGCCCATGTGATGTCCTGGGAAACCTGCTCGACGCCGGCAGAGGTCGCAAAGCCGCAATCGCTGCCGGCGATCACGCGGGTCCGGTCCCCGACGGTCGCCACCGCCTCACAGATGCGGTTTGCCACGACTTGCGGGTGCTCGACGAAATTATTGGTTGAATCAATGACGCCCGGAATCAGAACCATCTCCGGCGGCAGCGGGTTGGCCTTGATGGCGGCATACTCATGCTGGTGCCGCGGATTCGAAAACTCGATGCTCAGCGCTCCAACCTTGGCCCGGTAGAGCAGCGGCAACAGCCCAGCCAGCGGGAAATCGTAGGTGTGCGGGCCCTCCCAGTTTCCCCAGCAGATGTGCAGCCGGATTTTCTCGCGCGGGATACCCGCTGTGGCGCGATTGATCGCCTCGACGTTCAGTTCCATCGCGGTGAGGAATTCGGCGTCGCTCTTGGTCTTGAACATACGCGCACGTTCCAGACCGAAGTCCGGCGCGTCGAGTTGAAGCAGAAAGCCCGCTTCCACGATGATCTCGTACTCCTTACGCAGTTCACGCGCGAGCGCAAACACATAGGCTTCGTACGTCTCGTAGTACTGATTCACCATCGTCGTCGCGATGATGCCTGGCGACGCGGCGGTCATGAATGTCTCCAGCGGCTTGGCCGCCGACTTGGAGATAGCGTTCTTGAACAAATCGCATTCCGCTTGGGCCGCTGCCGTATTAAAATAATCGACCTCGCTCACCGCGTTCGGCGGATTGGCGATGCGGTTGCGGCGGCCGCGTCGCTGGCTCAACCGCTCGGCATAGAGGGGAAAATCATCGAGGTCGCGCGGCGACGGTCGCGGCGCCTCGCCGCCGAAGCCATGCATCCGCGACGGCACATACATTGAAAAGCCGACCCGAGGTTGCTCGCCGTCGCTGACGATGTCGACACCGGCCTCAAGCTGCGCCTTGAGCACGCCGGCTACCGCGCTTTCGCACTCTTGCTGCAGCGCTCGCTCATCGAACTTCTCGCTCGCCTCGTGGCTCAGCAACATCTCGGAGAGTTTTGTCGGGCGCGGGAGGCTCCCGCAATGAGTCGTGAGAATTCGATCGTTGCTACGCAACATGGATTGATCCTTCGAAGTGAACGTCAGTTGTCGAGCTGGATGTGAGCGTGATCGATGATTTCTCGGGCAAAATTCAATTGTTCTTTGAAGAACGCGCCGAATTCCTCCGGAGTGGAGCCAACCGACTCGATCTTGAGATCGTCATAACGCTTGCGCACGTTGTCGCTTTGGATGGCGACATGAATCTCGCGCGCGAGCTTGTCGATAATCGGTTTTGGCGTCTTGGCCGGCGCAAAAATGCCCATCCACATGGGGAACTGGTAGCCAGGCAGGACTTCCGACATCGCCGGTACATCCGGCATGAACGGCGTCCGCTCCTTGGTGGTGACACCCAGAATCTTGACGCGGTGATCGGCGATGTTGGCAAGCTGCGGCGCCAGCCCGTCGATGATCAGGTCGATCTGACCGGCCAGCAGTGCCGTAGAAGACTGCGACCCGCCCCGGAACGGCACGTGGATCATCTTCACCTTGGCCAGGTCCATGAACATTTCGACCGGCATATGCGAATTGCCGCCAACGCCGCTTGAGCCGAACGTGTATTTGTCCGGTTCGGCTTTGACCAACGCGATGAACTCCTGAAGCGTATTCGCCGGAAGCTCCGGCCGTACAGTGAAAACCAGCGGAAATTTGGTAATCAGCGAAACCGGCGCGAAATCGCCGATCGGGTCGTATGGCGGCACCTTGTGCATGTACGGTAGCGAAGCATGCCCAGGCCCGACGAACAGAAGCGTGTAGCCATCCGGCTCGATGCGGGCGACAGTTTTTGCCGCGATGACGCCGCCGCCACCCCCCATGTTCTCGACAATGACGCGGTTCGGAAGCTGCCTGCTGAGTTGGTCAGCGAGGATGCGCGCGATAATATCGGTGCCGCCGCCCGCGGCGACATTCACGATGAACTTGATCGGACGTGTCGGCCATGATTCGGATTGGGCCTGCGCCAACGTGGTCGAGAACACCACCAGCAGCGCCGCGATGAGAAACTTGTGCCGCACGACCTGAATCCTCCCGGCGAGTTCTTGATATGCGGCAGCCTGGTGGCCGCCCTCGCAGCGTTGCCCGATTTACGGCTCAACGCCTATCCGCGCAACGCGACCATCTGCCCCCCGTCACAGACAATGGTCGCGCCGGCGATGTAGGCGCCGGCGTCTGACGCGAGCAACAACAGCGCGCCGTCGAGATCGCCGTCCTGGCCGAATCGGCCGACCGGGATGTCGCGGGTGAGCTTCTTGCCCTGCTCGCTCGACAGAAAATCGCGGTTGATGTCGGTCACGAACCAGCCCGGCGCGATGGCGTTGACGCGGACGCCCTTGAAGGCGAGCTCGTTGCCAAGCGCCTTGGTCATCTGGATCACGCCGGCCTTGGCGGTGGCGTAGGCGATGGTGCCCTTCGACACGCCGAAGCCCAGCACGGAGGCGATGTTGACGATGGCGCCCTTCTTGTTCGCGGCGAGCATCCGCCGCGCGCCCTCCTGGGCCCAGAAGAACACAGCGTCGAGATTGGTGCGGACGACGTGATTCCATTCGTCGGCGGTGACATCGACGGCGCGGGTGGAGTGCGCGACGCCGGCGTTGTTGACCAGGACGGTAACGGTGCCGAACACCTGCTCGGCCTGGTCGAAGGCACGGGTCATCTGGGCGCGGTCGAGCACGTCGGCCGAGACGGCGATGGCCTTGCCGCCGCCTTTTTCGAGCTTCTCGACGGCGGCCTTCAGCCTGTCGGCGCGTCGCGCCACCAGCGCCACGGATGCGCCGTTGGTGGCGAGCACCTCGGCGAAGCGCAGGCCCAGTCCTCCGGACGCGCCGGTCACCAGCGCGACGCGGCCCTTGAGGTCGAACAGCTCGGCGGCTTTCATGCTCATCGTCCCCCATAAAGCAAATGCGGCAGCGCGGTCGCAAGTCCCGGTACGAACCACAGCATCGCTAGCGCGAAAAGCTGGATGATTACGAACGGGATGATGCCGATGTAGATGTCTCGGGTGGTGATCTCCGGCGGGGCAACGCCGCGCAGGAAGAACAAGGTCGGGCCGAGCGGCGGGTGCATGTACGAGGTCTGCAGGTTCATCGCGATCATGATGCCGAGCCAGACCGGATCGACCTTGTGGACAGCCATCAGCGGCACCGCGACGATCGGAACCACCACGAAGATGATCTCGAAGGCGTCCATCACGAAACCGAGCAAAAACATCGCCGCCATGACGACGAGGATGGCCCCGGTCGCGCCCCCTGGCAGGCCGCCGAGCGCGCGGTGCACCATGTCGTCGCCGCCGAGCCCGCGGAAGACGAGGCTGAACATGGTGGCGCCGATGAGAATGACGAAGATCATACAGGTGACTTGCGTCGTGCGCTGCACCACGGACGAAAGCGCTGCGCCGAGCGTGCCTTTGATCGCCGCGAGCAGGATCGAGCCGACCGCGCCGACCGAAGCGGCTTCGGTCGGCGTCGCGATGCCCCCGAGGATCGAGCCCAGCACGGCAAGGATGAGAAGAAGCGGCGCGACAAGCACCACGACCAGACGGCGCACCAGGGCGAAGCCTTTCGGCGCGGTAGGGTCCGGCGGGACCGCCGGCGACGTCGCCGGAAAGAATACCGCCATGCCGATCAGATAAAGAATGTAGAGCCCGACCAGCGCGAAGCCCGGAATGAGCGCGCCGGCGAACAGGTCGCTGACCGTCACCGATGATGGCGCGAAATTGCCCTGCTGAAGCTGCGCCGCCTGATAGGCGGTGGAAAGCTGGTCGCCGAGAAGCACCAGCACGGTTGCCGGCGGGAAAATCTGCGCCAGCGTCGCCGTGGCGGCCACGGTGCCGGCGGCCAGTCGCTTGTCATAGCCGTGGCGCAGCATGGTCGGCAGCACGATCAGGCCCATGGTGACGGTGGTGGCGCCGACCACCCCCTTGGCCGCGGCGAGCAAGGTGCCGACGATGGCGACCGAGATGCCCAGGCCGCCGCGCAAGGTGCCGAACAGCCGGGCCATTGTTTCGAGCAACTCCTCGGCGATGCGCGAGCGCTCCAGCATCACGCCCATGAAGATGAACAACGGGATCGCCAGCAGCACCTCGTTGGTCATCACGCCATAGACGCGCTGGGGCAGCGCGCCGAGGAACGAGAAGCTCATGATGCCGGCAAGGTGGCCGAGCAGCGCGAAACCGAGCGACACGCCGCCCAGCGTCAGCGCCACCGGATAGCCGAAGAACAGGCAACCGCAAACCGCGACGACCATCAGGATGGCGAGGACTTCAGCGACCGGCATGCAGCACGTCGATCGCGCGGATCGCCTGGGCGACGCCCTGTAGCGCCATCATCACGGCGAACAGCGGGATCAGCGTCTTCAGCAGGAACACCGCCGGCAGCCCCGACGTCTCGCGCGAGGTTTCCAGGATCGCCCAGGAGCGCGCCACATAAGGCAGCGCGAACCAGAACAGCACCAGCATGAACGGCAGCAGGAGCAGCAGCGCGCCGCAGAGATCGACCAGCGCGCGCCGGTGTGGCCCGGCGTCGGCGTAGAACACATCGACGCGAACATGGCCGCCCTCGCGGAGCGTCCAGGCCGCGGCCAGCATGAACAGCGTGGCGTGGCCATAGATGATAGTCTCGGTCAGCCAGATAGAGCCGAGGCCGAACACATAGCGCAGCAGCACCACGGCGAACTGCACCAGCACCACCAGCAGGCACAGCCACGCCGCCGTGCGCCCGATTGCCGCATTGAGGCGATCGATGCGGCCGGCGAATACCAGCGTTGCGGATGTGGTGCGAGAGGCGTCCGGCATTGCTATAGTGTAGCGCAAATCGGATTGCCGGAGGCCCCATGGCGCACGACCACACGCACGATCACGATCACGGTTCGGAGCTTACGGAGACGCAGCTTCGCGTCCGTGCGCTGGAAACGGTGCTGACCGAGAAGGGCTACATCGACCCGGCGGCGCTTGACGCCATCGTCGAGGCCTACGAGACAAAGATCGGGCCGCGCAACGGCGCGGTGGTGGTGGCTCGGGCCTGGGCCAATCCGGAGTTCAAGAAGGCGCTGCTCGCCGATGCCACAAAGGCGGTCGCCTCGATGGGTCACATGAGCCGGGTCGGCGATCATCTGGTCGCGGTCGAGAACACGCCGAAGCGGCACAACATGATCGTCTGCACGCTGTGCTCCTGCTACCCGTGGGAGGTGCTGGGGCTACCGCCGGTCTGGTACAAGTCGGCGCCCTATCGTTCTCGCGCGGTAAAGGACCCGCGCGGCGTGCTCAACGATTTCGGCATCGACCTGCCGAAGGATACCGAAGTGCGGGTGTGGGACTCCACCGCCGAGACGCGTTTCATCGTGCTGCCGATGCGCCCGGCCGGCACGGAAGGCTGGAGCGAGGACAAGCTCGCCGACCTGGTGACGCGCGACTGCATGATCGGCACCGGCCTCCCGCTCGACCCGGGAGCGAAGTGATGGACGGCGTTCACGACATGGGCGGCATGGACGGCTTCGGCAAGGTCGAGGTCGAGAAGAACGAGCCGCCGTTCCACGCGCCTTGGGAGGGCCGGGTGCTAGCGATGCAGCGCGCCATGGGCTACGCGGGAGCCTGGCACATCGACCATTCGCGCTTCGCGCAGGAGAAGCTGCCGCCTTTGAGCTACCTGGGCACATCCTATTATCAGCGCTGGATGATGGCGATGGAGAGCAACGTCACCGAGCGAGGCTATGCCACGCCGGAAGAATTGAAGGCCGGCCACGCCAAAACGGCCGGCAAGAACCTGCCACGCAAGCTCACCCCTGATGTGGTCGAGGCGGGCCTGTCGCGCAGCTCGTTCTACCGCCAGCAGCAGGGACCGCAGAAGTTCAAGCCGGGCGACAAAGTGCGCACCGCGAACATCCATCCGGCGACCCACACCCGGCTGCCACGCTACGCCCGCGACAAGGTCGGCGTAGTCGAGATGTGCCACGGCTGCCATATGTATCCGGACTCGGTCGCGACCGACCGCGGCGACAATCCGCAGTGGCTCTACACGGTGGTGTTCGACAGCCGCGAACTGTGGGGCCCGGACGCCGATCCGACCTTGAAGATCTCGATCGACGCTTTCGAGCCCTATCTCGTAAAGGCATGACGGGTTTGGCAGCACCTCTCGTGGATGGATCGTGCCATGCCTGAGATCGACCCCGCCGCGGCGCGGCGCGCCGCCATCGAGGTGCCGAGCATCCCCTGCGACGCCGAAGGGCCAGTGTTCCGCGAGCCGTGGGAGGCGCAGGCTTTCGCGATAACGCTGGCACTTTATGACCGCGGGCTGTTCAAGTGGCCGGAATGGGCGGCGATCCTCGGCGACGAGATCAAGAAGGCGCAGGCTGCCGGCGATCCCGACACCGGCGAGACCTATTATTGGCACTGGCTCGCCGCCCTGGAGCGGATCGTCGCCGAGAAGGGCGTCACCGACGCCGTCACATTGCGCAAATACTTCGACGCCTGGGACCATGCCGCCGACCGCACGCCGCACGGCAAGGCCATCGAGTTGAAGGCAGAAGATTTTTGGTAGAATTCCACCGTCCGTGTCAGACTGCGCGCTCCGGCGTCTGGATATGCTCGGGACGCACGCCGTTGCCGACCAGCCACGCCGGAATGATACGAAGTATCGGGAACCACTGGATCAGCCGCATCACGAACGGCGGCTTCGGCCGTTCGGTGCTGTTCAGCGCCGGCGACAGCAGCTTGTTCTGCACGATCACCTGCATGCGCTGGATCACCCGCATCGGCAAGGTGCGGCGCGACTGAACGGCGGCAAGGTGCTCGCTGGTCACAGCGTTGGCACGAAGCGGCTCGGCCAGGATGTTGGCGGCAGCAACCGCGTCCTGCACCGCGAGGTTGACGCCGACGCCGCCGACCGGCGACATGGCGTGAGCGGCGTCGCCGATGCAGAGCAGCCCCGGCCGGTGCCACTCGCGCAGGCGGTCAATCGCCACCGTCAGCAGCTTGATGTCGTCGAAGCTTTCCAACTCATCGACGCGGTCCTTCAGGAACGGTTCCAACTCCGCGATCCGGGCGCGGAAGGCAGGCAGCCCCTCGCGCTTGACCATGTCGATGCCGCCTTTGGGGATCACATACGCACACTGCCAATAGTCGCCGCGGTTGAGCATCACCATCATCATGCCGGCTTCGATGTGCCCACCGGTCTCCGAAGTGTCGCTGCTCCGCCGCGACAGCCGGAACCACAGCACGTCGATCGGCGCACCGATGTCCTCGACCGCCAGGCCGGCGCGCTCACGCACGGTGGAATGGCGGCCGTCGCAGCCGACCACCAGCGCGGCATGGATTTCGATGTCGCCGTCCGGCGTCTTGGCGCGAAGCCCGATGACGCGATCGTGCTCCGAAATCAGGTCGGTGGCGTCGGCCTCCATCAGTAGATGGAAACTCGGATAACGTTTGGCCCGTTCGGCGAGGAAATTCAGGAAATCCCACTGCGGCATCAGCGCGACGAACTTGCACTGCGTCGGCAGATGGCTGAAGTCGACCATCGGAATGCGCTCGGCGCCCACTTGGAATGCGAGCCGCGACACCTCGTCGTGCGGAACCTTCAGAAATTCGTCGAGCAGGCCGAGCTCGTACATCAACTCGAGGGTCGAGGGGTGCACGGTGTCACCGCGGAAGTCGCGGAAGAAGTCCTTGTGCTTCTCAAGCACGGTGACGTCGATTCCGGCACGCGCCAGCAGAAAGCCCAGCATTATTCCGGCCGGTCCGCCGCCGGCGATGGCGCAGCGCGTGGTGATCGGCCCGGCCACGCTCAGAAGCAGGCGCCGCGCTCGGCCACCATGTAGCCGAGCAGCAGCAAGGTGCCGAAGCCGAGCACCACCACCGCAGCCCCGACCTCGATGCCACGCATCGCCAGCATGCCGTAGCCCGAGCGGGTGCCTGCGATCTGCTTGGCGGCCGAGCGGAATCCGACCGCGAGCGTGGCGATGGCGGCGACCGTGATGGCGGTGCCAAGTCCCATCATGAAGGTCGCAGCGACACCTGCCCAGAACAGGCCCTGCGCCAGCGCGAACACGAGTACGATGATGGCGCCGGAACACGGCCGCAAGCCGACCGCGACAATCGCGGAGAAGCCACGCCGCCAACCGCCGGGCCCGGCCAACTCCTCCGGCTCCGGGCCGTGGGCGTGGCCCCAGGCCGAGCCATGGTCGTGGTCGTGAGCATGATGATGCCCGTGATCATGGCCGTGACCGTGCTGAGGATGCCCATGATCGTGCACGTGGTCGTGATGCGCATGATCGTGGCAGTGATCGTCATGCTTGTGGTCGTGGTGCTTATGCTCGGGCGGCGTCACCGCAGCCCCGACCGCGTGCAGCGGCCGGCTGCTCAGGCTGCGCGCCTCGCGAAGGAAGCCCCTCCCCTTGACCCAGATCAGTCGCGCGCCAACCAGCATGATCAGCGCATAGCTCACCAGCTCGATCACCCGTCCGGCGCTGCACATCTGGCCAGCGGTGGCGTTAAGCAGCACCGCCGCGATGCCGACGACCGCCACCGCAACGAACGCCTGCAGTAGCGCCGAGGCGAACGACAGCACCACGCCGCGCCGCCAGGTTTCCTCGTTGGCAACCAGATACGACGAGATCACCGCCTTGCCGTGGCCCGGGCCGGCGGCGTGGAAGATGCCATAGAGAAAAGAGATGCCGAGCAAAGTCCACACCGCGCTGCCGTCGGTCTTGGCAGAACGAATGACGGCCGACATGCTGCGGTAGAATTCCGCCTGCTTGGCGAACATCCAACCGAGGATGCCGCTGGAGGGTATGGTGTCGCCGCGCGGGCCGAACGCGCTGCCCTGGGCGTACACCGCGTCGGCTGCGACCAAGACAGCGGCGGCGGCGAGCAACGTGAGCGCCAGGGCCATGCGCCCGGTCATGCGGTTCACGGGCATTTGACGTTGATCTTGTTGGCGAAAGCCTCGCCATAGCTGTCGCTCGGAATCTTGCCGTCCGCCGGGATGTCCGCCAGCATCTGCGCCATCTCCTTGGTCAGTTCGTGCGGCTTGCCGACGTTGAACTGGCAGCCGGCGGGCGCCGTTTCCAGCGCCACCGCGTCCTTCTCGGCCAGGGCGAAATCGACGAAATAGGTCGGATCGAACACCTGGAAGTTGACCGACTTGGCCTTCAGCGGAGTCTTCAGCGGAAGAAGGAAGAACAAGGTGAGCACCGCCTCCTTGGGGTCGAATTCGAGGTGGTATTCCTTCGGATCGACGAAGGCGAGCTCCTTGCCGCCGGCCTTGGCGTACGTGAAGAAGTCATATTCCTTGAGCGACTCGACGTTGACCTGCGCCAGCGGCTGCAACTCCGCGCTGGTGAACTCGCCCTTCTTCTTCTGCTCCAGCCCCTGCACGGCGAAGGCCGAATACATGTCGTCGAAGGTCCAGGCGTGGCGCATGCCGACAACCGCGCCGTCCGGCCCGTAGACCACCGCGCTTTTCATGGTGACCCAGACATGCGGATGCGCCGATACCGAGCCTGCGCCAAGCAGCAGGCTCGCGAGGGTGCACGCCAGAATGAGGAGGCGGTTCATGCGAGCGGTCAAGATAACATGGACTGGGGCGGAATGGAGGCCGTAAGCTTCTCGCCGCCATGCAAGTCCCCAATTCGTCCGGCACGACCAGCCCAAAATTGCGGCCGCCGGCCGGCGCCTGCGACTGTCACATGCACATCTATGA
>Ga0075522_10003538_pt1 | contig 11370 bp, 27 predicted proteins | sample NGEPerA_FD_74796 | JGI IMG/M metagenome (GOLD analysis project Ga0075522, IMG submission 74796) | Arctic peat soil microbial communities from the Barrow Environmental Observatory site, Barrow, Alaska, USA - NGEE PermafrostL2-A | ecosystem: Environmental > Terrestrial > Soil > Wetlands > Peat ... | reverse complement strand
TTGGGCTCCGGTTCAGCAATCCCCGCGGCAGCCAAATGCGCGCCGGTGGGGGCTGACTGCGTATTCTCTTCAAACTCATCCGCGACGAACACGGCAGTCTTGACGAGGGCCGCGATTTCATCGGCCTTCTCCCGTTTAGCTCCGTAATTGTGCGCGCCCATCAATTCTTCGAGCAGTTCTAAAATGCGTTCTTTCATGGTTACCGCCCTTTCATCATCAAACCGCCATAGGCACCCATATTCGGCAACTTCTCCACCTTCGGCTTGGGCGGCTGCATCTCGTGCGGTGCTTTCATTGGCTTTGCGAACGCTTCAGCCGCCACGCGGCCTTGACCGGACGCCATACGCGGCGTGAAGGACGCCGAATGCCCGAGGTCTCTAGCTATTGGGAATCTCATTTAGCCTCCAGAATGTCTTTTGCGTGCTCACGTTGCCACCATTCGCGCAGGTGTTTCTTCAAATCTGCCGCAAGTCGCGCCAGCCCGTCGTTCCGGGATGCCTTAGCATCTACTTCGACGGCACATAGGCACCGGAACTCCAATTCGAGCTCGCGAAGGGCCGCCATCCGGTCACCGTTAGGCGCGTTTTGCGAAACGCCCATGCCCCCCGCGTTTCGGCATCTTCGAGAGCAGGGCGTCGATACATGCTTGCTTGTTGCTGTCCCCGGCCCCGTAGCGCTCGTGGTCCAGCCCGCAGACGTCACACTTGCCGATGAAGGCCGTCGCCGTGGGCCTGGTCGCCCCTTCCAGCGGAGCATTCAAGTCAATCGGTGCGAGCTTATAGTCCGAGATGTCGGGCTCCCGCTTCGTCGGCCGAAACTTGCACGCGATCAAGTACGCGAGGCCGGCAGAGGACATAATCAAGCCAGCGGCCGGAATCCAATAATCGAGATGATGAATCATTGTCCGTTCCTAGCCGACATTGCCAAGGCACCCGGCGCATCTATTTTCAGCGCCCCATCGCCGGACCCATCAGACCAATCGCGCTCCTGGACGGCCTGAATCTGGCACCCGAACGCTTGCGCCAGCCTCCGAACCTCGCCGGGCCCGTCTGACTCGAGGACAGCCCCCAAGAAATCACGCAGCGCCGCGCTCGCCGTAACATCGTCAACCAGCACCGGGCTGCTGAGTGCGTCTTCCATGTCAACGTGTCTCCGCGCCCCAAACGTCGCGCAACGCTTTCGCTTTCGCCACTTCGAGATCCAGGCCGCCATCGAAGTGCATAATCGCCACACGCTCGAAATACGTCACGACTAATTCAGACGGCCAGCGGTCAAGAGGCGGGATGTTCACTCTGCCGAACGCCGCTGCGGCTCACGAAAGGGCCTCGATTGCTTCGGCGATCTGCTCGCGCCAACGCTCAGCCGTATCGGAGTGGTTGAATTTGAGGTAGTACCAGCGACCGCAAGGCTCGTCATGCAGTCCCGCCCCCGGCCCATACTCGCCATAGTCCGGCTCCGTTCGATGGGCTATCAGCATCACGGCGCTTATAGGCAGGACTTCGGTGAACTGAATATTCCCCATAACCGGAATTGCGGATTGGCCGAAGATCCTCAACCAGCGGAGGGGTGCTGGGGGCTGCACTTCCAGGAGTAGCCTCTCAACCGCTTCGCTTCTCCTCTTGATCGCGGGTGGCGTTTCAAACCGAGTCATCTTGCGGGACGGCGCTTTTGCCAACGCGACGGCCGCCGCAATTGCCGGGAGGGCGATTAGCCGGCCTAGTAGTTTTCTGCGATTCAGTTTCACGCTATGGGTCCCTTTTCAATTTCAGGGTTTCGGGTTTCCGATTTTTGGGCGACAGCACCCTCACCCCACGCTGGAATCTCGTGAATCGCGTCGGGGTCTGGGGGTATCATTGGGGTCACGGGTTGGGAGGTCCGCTCGCCACTCTCGCGGCGCTGCCGGGTGTCTCCACCCGACCGGTTAGGGCATACGTTCCCGCCTTGGCGTTCCAACATCTCGTGACCCCAATCTTGCGTCACTAAGCCTCGATAAACGGACAGTCTTCCGACTCTTCCTCAACCGGCAGGTGACCGTTCACGAAAACGAACAGCGCGACCGCAAAGGCTTCGCCCCACGAGCCGCAAGCGTGATGACGACCACGACCAGCCACAACCCACTGCCCGCAAAACTTCCGCACCCGCATCTTCGCAACATTAGGGGCATCGGCAGTCAGGGTGTCGGCCAACTCCTCAATCTGAGGTAAGTTCAGCCGGAACCGCGCTACAGAGACCGCCCGAGAGCGCCTTGCGGTCATGCGTCGCTCCAGCCGAGTAGATCGCCAAGTTCGCGGTTGGCTAGTAAATCCGCAAGCGCCCGATGGTCATCCGCAGTGAAGCCGGGCACAACCCCGTGACGAACCTGCGCCGCTGCCTGTCCTAGCGTTTCAAGTCCACACCGCAACAACCAATGCTTCGCGCTGCGCGGCAGGTTTGTATCTTGGATCTTAATGCTTGGGACGGCTACTATGGACGCTGGAACCCCGCCACCTTGGGTCGATGGTACCTTTTCGGAATTCAGTGGTTGCCCGGTTTCGATGTACCCTCCCGCGGGGTGGGCGTCGCCTCGCGCGCCCTGCGGTAAGTGGGTCTGCTTCTTCGTCGGAGTCATCGTTGATTCAATGAGACTTACGTGTTCTCGTTCTGCCATGCGGTAAGTAGTGAGTTAGCGCGGCGTTCACTGCGGATACTGTTGGTATGGCCCGTACTGAATCCAGCCCACGACACAGCTTGAACAGTTAGCCGACCACGTGAAGCCACCGGGGGAGAGGCGGCCGTTCAGGGTTCCTTGCGCGTTAGCGGCGGCGGTGGTTAGCGGGATGATGAGCAGCGTGCAGGGACCGCTCGCGCAAGCCGTCGACAGATCCTTAATGGTGATCGTTGCGGACGTGCCGGTTGTCATCTGGAAGCCCATGGCGCCAATCCGCACCGTCGAGGCTACAACGGTAGTATCGACGTTGGGCACGTAGCCATTGATAGTATCGGCGCCGAGCGCCAAGCCGGCCGTGATTAAGTATATGAGTGTACGTCGCATGTGATCCTTTCTAGCGTTGCTTCCCGTCGCTCGGTCGCGTGAGTAGTCGCCTGGCCATCGGCGGGAGGTCGATCACCGGCGCGTTGTTCACTGCGTCGAGCTGTTCCTGCGTCGCGACGGGGAAGTTGAACGTCACTGACACACCGGAGCCGCGATCGTTCGTCGTTTGCTCAGCGTACTGGCCGCCCATCTCTTTTGCGGCTTGCTCGATCGTTGCGCGGTAGGCGCGATCCAACACGGCAAACTCGGCGATGTCGAGCGGCTGGGACGGTTGGCCTTCGATCTCGGGTGGGTCGAGCCGCTTCTCGATTCGCGCAGCGTGCCGATTCAGCTTCCGCATGCGGACTTGCTGGAGCGCTACACCGGTTGAGACTGCCTCAGCGTCGATCAGTGATTGATATCGAGCGAGCAGCGCCTTGAACTTCGGGTTACGCTTCCACCGGTATATTGCTCCTATCGGAACTTCGAGAAGGCTTGCAACCTCTTGAGCCTGCTTACCTTCCGAGAATGCCTTAGCTGCGTTAGCCCATCGAAATCCCCTCGGTCTCAGGTCCCTGCGATACTGAACCACGTTCGCAGGTTTCAAACTAATGATACCCGATGGAGATTCAGGTGAAGGCTGGATGTTGTTCGATTCAGGCATGTTCTAACTCTGCAAGTTCGGATGATGGCGCCTGCGCGAAGCGCGGCTGTTTTTCGCTCTAGGTTGGTGTCTTTGCTCTGTGTATATATACGTGTTCAACCTGAGAGATACGGTTTGTTCAATCTGGGTTGAACGCTTTTCAGTTCACTTTGCGTTCGTTTTGTTCTGCCCAAGCCTTTGCGGCGCGCACGGTTGAAGACAATCCGCCGGCAAATCTGCGGGCCCTGGTATAGCTGAACACTGGCGACTTGAGATCATACGCGCTACGCTTACCGGATGGCCCGCGGATGGCTTCGAGATGGCCGGCGCTCGCGAGCTCTTTCAGGGAGCTATTGACAGCGCCGAGGCTGACGCCGACAGCTTCCGCGATGAAACGTTGGCCGACTCGTACCCGTGCGCCATCGAACGCGCAGCCGGCGAGGAATGAATACACTACGCGCGATTTAAGGCTGACTCGGGTGTCTGTTAGAACTTCCATAGGTACCTTTGCGTAACGTCGGGGGTTGGATTTCATCGGCGCATTGGGGTGACATGGATGTCACCTGAAACTAATTCGAGCGACTACTAACCCCATGCTGCGCCAGCAACAGCCGCCCCTTAGCCGTCAAAGCCTTACCGCCGAGCACGTGCACCACGCCATCGTCCGGCCTGGGCTGCTCCTCGAGCGCATGCGGTTGCTGTAACCGCGATCCGGTTTCCGCGCGGCTATGGGACTTGGCGCCGAACTCGCGGATTGAGTAGCCCGCGGGCAACCACTGGGCGTCGGATGTGCGACTCACTGGTACTCCTGCCGCATCTTCAGGCCGAACCCGTTGTTTCGCACGTGCCGGAATGCCTTAAAGGTCAATTCCTTGCCCATTATCGGCTGGTTCCAGATTGTTTGCGACGATTGGGGGTTAATGAGACGTTCGCGCGCCTGGCTGTGCGTCGGTTGGTTGCGAGCGCGGTCTAGCGTTTCCTGCGCGACCTCCGGCTCGACATAGAGCGTTGCATACTTCAGCTTCGAGCGCGAGCCAGTCCCGAAAATCTGCTGCTCATTTGCGAGCGTCTGGACTTCGGCCGGGGTGGCCATGCGCCAGAGCGCGCCGGACTTGTGCTGCACGCGGATCGAATGAGTGGACGATGGCAGCGGGCCTAATGCCTTGCAAACCATATCGAGATAAGGGCTTATGTGAGTTGCTGCTATGAGCATAGGTGGGGCGGACGGATGGATTTAATTGGGAAGCTTAAGGGCTACAGTGGCAACGTGCTCGCCTTGAAACGCCGCTGAGACGACGCGCGGGATTGGGACCCGCAGCGGGAGTGGTGCTGATGCAGATTATGCTACAGGTTGTGACTAATATGCAACATTTATTTTGAGCACACCTCTCCGGGAGTCTACGCGCACGCGTCGCACCGAAACATCCCCTTTGTTTGCAATAGCAGCGAATCAAGTTCTGCGGCAATGGTGACAAACGGCTGCGGGCGGTCACCGGGAAGGACAGGTGCGCTTGTGGGCGCTATTCGGTCAAGACAGCCGCGGCCAGGCGGCACAAGTGCGAAGCGAAAATTGTTGACACAAACTAATTATTTGTGGCATAATCTAATTATGGCAAAGAGGAAACCAAGGCGCGGCGCTCCAGTGGGGCACCCAGGGCACGGCGGACGGCCGAAGAAGCCAGCGTTTTGCGCGCGCTGCGGGAAGAAATGCCCGAGCACGCGCGAAGCCAGGGAGCATTGCAGATGACGCCGACTCCAGTTTTGCGTATCAGCACGCGAGGCAATCCGCTAGTCGCGAAGGAATGCAAGCGATGCGGGCATAAATGGCTTTCGTATCGGGTTGCAGGGAAGCGCTGCGCAAAATGCATGCTGCCGTTCGCAACCCCAGCGTGGGCCAACCCGAGCCGAACTCCAATGTGGATCGGCTCTCTTGAGGCGCTCAAGAGCCAAGTGATAATTACACCTTCTGGCTGTTGGGAATGGCGGCGTGGGCGAACGACGTACGGGTATGGGGTGCTGACTTTCACGATGGATGGGATTCAGCGCCGGGGGATGGCCCACCGCGCGGCATGGGCTTTTGCAAACGGATGTCCCTATCCACAAGGGCGTATTTTTATTTGCCACAAGTGCGACAATCCGCCATGCTGCAACCCAGCGCATCTGTTTGCTGGATCGGCAAGCGACAATATGCGCGACTGCGTGGCAAAGAACCGCCACAAACAAGGGGCTGAGAAATTTTGCGTTCGCGGCCATTCTAAAATACCCGCGAATCTTTATTTTCATATAGGCAAAAATGGGCGACTCGTACGGGTCTGCAAGCTTTGCCAGGCGACCCGCATGAAGGCTTACCATTTACGCATGAAGGGCAAAGCCGCATGACCTGCGCAATTTATTGCCGCGTTTCCTGCGCTGACCAGAGCTGTGCAATCCAACTAGCCGAACTCCGATCGCACGCGGCCCGCTTCGAGATGACCGTGTACGCCGAATTTATAGATCACGGCGTATCCGGCGCCAAAGCATCGCGGCCTCAATTGGATCGGATGCTAGCGGACGCCCGCGCGAAACGCTTCGATGTGGTGCTGGTGTCCAAGCTGGACAGGCTTGGGCGATCCGTGCTCCACCTCGCGCAACTCATGGAAACGTTTCAGGGATTAAAGATCGGGCTCACCGCGGTTTCCCAGGGTTTAGAATTTAATCCCAACAATCCGATCTCCCGAATGCTGTTCACGATGCTGTCGGCCGTCGCCGAGTTTGAGAGGGCGTTAATTTTAGAACGGAGCACCGCGGGCATTCAGGCTGCGCGCGCTAAGGGCATTCGCTTCGGGCCACCCATGAAAGTGTTCGACCGTGAACTGGCTGCGCGTCTGCGAGCGGAGGGCCGATCGTGGAAATCGATTAGCGAGGCGACGGGCGTGGCAGTGTCTACGCTGCGGGAGAATGTGCCGAAGTGTGTCGCGCATGCGGAGGGCTAGTGCGGCCATGTGGTCAGATTGCTGCGACTTCGATAATTTCAGAGCACTTTGCCCAGCGAATCCAGTCAGCTAGAGTGACGATGCGCGGTTTCGTTCGATACCCATTGTCGTGAATGAAAAACACGAATCCTCCATGACTGCGGGTAACTTTGCGAAAAACGTAGCCGTTAAGGGCGAGCGAATTAGGAAACTCGCGACCAATCTCATCGCCAATATTGGGTTCAATTCTGGGGTCTCGGCTCATTTCGCTCCCATCCTCTCCCGCGCGTCGTTCGCCCGCATAATTTGTTCAGCCACATATTGGGCGCATGCCGCGGAACACTCCACCGGGATCGACAATGCCTTTGTCGTCGCACATGACGCAATCGGCGTATTGGGGAAATGCGTTTCGGTCTTCTCTCATGCGCTCAACCTTTCGGCTTGCTGGATTCTGAAATCTGCGAACTCGTCGCGGGTGCGTCCGGGATGCTCGCGCTCCCAGGCGGCGTAGTCGCGTTCGAACTGCTCTTTCTCTATCTCGGCCGCCGCGAATCGGCGTGTTTCGGGCGTAATTTTTACCCGCATGAGCACACAGGGGGATTCCTCCTCGTATCGGTTTTTGTTCAACCACGTCGCCGCATACGGTTGATGCTCTGGGTCCCGGTTCAAATAATACGGGGCATGAGCGACCACCGCGGCGATTATTTTGTCCATCAGCGCGTTAGTGCTGCCGTGTTTCTTGAAAGCCTTAAGCGCGGCTTTCTTGTCGACCTTGCGCCAGTAGGCCGGCCAGAATTCATTCTCGAAGCGTTCGTTCTGGAGGGTTCCGAGGCTCGGCTGTGCAGCCGGCGTTTCGGGCGTTTCCAGGGAAGCGAAGAGTGAATCTGACAGAACCCCATCCGGCGCAGCCGGTGGGGAAATGGGTTTACCAACTCCAATACCAACACCTTCTCCAACCCCTATACCATGACCTGTTTTTGGTGGATTTTTTAGAAGTTTTTCCAAAAGATTGACACCATTATTAGTTAATAGTGATTTCTTGTGCCTCAAATAATCCTCACGCCACTCCATCAGGGATTCATGCGGGGGCTTTGGGCTCTTTTCTGAGGTCGCATCTGCGTACTTTTTGAGGTACTTTGCGGAGGTTTCCCACTGCCCCCAAACCTCACTCTCGTGCTGATAGAGAAAAAGCAGGTAGGACGAATGGTACTCACTCACCCACTCGTGGATCTGGTCTGCCGTGGGGACCTCGGGGAACCGAGAGTAGGCTGTACTGATGATCTTCGCGTAGTTGATCTCCAGCCGGCCGTAGGCATTCCCTAGTAGAAAAAGAACGGGCCAGTTCAATCTTGCCATCAGGCTCAAGCGAGCCATGCGATCACCGTTAAAGAAGCCGTCCGCGTCGATGATTGCCATCTATGCGGCGCGATCCCTTCGACGGCGAAGGGACCTGTTTTTACGGCGAAGAAATAGAAGCCTCGCTATACGTCCTGTCTCTTTCTCTTCCGAAGTAATAATCGCGCCGCGCATCTCCACCCCTCCAACCCCAAATCAATCAGCAAAATCCAGGGCGGGAGCGTGCGCCCTCATCACGGACATCTCGACGTCCGTCAAATCCCAGGCAGCGCATACCACCCACGCGTCCTTGCCGATGCGCTTTAGTAGGTAAGGGTCGCGCGGTATGGCGGTCCAGGTGCTGCTTGTACTCTCGCAGGGCCGAATAGGCTTGCTCCTGCGTCACTCCCATCGTGGCTACATTCATCTTGGATTTCTCTCCTCAATACCCAGCTTTTGCTATCTCGACAATCACTTCCTCGACAGCCCTTGGCCCCATGTGTTCTTTTGGCGGCACTACCGCGCCGAGTGGACCGACGCAGCGCGTTGACCCAAATTCTGAATATGAGATCGCCCGAACATATCCGTACTTATCCAGGCGGAAGCGAACTTGGTCATCCGCCGTAGCTGCGCGCCATTTGGGCTTCATAGCACTTTTTCCTCTTGCGTGACTACCTCTCCAGGCTTGGTGCTTTCAGCGTCCGGCGGAGTGTCTTGGGATGACGCCGTGCCGTTTGCAGGGGCGCGGGCTGCGAATACTGCTTTTGCTCGTTGCACAAACCTCAGATCGTCAAAGGCTAGCCCCTCGGGCGTCATCCGTGTCAGACCGATGGCAGCCGTATCGCTCAACATGGTGAACATTTTCTGAGTGAGCGCCAGTAATCCAGCCAGCGTATCGAGGGTATCGTCTTCTTTGTCTGCATCTTTTTGGAAGGCTTTTGTATACTCAATAGCCGAGCCAAGTTCCGCTTCCAGTTCCGTAGCTATCTCGACAAGAGTTCCTGTATCGCACGCTGGAGGCTCCGATAGCGCTCTAGTAACGATGCTGTATGCCGCCTGATTTGCCTTCTGCGCGGCGCCTCTTTCGCTGATGGCTTGATCGCGCTCTATTTTTGTGGCGTGCTCATGGTTGATCCAGAACGAAACTTGCTCTTCCAGTTCTGCGATCCTCGCAATCAACTGCTCCCGTGTTGGCTTGTTGGTCATTGGCCGTCTCCCGAAAGCCCTCTGCTCTGCAAAACCTTGGCATAGCTTTCAGCGCTCTCGCCTACGTCTCGCCAGTCGATACAGCCATATCCCCTGGGAACCTCTCGGCAGCGTGGCGGAATGTGCTTACCCTTCACCAGCGGAACCCATTCGGGACCACCCGACGGTGACGCGTCTGCTATGTGAACGACTTTTACCACCATCTTGCTCTCGAATGTCTTGCCGAGCCAGACGCCCAAGGTGAGCGCAACGGCGACCGAAATAACCCAGGCTAAAAATATGCGAATCATTTTCCATCCTCGATTTCCCTGGCGCACTCGCTCAATAGTCCGTCGTAGGTGTCGCGCGCAATAGTGACTAGCCCGTGATCGTCGGATGGGTGCATGACGTTGCCGATCAAATGCGTCACAAACCACGCCAGCGCCGCGACCTTCTGCGGGTCCGGTCTCCGTGATGAGTATCGATTGGCGCGGTGAATGCAATCTGCCGCCGCTGCCCGTACCGTCTCAATATCGATTGCGTTCATTTCCCCTCCTCAATTTCCCTGGCGCACTGTTCAATGAAGCGAATATCGCAAAAACACTGGTAGCCACGCCAAGCTGGGCATCCCTCATCGTGCATGTCGCCGCGATCCAAGACGCTCGCCAGCACCAGCCGGCCAATTGCTGGAGAGTCTTGAATTACAGCCCTGCCGCCGCGAGGTTGATCTGCGATTCGCTCCGCCGCTTTCCGTACCGTCTCCAGTTCGCTCATTTGCTGTCCTTTGGTGCTTTTGACGCAGCGTCCCGCGAGATTGCGGGTGCTGACACCCGGGCGGTTTCGGGGGTAGCCCGCATCCTTAGCTCGGCGATTTCCTGACGTAGCGCCGCATTTTCGCGCATCAGTTGCTCCATTCTCGGCCCGACATAATCCAAAGTGCGCAGTATGATCTTGTCAATAACATCACCCATCGTGGCGTCGAGCCCACGCCGAACACCTTCATCTACCCCTTCTTCGATGGCCTTGTGAAACCACATCATTCGCGCCCTCCTAAAAACGGCCCGGCTTCCTCTGCCTTCGACTCTGCTTTTGCGTTGCTTCCAGCGGAGGGTTGAGCGTTGGGGGTTGTGCCGCTTGCAGGGTCTAATTGCATCGTTGTCATAACCCGAGCACCACGGCTGTTTTTTTGAAAGATTTCTCTGCGCCCTCCGGGCCTGCTTTGTTGTACATCAACCCGCCGAATCCATCGGTGGGAAGAATCGCTTTCCGGCAATGCGGGCAGGCCGGGACCATTGTGCGGCTGCGCCACGCCTTTTCAATTTCCTGCGCAGACTTCAGGACGAGTCCCTTTTCTTCTCGAAGTTTCACCTGCTCGGCGCGCGCCTTCAGTGAGCCAGTGAAAGCGCTATATTCTCGGTAGAAGCGCTGAAGCGCCCAAAATGCGCTGATCTGTTTCCCGCAATCCTTGCAAGTCACCACTTCCCCTACGTCGTCCATGATGATGTTGATATGTGGACAATCACCCACCCAGCCGCGTTTCCTTGAGAACTCATCGCTAGTCTTACGCCAGAGAGATAGATCGCCAATATCGATCAACTTCTGCGGCTCTTCCGATTTCTTCAAACTCATTGGCCTTCTCCTGAAACCGGCACGGTCTTCTCCTCCGCAGACTCTGCGGGACGCAACGGCTCAGGCAGGATGCCGGCGGCCTTCGCGCGTTCGAGCGTTTTACAGGCTCCGCAATTAGCAAAACCAGTCCCGCTGCCATGCCAAGATTCCAGCGCCGCCGTCAACTCCACCGCGATCTCCCGCAGGGCCTTTACGCTCCGCAACTCCTCGCTTGGTTGAGCCGTAGCGTTTGTAGGGGGCTGCGGGAGCGGCATCCAGTGGGTCGGATCAGCTACCCTCAATCCGTCCCCAAACTTTACGGTCCATGCGTAAGGACCCTTGGGAAACACCGCACCTACAGGAATGGTTCGGCTCTTGCGGCCCCACCAGCAACCTTCCCCCCACCAGACCATAACCGTCTGATCCTTCGGCGCGGTCTCAATCGGCTGCCATTGGCTTCGCAGCTCCTCGTTCTTAGTCATTCCGTTTCTCCCTATTCCGCGATGTCGGCTTCCATGCAGGCTTGGCGCACCATGTCGGACACGGTGTCGGCATCAATCCCTACTGCCGCTCAAAGACACATTTTCGAAGGCGCCATTTAACTGCTCCCGCGTCTCCGCCAACTGGCGATCTAATTC
>Ga0075522_10003536_pt1 | contig 11372 bp, 10 predicted proteins | sample NGEPerA_FD_74796 | JGI IMG/M metagenome (GOLD analysis project Ga0075522, IMG submission 74796) | Arctic peat soil microbial communities from the Barrow Environmental Observatory site, Barrow, Alaska, USA - NGEE PermafrostL2-A | ecosystem: Environmental > Terrestrial > Soil > Wetlands > Peat ... | reverse complement strand
GAAGAACACCGACATGACGATGATGAAGATGACGGCGCCCTTGCCGAGACCGAACCAGAGAATGGCAAAGGGAATCCAGGCAAGGCCCGGAATCGCCTGCAGCAAATTGACCAGCGGATCGAAGAAGTCGCGGCTGACGCTGTGCAGTCCCATCAGATAGCCGAGCGGGAGCGCGATCGCAGCCCCGATGAAGAAACCCCACCACAGGCTGATCAGGCTGACGCCGAGGTTGCTCAGCAATACGCCCGAGCCGATGTCGGTGACGAAGGCGCGGAACACCTCGAGCGGCGAGGGAAACAGCACGCTCGGCCAGATGTTCAGGGAGGAGAGCGCCTGCCAGACCAGGATGCCCACCGCGAACGGCATCAGCTCCCGGATGATCCATGCCTGCCGCCAAGGCCCAAGCAGCGGCCGTCGCGGCCGGAGCGCGGTCATTGCCGTGACTCCGGAACAGCATTCGCGCCGTAGAGCAGGCGGGTCAATTGCGCGCAATAATCGGTGAAGCGCGCATCGCGCGTCAGCTCATTCCATTGCCGCGGCCGGTCGAGCTCGATCTTCATGTCCGCGATGACGCGGCCCGGACGATCCGACAGCACGACGACCCGGTCCGAAAGGAAAACCGCTTCCTCGATCGCGTGAGTGACGAACAGCACCGTGGTACGCTCGCTCGCGGAGATCGCCGTCAACTCCTCCTGCAGGCGCTGCCGCGTCATGGCGTCCACGGCCGCGAAGGGTTCGTCCATCAGCAGTATCTTGGGGTTGTTCGCCAGCGCGCGGGCAACGGCGGCGCGCTGGCGCATCCCGCCGGAGAGCTGATGCGGATATTTCTGTTCGGAGCCCTTGAGCCCGACAAGCTCGATGAAACGCTTCGCGGTCGCGGCGCGTTCGTCCTTGCCGGCGCCCTTGAGCAGTGGACCGAACTCCACATTGGCTTGCGTGGTCTTCCAGGGGAACAATGCATATTCCTGGAACACCATGCCGCGGTCGGCGCCGGGGCGCGAGACGCGTTTTCCGGCCACGCTGATGTCGCCGGTGTTCGGCTGGTCCAGTCCCGCGACGATGCGCAGCAATGTCGACTTTCCGCAACCCGAAGGTCCGATCACCGATACGAACTCATGATCGTTGACGGTGATCGAAACCGAATCGAGCACCTCGGCCTGCGCGCCGGTGTTCGGATCGAAGTGCGACTTGCAGATACCTTGAACCGAAAGCATGCCGGCGGCAGCATTCATTTGAGCAGGTCCGCCGCTTTGACTTTGAGAGCCGCGGTGACGTCGTCGAGCTTCTTGAGGTTCTGGTCGATGTCGATCGGTTTCGAGATGAGGCCTTCGGTGGCAAGGTATTCCGAAGTGCTCTTGATCGACTGCCTGGTGAAGCCATCGACGAGCGGATCGTAGCTCAACCATTTGAACGCCGCGGTGATGTATTCCGGCTTGACCTTGAGAAAGGTCGCCTGGAAGGCGGTCGCCTCCGCGGTGTGCTGCCTCAGCCATTGCTGGGACTCCCACACCGCCTGCACCGCTTCATTGACCCGATCCGGATGCGCCGCGGCCCATTTGTTGGTGATCAGGAAAAAGCCGCCGCCCTGAACATATTTTCCGAGCCGCATCAGCAGGGACGCCTTGCCCTTCATTACATCATCGGTCAGCGTCAGGAACGGCTCCAGTCCGACCATGGCATCGACGGAGCCCTGCACCAGCATCTGCCCCATATTGCCGTAGGTTGCGTTGACGCGCTTGACCGAGTCGGCGGGCAATCCGGCCTTGAGCATGACCTGACTGAGCCCCTGCGCCGGCGCGGTGCCTTGCGGTACGGCAACCGTCTTGCCGCGAAGGTCGGCGGGCGATTTGATGTTGGATTCGTTGCGAACGAGGATTCCATAGGAATCGCCGCCCTTAGCGTACATCGCATAGGCCGTGAACGGCAGTCCGGTTGCCCAGGCGACGACGGTCGATTCGATGCCGCCGCCGGACCAGTCGACCTGATCGGCGGCGAGCGCCTGATTGGCCTGCGCGCCGGTCGCAAGCGGAGTCACTTCGACGTCGAAACCATGCTTGCGGAAAATCCCGGCCTGCACGCCGACGGTGAATGCCGCCTGGGAGGCCGTGGTGAGAACGCCGAGACGTACCTTGGTCGGCGTCGCCGTCTGCGCTTGTGCCGAACCCGATGTCACCGCAGAGGCCAAGGCCACGACGATCCAGAATTTCAATTTAGCCATTGCTTCCTCCAGGTCAGTTCGGCGTTTATGGACGCACGCCGTATTTTGGCTTTGGTCCCAGGCTCGTCTGGAGCCGGCCTCGTGCGGCGTTCAAAAATCGGCAGAGAAATGCCCGCGTTTCGCGCGGATCGATAATGTCTTCGATCGCGAAAGCCTCCGCGGTTCGAAATGGCGAGGCAAACGCCCGCAACTCCGCCTCCAGCTCCTTCTCACGCGCCGCCGGATCGGCGGATTGTTCGATCTCGCGGCGGAACGCGGCTGCTACACCGCCTTCGATCGGCAGCGATCCCCATTCCGCCGAGGGCCACGCCACTTTCAGGTCAAGACCGTTCTTGTCGCAAGTGGCCATCCCGGCCATGCCGTAACACTTTCGAATAATGACCGTGAGCATCGGAACGGTCGCCTGCATGGCCGAGTGAACGGCCCGCATGCCCTCCCTCAGGGTTGCAGACTGTTCGGCCTGCAAGCCGACCATGAAGCCGGGAACGTCGACCAGGAAGACGATCGGGATATGAAAGCAATCGCAGAGATCGAGGAAGTGAATCTGCTTGCGGGCGGCGGGCCCGTTCATGGCGCCACCATAGATCATCGGATTGTTGGCGATGAAGCCGACCACCTGGCCGCCCATGCGCCCTAACGAGGTGATCACCGCGCGGCCGAAGCTCGGCTGGATTTCGAACAGCGATCCCTTGTCGGCGACGTGGCTCATCAGCTTCCGCATGTTGTAGGGCTTGCGGCGGTCCTTGGGCACGATCGAAAGTAATTCCTCGTCTGCGCGGTCGACCGGATCGTCGCTGTTGACCGTTGGCGGAAGCTCCCAGACGTTCTGCGGCATAAAGCTCAGGAAGCGGCGAGCCTGATCGAACGCCGCCTGTTCCGTCTCGGCGACATTGTCGATGGTGCCGGCCGCATCGACCGCGATCTTGGATCCGCCAAGCTCCTCCTTGGTGATGTTTTGCCCGAGCGAACGCCGCACCACCGGCGGCCCGGCCGCGAAGACCTGGCTGGTGTCTTTCACCATGACCGAGAAGTGCGACAGGATCGCGCGGCCTGCCGGGCCACCCGCAGCCGTTCCCATCACCGCGCTGACGACCGGCACCTCGCCGAGCAGCCGCACCGATTGTTCGAAACCGTGAATGCCGGGAAGCACCGAATAGCCGCGGCGTTCCGCCGACGTCACGCTGCCGCCCGCGCCGTCGATCAGGTTGACCAGCGGGATGCGGTAGTTGTGGGCGATATCCTCGACGAATCCGCCCTGGCCGCCTTTTCGTCGCGAACTGCCCCAACTGGTGCCGCCGCGAACCGTGAAATCCTCGCCGCCCACAGCCACGTCCCGCCCGTCGATCTTCGCAAGCCCCATCACATAGGGCGCGGGCGTCACGGACTGCAGGGTGCCATCGGCATATTTCGCGCTTCCGGTCAGTCGTCCGACTTCCTGAAAGGAATCGGGGTCGATCAGACCGGCGATACGTTCACGGATGGTCAGCCGGCCGGCGTCATGCTGGCGAGCGACCATGTCCGGCCCACCGAGCTGGTCGGCCAAAGCGCGGCGGCGCGCGATCTCTTCCGCTTCGGCTTGCCAACTCATGACGGCCTCATGTGTCCAGGATCGCGACGGTCTGTCCTTCGACGACCGCGTCGCCTTCCGCGACGAGAATCTGGGTCACCGTTCCTGCACTCTCGACCACAACCGGAATTTCCATCTTCATGGATTCGATCAGCATGATCGTATCGCCCTCGGCGACTTTCTGGCCGATCGCAGTCTCGATCTTCCAGACCGAGCCGCTGACCTCTGATTTCGCCTGAAGCTTAGCCATGATCTCTGGTCTCCATCCGGTATCGGAAATGTCGTTTGTGACGCCTGAACATCTCAATAGCTTGTCGGCCAGGCGCGCATCAGATGCTCGCCGACGCCGTTGGTTCGCCGCAGCTGATGAACTCCGAGCAACCGGATCAGGTGATCGCGGGTTTCCTCCGGCCGGATCACCGCCTGGACGCCGAAGATTTCGGCAATGCCGTAGACCGAATTGTCGCGTTCCATCTCGCTCAGGGCCTCGGCGAATTCGGGACTGTCCGACTGATGACCGTGAACGATGCGGACAGCGAAATGGGGATCCATGAAACTGATCTCGGCTCCCGGCCACGCCGCGACCTCGTCGGAATTCCGGCCGCCGCCCATGTTGAGATAGGCCTGGCCGTAGCTCTTGCGCAGGATGACGGAAAGTTTCGGAACCGTGCAGAGCGACAGCGCATTCATGAAGTTCATGATCTTGCCCGGCGCCCGGCGGCGCTCGGCCTCCGGACCGATACTGAATCCGGGGGTGTCGACGAGCAGGATCAACGGGATATTGAAGCTGTCGCACAACACGATAAAGCTCGTGATCTTCTCGCAGGCGTCGGTGTCGAGCGCGCCGCCCTTAAAGAGCGGGTTGTTGGCGATAATACCGACAACCTGGCCGTCAAGGCGGGCGAGCGTCGTGACGGCCACCTTGCCGAACTGCGGCTTCATTTCGAATTGGCTGTCCTGGTCGACCAGCGCGGCAATGATCTTGCGGACGTCGTAGACCTGGGTGCGTCGTGGAGGAATTAGTTTCGCGATCTGCGCAGCGCTCGCACCCGGGTCCGTCGGCTCGGCGCGCGGCGGAGCTTCCGCCTGATGGCTCGGCATGTAGGACAGAAAGGTGCGGATCGCGGCGAGCGCCTCCTCGTCGGTGTCGACGACGCGGTCGACGAGGCCGGTGGTCTCGGCATGCAACTGCCAGCCGCCGAGCGTCTGCGGGTCGACGGTTTCGCTCAACGCCTGCTCAACGAGACCCGGGCTCGACACCGCCAGCACGGCGCCCTTGCGCATGACAGCAAAATCAGAACAGCAGGTGTACCAGGTCGAGGAGCCGTAGCAGTCGCCGAGAACGGCGGCGGCCCATGGCGTCTCCCGCATGCGTAGGTATTGCGTGGGATCGGAGCCGAGCATGGTCCCCATGCCGCGCGCCCCCATCGTGTCCGGCATGCGCGCGCCCGAGGATTCTCCAAGGAACACGATCGGGATTCCGCGCTCGGTCGCGACGCGCTTGATATGGCCGATCTTCTTGCCGTTGGTCGCGCTGCTGGAGGCCCCCTTAACGGTGAAATCGTTGGAGACGACCGCCACCTCGCGGTTCTCGATGCGGCCGTAGCCGGCGATCTTGCCGTCGGCGGGCGTCTGGGCCCGGTCCTGCGGCATGACCGAGGTGCTAAGCAGCCCGACTTCCTGGAAACTGTCGGGATCGAGCAGACGATCGATGCGCTGGCGCGCGTCGAGGATACCTTTCTCGCGCCGCTTCGCGAGCTTGGTCTCTCCGCCCATCCGCAGCGCGGAGCTGCGACGCAGCTCAAGCTCGTCCTGATGGGGCTCTGATGTGCCGAGGATGTTGTGAGAGGGCATCACTGAACCTCACATGACGGGCAGGCGATGACGCCGGCGGCGGCGAGACGATCGATCTCAGAGGCGCTCAATCCGCCGACCCGGCGCAATACGTCGCCGGTGTCCGCGCCGACCACGCCGCCGCCGGCATGGCGCACGCGTCCAGGTGTTTCTGACAGGCGCGGAACGACATTGGCCATCCGGATCGTGCCAAGCTCGGCATCGGGCGCCTCGACGATGGCGCCGCGGGCGGCAAAGTGCGGATCGCGGAAAATATCTGCCATGGTGTAGATGCGTGAAGCCGGCACGCCCGAATTGTGCAACAGCTCCTCGAGCGTTTCGAGATCGTGCGCCTGTGTCCAGGCGGCGATGATCGCATCCATCTCGTCGGCATGGGCCGCGCGTTCGAGGTTTCCGCGGAAGCGCGGGTCATCCGTCAGATCGTCGCGCAGCATCGTCGTCAACAGGCGGCGGAAAACGGGATCACCGACCGCGGCGATGTGGATGAACGATTTGTCGCGGGTGGGATAAAGGTTGTTCGGCACGCTGTCCGGAAGGCGCGAGCCGGCGCGGCCGGCGACAGCACCGAGTTTGTCGTAAGCGGCGATGTGCGGCTCCATGAAGGAAAACGCCGCCTCGTAGAGGGCGGTGTCGACGTATTGGCCGCGCCCGGTCTGGCGCTGCGCCAGGATCGCCATGACCGCGCCGAACGCGCCGTAAAGCCCGGTGATGTAATCGGTCAGGGAGACCGCGACGCGGGCGGGCGGACGATCCGGATCGCCGGTGATGTGACGGAGCCCGCTCAGCGCTTCGCCGATGACGCCGAAACCGGGCCGTTCGGAATAGGGACCGGTCTGCCCGAAGCCGCTGATGCGAACCATGACGAGGCCAGCGTTGATCTTCGACAGCGTGTCGTAGCCAAGATTCCATCGTTCCAGCGCGCCGGGCCTGAAATTCTCGACCACGACGCCGCAGGCGCGGACGAGCTTTCGCACGACCTCTTGTCCTTCCGGCACTCGCAGATCGACCGAAATCAGGTTCTTGTTGCGAAAGATGCTGGCCGCATAGAGCGAGCGGCCATTGAAACGCTTGCCCATCGAGCGAACGGTATCACCCTCCGCCGCTTCGACCTTGATGACTTCGGCGCCGAAATCCGCGAGCAGCCGGCCGCAGAATGGTCCGGCGACGGTGGATCCAAGCTCGAGCACCCGCACGCCCGTCAGGGGCCCGTCGCGCAGCGCTTCGTGGTTCGGTTGATTGTTCACAGCACAAATGACTCATAGCGCTTCAGATAGGCCGCGCCGCTTCGGATGTTGGCGCGCTTGGCGGCTTCCGCTGCATCGGCGTCGCCCTGCCGCATGGCCCGCAGCACGGCGCGATGTTCCTCGAGGCCGATCCGGGCGCGGCCAGGGAGCACGATGATGCGCCGGATGATGGCGCGGGTGCGGTCCTGAATATTGTCGATCATGTCGGCGAGCACCGGATTATGCGCCCCCTCGATGGTCCGACGGCGCAGCAATTCCAGCTTGATGATGTAGGCCTCGAGATCGCCGCGCTCGACGTCGTCCTCGATCGGTTTTCCAAAGAGGTCCAGAAGGTCCTGCCAGCTTTCGGGCGGCATCTTGATCGTCGCCAGCCTGGCGCACAGGCCCTCGAGCGCCTCGCGGACTTCATAGACTTCGAATACCTGGGAAAGGTCGAGCCGCTCGACCACGGCGCCGCGCTGGGGAATCCGGCGGATCAGGCCGCGCTGCGAAAGCACCCCGAACACGTCGCGGATGCAGGCGCGCGAAACCGCGAATTCGGCGCTGAGTTCAGCCTCGAGAAGCTTGCTGCCGGGCGGCAGTTCGTGACGGCTGATGCGTTCGCGCAGCGCACTCAACACCGCCATCATGCGCTGGTTGCCGATCCCTCGGCTAGAGCCACTTTTTGTCGTCATTCTCGTAGGTTACTGGCTCCATCTCAAGTGTCAACACTAGTTTAAACATTTGTGTTGACTATATTGTCTACACGTATCGCGAGTGAATTTGGTCATTGCCCGAAAAGCTCGTGCCCGTGACAGGGAATTTCGGGCGAAGGCGCCTGGTGCCGGCAGTCGCCCGGCGGTTCAGCGAAAAATATTCAGCCCGCGCATAGCAAGAGCATGATGGTCCCGGCGTCGGCGATCCAGCCATCGCCGATCGCGGCGAGCGCGCGGCCGTTTTGGACGCGAATGCGGTCAGAGACGGAAATGAAGCGCCTGCCATGTTCGGATTACGTTGGCTCGCGGCCGTCGATCCACTTTGCGAAGACAATCGTCTCGGCTTCTTCGTACCCGATCGACTTGTAGAATGCGCCTGCCTTCGCGTTGTCGCGCCGGATCAATAGCTGCAGCTTCGGGATATCAGCCGAACGCAGCCAATCCTCGGCTGCGTTCATGATTGCGCGACCATATCCTTGTTGGCGGCGGCTGGGATCGGTCGCGACGTAGTAGACCCAGCCGCGATGGCCGTCATGGCCGACCATTGCGGTAGCGACGATCGCGCTCCCCTCGCGCCCGATCAGAATCGTCGAACTCGATCCGCGCCGCGCCAATGCGATATCGGCAGCCGGATCGTTCCACGGCCGCGTCAGGCCGCAGCCTTGCCACAGGGCGATAATTTCGGCGACGTCGCCGTCCTTGATCTCCGCGATTGACAGCACCGGGGCGGCTCCGACCGGGGCCATGGTTACAGCACCTTACCTGGATTCATGATTCCGTGCGGGTCGAGCATCGCCTTGAAGGCGCGCATCAGCTCGATGGCGACCTTGTCCTTGACCTCGGGCAGTTCGTCGCGTTTGAGCACGCCGATGCCGTGTTCCGCCGAGATCGATCCGTCCATCCGCAGCACGATGTCGAACACGACGGCGTTGACCTCGTGCCAGCGGCTCATGAAATCGGCGGTATCGCCACCGACCGGCTGGCTGACGTTATAATGGATATTGCCGTCGCCGAGATGGCCGAACGGCACCGGCCGCGAGCCCGGGATCAGCTTCACCACGGCGGCATCCGCCTGCTCGATGAAATCGGGCACGGCGACCACCGGCACCGAGATGTCGTGCTTGATCGAACCGCCTTCCGGCTTCTGCGCCGCCGACATCTCGTCGCGCAGCTTCCAGAACGCCGAGCGCTGGCTCAGGCTATTGGCGATCACGGCGTCATCGATGATGCCGGTCTCCAGACCCTGCGCCAGTATCTGTTCCAGCGTGGCGCGCGCATCCTCGCGCGGCGTCGACAATTCCATCAGCACGTACCAGGGATGCTTGCCGCCGAGGGGATCGCGCACGTCGATGCCGTGCCGCACGCTGAAATCGACGGCGATGCCGGACAATAATTCGAAACTGGTCAGCGTGCCCGCGGCCTCCGCTTGCGAGATCGCGAGCAGCTTCAAGGCCTGCGCCGGCGAGGCGAGACCGACATAGGCGGTCTCCACCGCGCGCGGCTTCGGATACAATTTCACGGTTGCAGCCGTGATGATGCCGAGCGTGCCCTCGGCGCCGATGAACAGGTTGCGCAGGTCGTAGCCGGTATTGTCCTTTTTCAGCTTCGACAGCGCGTTGAGGACGCGCCCGTCGGCCAGCACCACCTCAAGCCCGAGCGCCATTTCGCGCGCCACGCCATAGGCGAGCGCCGTGGTGCCGCCGGCATTGGTGGAGAGATTGCCGCCGATGGTGCAGCTTCCTTCCGCGCCGAGCGAGAGCGGAAACAGCCGGTCTACCTCCGCCGCGCGTTGCTGGGCGACCTGCAGCACCACGCCGGCCTCGCAGGTCATGGTGTTGGAGGCGGTGTCGACGTCGCGGATCCGGTCCATCCGCCGCATCGAGACGACAACTTCGCCATTGTGCGGGGTCTGGCCGCCGACGAGGCCGGTGTTGCCGCCCTGCGGCACCAGCGCGATCCGGTTTTCTCCCGCGAGTTTGCAGATGGCCGAAACTTCGGCGGTCGAGCCCGGCCGCAGCACCAGCGGAGAACGGCCATGAAACAGGTCGCGTTCCTCGGTGAGATAGGGCGCGATGTCGACAGCATTCGTCACCGCATATTTGTCGCCGACGATGGCGCGGAAACGCGCGATCAGGTCGGGCGAGAGCGGTGGTGTCGACGGCTTGGCGATATTCATCGTATTCTCTTGGCTTCTTGTTCTCTTGTCCCTTTCGGGCGTTCCCTCAATTCCGCGTCACCGCGGCGCGGCGCAGCCGGTCGTTGATGGCTTCGCCGAGCCCGTGGTGCGGCACCGGCATGACGGCGATGCTGCGCGCGCCGCGCAGGTCGAGGGTGCGAAGATAGCCGAAGAGATTGGCGGCCGCCTCCGCAACGTCGCCATCCCTGGACAAATTCATCACCGCAATGGCCGCGTCAACTCCCGGGATCGCATCGGAGCCAAACGCCAGCAATGCCTCGCCGGGCTCGAGGCTGGTAGCATTGAGCCGCACCGAAGTGCGTGGTGCATAGTGCGAGGCCAGCATGCCCGGCGCCAGCGGCCTTGCGGTATCGCCGTCGACGCCCTCCGGCGGTCGCCGGAGTGGCCGGCCGAGTACGCGCTCGATCTCGCCGCGCGGCAGGCCGCCGGGGCGCAGCAGCACGGGTTCGCCGAAGCAGCCGACAATGGTGGATTCGACGCCGACATCGACCGGCCCGCCGTCGACGATCAGGTCGATCCGCCCGCCGAGATCGCTTTGCACATGCGCGGCCATCGTGGGTGAGACATGCCCTGACAGATTCGCTGATGGCGCCACCACGGGGCGGCCGAACGCGCGCAGGATTTCGCGCGCCACGGGGTGCGCCGGTACCCGGACGGCGACGGTATCGAGCCCGGCGGTAGCGAGATCGGCCACCGGACAATCCGCTGATTTCGGTAGCACGAGCGTCAACGGTCCCGGCCAGAACGCCTCCGCCAGTCGGGTCGCCTCCGAGTTGAATTGGGCCATTCGCCGGCCAGCCTCGATATCGCCGACATGGGCGATCAGCGGATTGAAGGCGGGCCGGCCCTTGGCCTGGTAGAGCCGCGCGACAGCCGCGGAACTGGTGGCGTCGGCGCCAAGCCCGTAAACGGTCTCGGTCGGGAACGCGACCAGGCCGCCCGCCGCAAGACTGTGCGCGGCAGCCGCCGTGGCGGCCTCGCCGGCGGGCAGAATTGCCGTTTTCAGGCCCACATTCACTGGGGTTAACGTCCTCAATTCGGCTGCTTGCGGCCAGCGAAACCCAAGGCTATAAGCCGCGTTCTTGTCGGAGTGTGGCTCAGCCCGGTAGAGCACTGCGTTCGGGACGCAGGGGTCGCAGGTTCAAATCCTGCCACTCCGACCATTAAATCAATAGCTTGCGCCACGCTCTCGCGCCCCCTTATTGACCAAAAATCTTGTTTTTGCACGCGAAATGCACGCCGCATTTTCACGTGGCAGGCAAGACCTTTGTGCGTGCGTGGGTGACGCATGCAAGGATGGTTATGAGCCGCTCAGCGTCCGCGACCGCGTCCTGATGCCGTCGAGGCTGTAGCATGGTGATGGCCGTCGCAGCGAGGCGACGACAGATCGCCACAGGCGGACTTATTTCCCGGCGCTGGTCGCTGCTCCGTCGGGACGTTGCGGGACATAGGTGACTTCGAGATGTCCATACTCGAACTGCCGGCTCAACCGGTCGACGCAACACAGACATTAAATCTCTCTGCTGGCGTTTCAAATTGCAAGGTCTCTCGTGGTCGTTGGTTTAGCTGACGAGCCACTTTGTTCAGATGGGCTTGC
>Ga0075522_10003534_pt1 | contig 11379 bp, 9 predicted proteins | sample NGEPerA_FD_74796 | JGI IMG/M metagenome (GOLD analysis project Ga0075522, IMG submission 74796) | Arctic peat soil microbial communities from the Barrow Environmental Observatory site, Barrow, Alaska, USA - NGEE PermafrostL2-A | ecosystem: Environmental > Terrestrial > Soil > Wetlands > Peat ... | reverse complement strand
GCGGCGTGCTGGGCGACCGGCTGGGACGCAAGCCCGTGCTGATGGGCGCCGTGGCCGTCTTTGGCCTGACCTCGCTTCTGACCGCCCTGACCAAGGATCCCGTTTGGCTTTCGGTCACCCGTTTGCTCACCGGGGTGGGGATCGGCGGGGGTATTCCTACTGTCATCGCCCTGCTTTCGGATTTGGCGCCGCCCAAAAAGCAGGGCGGCCTGGTCATGGCGACGATGTGCGGCGTGCAAGTCGGCAACGTCCTCGCCGGCGTCGCGGCGTCGCGGCTGATCGCGCACTGGGGCTGGCCTTCGGTCTTCGTCCTGGGCGGGCTGATGCCCTTGTTCATCCTGCCCGCCATGGCCCTTTGGCTGCCGGAAACCTTCACGGCGCGCAAGCTGGCGGGGTTTTCTTCAATTCCGCGATTGTTCGAAGGCGGCTTCACGCGCCTGACTTTGATTCTCTGGCTGATCAATTTCCTCAGTCTACTGACGATCTATTCGGTCAACTCCTGGCTTCCTTCGCTGCTGCACAGCCTGGGCATCGCCACCGCCAGTGCGGTGCTCGCTGCCTCCATGTTCCAGCTGGGTGGAATGACGGGCACCTTGGCAAGCGCGCCGTTGGCGAATCGATTTGGCACCGAGAAGGTCGTGGCCGTGCTTCTTGCCATGGGCGGATGCTTTTTGATCCTGCTGGGCCTGGCCCATGGCACGGCGCTGCTCTTCGCGGGACTGGCGTTCGGGGCTGGCCTGGGAATCTCGGCAGGGCAGGTTGGCATCAACGCCTTGTCGGGGGCCGTCTATCCCATGGAATTGCGCGGCACGGGGGCAGGCTGGGCGTCGGGCGTGGGACGGATGGGCAACATCACAGGCCCGCTGTTCGGCGGGCTGCTTCTGACGCTGGGCTGGCGCCCCGGTCCCATGCTTCAGGTGATGGCGGTGCCGGCGTTTGCGCTGACCTTAGCCCTGCTGCTGCTGGCCCATATGCGCGCTTCGGCGCCGCCCGTCACAGCTTGAAGATTCGTTCCGCGTTGGTCTGGTAGAGCTTTTTCTTGTCGGCATCGCTGATGGGAAGGTTGTCGACCGTTTTCACTTCGTTGGCGGAGAACTGAAACGGATAATCCATCGAATAGAGCACCCGGTCCATGCCCACCACTTGCTGGCAGAACAGGAGCACCGGCTCCCAGAACATGCCGCTGGTGGTGATGGGAATATTCTCTTTCACATACTCGCTCACCTTGCGTTGGAGCTTGGGCATATGCGGGAAACGATTGCTTTCCTGATAGTTGTGCTGGAAGTGATCCAGCCGCCACAGCCAGAACGGCAGCCCTTCGCCGCCATGACCGGCCACGATCTGGAGCTTGGGGAAACGGTCGAACACGCCGCTCATGATCATGCGCAAAAGATGGACGCTGGTCTCCATGGCAAAGCCGTAGAAGGCGCCTTCGAGCCCCCTTTCGATCAAGGGGCCGATCATGCGCGCGGGCGGAGTGGCGGGATGCAGATAGATCGGAACGTCGAGCGCTTCGGCGGCGGCGAGAATGTCATAGAATTTCGGCTCGTCCAGATATTCGCCCTGGGTGTTGGAGTTGATGATCACGCCTTTCATGCCCAGCTTGGTCACGCAGCGCTCCAGCTCCTTGGCGGCGGCGGCCGGGTTCTGCGGCGCGACGGCGCCCAGGCCCGAGAGGCGGTCGGGATGCTTTCCGATCGCCTCCGCCAACTCGTCGTTGAAAATGGTGGCGAGCGAGGTGCCTGTCGGGGCGTCGAATATCTGCACGCCGGGGCTGGCGATCGAAAGGATCTGCCGCGCGATGCCGGTTGAGTCCATGTCGCGGATGCGGCCTTCGCCGATATCGACCAGGCGGCCCGCCAGTTTCTGCATCTTCTCGGCATTGCCCAGAAAATAGCCCCATTGGGACAGAAAGCCGGGATCATCGACTTTCTTCTCCTCGAGCAATTTGCGGTAAAGGCCCGGTATCTCTTTCGGCTGATAGGCTTCTTCCGTGGCGATGCGCAGATAGGGCGGCTTTTTCCCGGACGAATCCTGTGATGCGGCGCTCATCTTCCCACCCCTTTGATCACTTTCGCCTCCCTTAGCATGGCGCGGGTGTGGAGACCAACTGGTCGTCGTCCTCGCGTGGAGGTGGCGACGAGGTGCTTCCTCCCCTGGAGCCTATGCGTCATTTGCCTCAGAATTTCGATCGCTTGTGTTGTCGATAACTTTGAAATCCCCTTCGATGACGGTTGCTTGCGTGGTCGGCGGCTTTTCTGACCGGGTGCCAACGCGATGAAACTTGGGCTTTGGCAAAAACCAAAAGAGAATTGAGGCGAGCAGAACCACAGGCAGAATTAAAATAAAGAAGCCAATAGTCAGGAAGGTAACGATTGCAAGAATTGCCACGCCAACAGCAATTGCTGCCCAGCCGCGAACGCCAAACTGAAACTGAAGTGGCGAATTCGGTAATCGCTGCATGGCTTATGATTTGATCTGGCGCGTATTGCTCCAGACTAACTGCGCGATGCCGACAACGGCCAAAATCGCGCCATAGATAGTCCAATGATAGTCGCCGACCATGAATCCCCTGCGGAATGCGAGGTTTTGTCCTTGCAAAATCCAAATAGATCCCATCGCGACCATCGCCAGACCTATGACGCTGCTCACGATTCTCATGACCATGTTAAATGCCTTCAACATGTGTGTCGCTCCCTCCGGTCATCGGAGATGTATATAATGCACTCGCGACTAAGGGACGCCAAGGCCACAACGACAGAGGAGATGCACGGTGCGAACAAGAAAATTGCTGGTTTATTTGCTAATTGCGACTTGGACCTTACCGCCGGCCTTGGCCCAGGATGTCGCCGCCCCCGCGCCCGCACGCCGTTCCGCGGCCGAGCGCGAAGCCGCCGCCGCAGCGAATGCGGCCGTTCGGTGCACTTCCATTACCAGTTATGGCGAGGCCCAGCCCATAGTTGACCCGCCCGCGCCCGTCACGCCGCTGCCGCCCCGCAAACCGGGGGCGCCCGGCTCCTATCCTGTGCCGGACGCGCCCATGCTGCCCTATCAGGCCGTCCAGACGCCGCCTCCGCCGGCAGGCACCAAATATACCGGTGTCGCCGATGTCGCCGTGATGCCGAACGGCCATCTGCTGGTGTTCCAGCGTTCGGCGCTCAACCAGCTGATGGAATTCGATTCCGACGGCAAATTGCTGCGCAGCTTCGCCGACAATATTGCTGCCCAGGCCCACGGTCTGCGCCTCGACCGTCACGGCAATATCTGGCTCACCGACATTGCCTGCAACACGGTGATGAAGCTCGATCAGGAAGGCCGGGTGCTGATGACCATCGGCACCAAGGGCAAGACCGGCACCTGGGACGAAGCCAGCGGCCAGCATGTCTTCAACCAGCCCAATGACGTCGCCTTCGGACCCAAGGACGATATCTGGGTGGTCACCGGCCATGGCGGCAGCGATCCGCGCGTTCTGCATTTCGACAAGAATGGAAAATACCTCACCAGCTGGAGCATGAAACATGCCGACGGCTCCAACGCCACCATCCATTCCATTGTGCTGGACAAGAAAGGCGACCTTTATATCGCCGACCGCACCGCCAACCAAATCATCGTGATGGACCAGCAGGGCAAGCGGCTGAGCACCATTCAGATGAAGAACCAGGTGGGCGGGCTTTTCGTGGATTCGAAAGGGGGGTTGTGGATGGCGGCAGGCCAGGACGGCATGATCTTTAAGCTGGACTGGGACGGCAAGGTGACTGGCTGGACCGGCTCGACCGGCTTTGGCCCCAACCAATATACCGAAGTGCATTACATCGCCGTATCGCCGGACTTGAAGACCATCTATGTCGCCGACTCCCTGGGTGACCGGCTCGACAAGCTCCAGAGAACCAACTGATTTCCACAAGGGCATCATCATCTGGCGCTAGGCCTGCTTGATCGTCGATACCCACTCTGGCGTTCGCTTACGGCCCCCTTGCTTCGGTGTGCCCGACTGGATCAAAGTGTTAGCCAGGGGTGCGACATGGTCGAACTAAGTCGCAGGGCTATATTGGGCGCCGGCGTTCTGCTGCCGGGTCTTGCCTGGGCAGCAGAACCTCAGCGAGGTACTCTGCCCTCGGTCATTACCAATCCGCCGCGCAATTTTTCTCCCGGCGCCCCGCCCATGCTGGCTCCCGATCCGGATGTTCTCATCGTGGACAAGTCCTTCGCCCCACTGCTGATCGGGCAGGAACTGATCCATCGCATCCATACCGGCCTGGAATGGGCTGAAGGACCGGCGTGGAGCGCCCAAGGCCAATATGCGCTCTTCAGTGACGTGAAGGGCGACACGCAATACCGTTATATCTGGGAAACCCGCCAGGTCACACCGTTCCGCCGGCCCTCCTATAACAGCAACGGAAACGCGTTCGATTTCGAGGGCCGCCAGCTTTCCTGCCAGCATTTCTTTCGCCGCGTGGTGCGCTGGGAGCATGACGGATCTTTGAAAGTGCTGGCCGACAATTTCGAAGGCAAGCCGCTCAATTCGCCCAATGACCTCGCCCCTCATCCCGACGGCAGTGTGTGGTTCACCGATCCGGCTTATGGCGATCAGTTAAGCGAGGGCCACCCCAACCAAGCGGGGGAGCCCATGAATGAAGATGGCCGGTTCGATCCCGTGATTGGCGATGGCGGGACAGGGCTGATGGGCGGGATGAGGCAGGCTGTGCCGCGCAATGTCTATCGCTGGGACCCGAGCGGCCGGCTGGACGTTATGGTGCCGGAAGAATCGGGATTGTTGCCCAATGGCATCTGCTTCTCTCCCGATTACAAACGCGTTTACCTGGTGCGCGGCGCCGGGCTCTGGGTAGGCGATGTCCAGGGACCGAAGGTGGCCAATCTGAAGGTATTCACGGATTGCATAGTGGATGGAGTCCATTGCGGACCCGACGGCATGCGCGCCGATCGCATCGGGAATATCTGGTCCGGCTCGAACGGGCCTCTGGGCTATTCAGGTGTGACCGTGTGGAATCCGGCGGGCAAACTTATCGGCCGCATCCGGCTCCCCGAAATTTGCGCCAATGTTTGCTTTGCCGGACCCAAGCGGGATTGGCTTTTCATGTGCGCCACCCAATCCGTTTATTTGCTTCGAGTAAATATCCAAGGCGCTTCACCGGGCTGAAGCAGCGAGGCCTGAAAGTGCGGGGAAAAAGCATGAAGCTCATCTATGTGGCGGTCATGGCCGCGCCTCTGCTCACGCCACTTCCAGCTTGCGCTCAGTTTCTTGGTCAGGAAGACATGGCGGTGACGCAGCCCAAGATGACCGGCCAGTTCTGGGCGCCAAAGCCCGCCAAAATGACGCCTTATGTGGCCCCCAACAAGCCGCACTGGAAACTGTCAGAGATCCTGGCCGCACATAAGGGCCAAAGCGATTGGGTGCAGCTGCTCGTGCGCAATAAGGACCAGGAAGCCGATTACATTTCCCTGGGCGCGGGCGGGAAGACCAAGATGAAAATGTGGCCGGACGACCGGTTGGTCTTCATTGTATGGGAGGGCATGATCAAGGTTTCGATTGACGGCTACCAGCCGTTCACCGCCACCAAGGGCTTCATGGTGAACGTGCCCTTCCGGCATATGTATGCGCTGGAGAATGTAGGCGCGACACCCGCACTGCGTTTTGAGGTGCGTCAAACCGGCTCGACTCCTGTCTATCCTGCCAGCGAGACGCCGGACCCGGCGCCGGGCATGACCTATGTGAAAGTGACGGAACAGCCTGGTCCCGCCAAGGAGAAGGATTCCAATCCGATCTATGTGGATTACATGAAAGAGTTTAATGGCACGAACAAAGCCTATGGCGGCAAGTTCGTGTGGGATGACCACTTCACCTCCAACATCCTGCGCGGACCTGGCGTCCCGGTGCCGCCGGACACCAACAAGGGCCACTTCCATATCGGCTGGACCGAATTTTGGTTCATTATGGAAGGCCATATCGGCATGAAGCTCGAAGGCGAACCCTATTTTGTCTGCGATCCAGGCGACGTGATGATTGCCGCTCAGGGCCGCTGGCACCGCGCTGGCGATGATCCCGGCGCATCCTGGTCTACGCGCGTGCCATTCAATCCGCGTCCGCCAGCCTTGCACAACTTTGAAATCGCCGGTGACTAGCGCGGACTCGCTGGCTTTGATTGTGCCGCGGCTCCGTCGGGACCAAAATTGGTCGCGAGGTACCTGACAACGGTATTGAAATCAGAATCGGCGACGGGTGCGCCGTTGTTTACCATCACGCTTACGACATCGGCCCAGCGATCAGCGCTCTGATGCTGGCTCGTGACCTGGCCGAGGTCATGACAGCCACTACAGGCGGTGGCCACTTTGTCCTTGCCCGGTCCGTCGGGAAGATCGCTTGCGTCCTGGGCGATCGCCGGAATGCTCAGGTAGATAAGCGAAAGCATGCCTAGCCCGATTGAACCGGGGAAAAAATTGTTGAGAAATTTGCGATGCATTCGTTTCACAGACCCTCAGCGCATCAGACTTGCCGCAACCGGTACGCGACCATCTCGCTGCCATAACCTGGCTGGTTGCCGATGCAAAGCACAATATACTGCCAGCCGCCGACGGCATACGTCATCGGCGTGCCGGTCTGGCCTTGCGACATCGGAATGGCGCCGACTTCCTTGCCCGATATTTTATCATAGGCGCGCAGCCAGGACGTATTGCGGCCGTTCGCGTCCGTGGTGTTTTGCGGATCGCCGCAAATGACCAGCGTCTTTGTCAGCAGCGGGCCGACAATGCCGGCCTGGCCCGTGCGCGGAATGCCGAGTCCTTTCAGAAGAGGATGGCTTTTAATGTTGTCGGGGGTCTCGCCATGGGCGACCTGCCAGGCGATCGAGCCGTTCTTGAGGTCGAGGGCGGTGATGCGGCCATAAGGCGGTTTGACGATCGGCAAACCCGCCACCGTGACATTACCTGGCCGCAGCGGCCCGCTTAATTCACTTGTAACTGCAGTTTCACCAGTCAATGCATTGGCAGCCATGGCCGGCATCAAGGCATTACCATGGACATATTCGAAATCTGACCCATCACGGTGGACAACGCCGTACACTGCAGGCTGGGTCTTGGAATAAATATATGCAATTTTGGTTTCTGGATCGAATGCGCCTCCTGGCCAGTTGCAGCCGCCTTGTGCACCCGGCAAGCCCAAAGTGCCCCACTTGCCGTCATATCGGCTCAACGTCGGCGGGGTGAAGACATCCCCCCGCACATAATGATCCGCAATTTCTTTCGCCCGCGCTTTGATCGCGGGTGTAAAATCGATCAGATCATCATCCTTTACACTCTGTCTGTCGAAAGCCGGTGGCTTGGTGGGAATAGGTTGCGTGGGTGAATACCATTCACCCGGGACGTCGCCTGCGGGCTTGGGGATTTCCGGAATTGGCCAGATTGGCTCACCCGTCTCGCGGTTCAGCACATATAGAAATGATTGCTTGCTGGGCTGGGCGATCGCCTTGACGGTCTTCCCATCAATAGGGATGTCGCAAATCATCGCCGAACAGGTCACATCATTGTCCCATAGTCCGTGATGCACCATCTGGTAGTGCCATTTGCGTTTGCCAGATTTGACGTCCAACGCCACCAAAGTTTCGCCAAAGAGAGCAGGGCCTTGGCGATAGATTCCGACTTCGTCGCCCGTCGGCAATTCGACCCCGACATAGACCAGGTTTAATTCGGGATCGGCGCACATTTGGCACCAGGAACCGGCATTGCCTGTCTTCTCGCCCTGGCCGTCCACGATCCAGGTGTCATAACCAAATTCGCCTTTTTTTGGGATGGTGTGGAATATCCAGAGGCGCTTGCCGGTTCGAACATCGAAACCGCGGACATAACCTTTCGCGTTGAGAATGTGGGCAGGCGCACTGCCATCGGAATGGGCGGCACCGACGACGATCACATCATTGCAGACCAGCGGAGTCGATTGCAGGGCTACGTCGGCCGTCTCAAGGTCAAGATTTTGGTCATCATTGAGCTTAAGATCGACTTCGCCCTTCTCGCCGAATGAAGGATCGGGAACACCCGTGGCGATATCCAGCGATATGAGACGATATGCTGTCGTCACATAAATGATGCGTTCCGCCTTACCGTCCGTCCAATACGCAACCCCGCGACCCGATAGGGCGCGCGGCGAGTCTTGAGCTCTCTTCCCTTCATCCTCCCGGTGCATCCAGATCAACTCGCCCGTGACGGCATCCAGACAGATGACGTCCCGCCGCGTACCAGCGGTAACGTAAAGTCGCCCTTTGATGAGCAGCGGCGTGCTTTCCCAATTGGTTTCAGCACGCGGTCCGAAACGCGCAGCGTCGAAACGCCAAGCAACCATGAGATTGTTGAAGTTAGAAGCTCTGATCTGATCAAGTGGCGAATAACGATTCGCGTCCAACCCATTTGCGTAGTTGTGCCACTCTGTATTTTCCGCGACGGCGCCAGTTGAAGGCGGTGGGGGTGCCGAAGGCGCCGTAGCGCCAAAGCCGTTCGGGCTGCGTTGGGCTTGCCCAATCTCGGGAAAGCAGACAGCAAAGGTGAATGTGGCCGCCGAGCTGCACAGCATCGAACGTCTGGAAAGAGAAAACATATCAGGTCATCCCATCCAAAAATTTCGCTTAATTATTGACCGGCACCAGCCGCACGACCATACCGGGAGTTGCCGCGTCGGTGGACATAGGCGCGCCGGTCGCATTCTGCAGCAGAACATAGAGCAGGCCGTTCGGCCCCATGATCACGTCGCGGGTACGCCCATACTGATCCCAAAGGATTTCCTGATGGGTGATCTTGCGGCCGACAATCTCGTAGCGGAACAGCTTCTGCCCGACCAGCGCCGCCAGGAACAGATTATCCTTCCAGCCGGAATAGCGGCCGCCGGTGTTAAAGGTGACGCCGCTGGGCCCGATGGCGGGCGAATAATACGTGATGGGATCGTCCATTCCCTTCTGATGCTGGCGGGTAATACCGGGCTGAAGTCCCATTGAGACCGCGCCCCATCCGTAATTGTGACCCTTCTCGATGATGTTGATCTCGTCGCCGCCGGTGGGGCCATGCTCGCTTTCCCACAAAATACCGGTGACAGGATCGAAGGAAAGGCCCTCCGAATTGCGATGACCATAGCTCCAGATGCTGGGCACCGCGCCCGGAATGTGCACAAAGGGATTGTCGGCGGGATTTGAGCCGTCGTCATTGACACGGTGAATCTTGCCGAGCGGCGTGTCCAGCCGTTGGGCGTTGGTCATGTCGCCGCGCTCGCCCATGGTGAAGAAGAGATGGCCCTTGTGATCGAACAGGAAGCGCGAGCCGTAATGGATCACACTGGGGGTATAAAACCTGTCCGCCGCCTTGAAGATGTCCTGCTGGTCCACCCACTCACCATTGGCGTTGATATGGGCGCGCACGATACGCGTCATCGAGGGCGGCAAGTGGGTGCCGTCTTTGAGCGGTCCGGGCGGCGGCAGCGTACCTTTATAGCCCGTCAGCACTTCGGAATAGGAGAGATAGATCCACGGGCTGCCACCTTTGTCGTCTGGGTCGACCGCGATGTCGAAAAAGCCGCCATCCTGCCGCACCCAGGGAACAGGTGTGCCTTTCACCGGCGCAGCCTGCAGCTTGCCCAGGGCATTGACGATGCGGATATGCCCGGTGCGCTCCGTCACCAGCAAGCGGCCATCGGGCAGGAAGGCCTCACCCCAGGGCGTATCGATTCCCGACGCCACCACATCGATCCGGAAGGTTTCTTTCTCGCTTTTGATCACCCGGTTGGCGGGATTGCGCACTGCGGGCGGCTGGCTGGCCAGTTCACCGCTGTGGATGCGCAGGAAGGCCAATAGGCGGCCGATCTGGGTGTCATCCAGCCGGCCCTTGAAGGCGGGCATGTCGCTGCCCGAGACGCCGTTGAGAATGACCTGACGCAGCGCCGCGTCGGAATTTTCCGTCAGCAGACCAGGTGTGAACAGGCTGGGACCGCGGCCACCCGCCAAATCGTTGCCGTGGCAGCTGGCGCAATTGGCGGCGAAAAGATGGGGTGCATCATTCAAGCCGCCGACAGCACCTACCGGCACACCCAGGGGCTCCAGCGATGCTGGCGTTCCCGCCTGCTGTGCCAGCGCGCCGCCGCCGATGGTCAAGAAGCAAAGCGTCACCAGACTGATAGATCGCTTCACCATGAAATCGTAACCCGCCCCATTCGCCGGCGCAATAAACGAGCACCTTTGCGCATTAAACCATCAGATACTCGATAAGACCATTGGCAAGTCTGTGCGCCGCCTGTCGAGCTTTCTGGCGTAACGGAATTTTTTACCAAGTCGACACGGATATTATCGCACCAGGTCCGCTTTTAGCGAAAGGGGAGCATATCTGCTTGCGGCCAGAAGCGGAGATCCAGCCACACGCACGATTGAAGTAGTCAATAAGAAGCGTAGGACAGCTTGCGGCGATGCGTTAGTCTCGCGATGGTTGCGAAGAGGGGGCGATCATGCAGCGGAATTTTTTGATTTCCATTCTTGCCGTTCTGCTCGTCGGTTTGGCGGGCTCTGCTGGCGCGCAGGAAAGCCAGCATTGGGTGGCGAGCTGGGCAACATCTCCGGCGGCCTATTTTGTCTACGCCCCGCCGGTGGTGCCCGTCGCGCCCGGCCCTCCCGACACCTATGCGCCCGCCACGATCCAGCCCGATCTGGCTTTTCCTTTTCCAGATTCCAACCAGAACCAGGCGGCAAACCAGACTTTCCGCTCCATTGTGAAGCCCGATCTGTGGAGCAGCCAGATGCGCTTTCGCTTTTCGAATGTCTTTGGCAATGCGCCGTTGACGCTTGGCGCTGTGTCGGTGGGTTTGCAGGAATATTCCGGCAATGTTGTGAAGGGCACGCTGGTCAAGGTGACATTCGGCGGCAATGCGTCCATCACCATCCCGCCTGGTCAGGAAATTTGGAGCGCCGCCGCCGCTCTGCCTTTCATCCATGGCGTGGACGATCCCGCGATTCAAGGCCGCAATCTGGCCGTGAGCTATTCGGTTAAAGGCGCAAGCGGCGTGATGACCTATCACGCTGCATCAAACCAGACCTCCTACATAAGCGCGCCGGGCAGCGGCGACCGCACCATGGATACCGATGTGTTTGCCTATGAGTTTACCACAACCTCCTGGTTTTTCCTGGACGCGGTGGATGTGATGGCGCCCGCTGGCACAGTGTTGATCTGTGCTTTCGGCGATTCCATCACCGACGGTACCCATACGACTTTGAACGAGAATGACCGCTGGATGAACGGCCTGTCACGCCGGCTGCACAATGTCTATGGCAACCGGGTAAGCATCGTAAACGAGGCCATTGGCGGCAATCGGGTGGTGAATCCCGCGGTGGTCAATGCCAC
>Ga0075522_10003533_pt1 | contig 11381 bp, 10 predicted proteins | sample NGEPerA_FD_74796 | JGI IMG/M metagenome (GOLD analysis project Ga0075522, IMG submission 74796) | Arctic peat soil microbial communities from the Barrow Environmental Observatory site, Barrow, Alaska, USA - NGEE PermafrostL2-A | ecosystem: Environmental > Terrestrial > Soil > Wetlands > Peat ... | reverse complement strand
CAAGGCGACAAGGGGCCGATCGACGTCAACGGCGACGGTGACCTCACCGCATATAGCCGCGTCGAGCTGCGCGCCGACGAGTTCTACGCCGATGCCAACCCGAAAGGGGCGCCACTTTCTGGATACGTCTCACCGAGCTGAGCTGGCGCGTCCGTTGATGCCCACGCTTGCTTCGGTGCTTCAGCGAAGGACCGAGCCCGTATTGTCAGGCAGCCGATCTAGCTAGATGGTGATGCCCCATCTCGCGCCGAAGTGTTTTACTCATCGCGTCGAGGTCGCGTTGAATGTCGTCGAGGAGCTGGCCAGGGCTTGTCCCACCAGTGACATCAGCGGCGGCGATCTGCCAATCCTCCTTGCCGGAGGCCAGCTCTCGAATGACGATGCGGCTTCCGGGTAGCTCGGCACGGGCACGGGTGCCCTCGCTGGACGCGACCGCCTCGGCGGCGACGTTTCCGACGAAGTTCAAGCGTGCGAAGACCAGCCGCCTCCAGAACGATCTCGAGGCGACTGCGGGTCGACCCCGAACCGGGTGCTCGCGAGCTCAGGCACGCTGCTTCATCTCGCTCCTCCATGCTCGGCTCGCGCCCCGAAGCGTCGCGGCGCGACCACTACAGCGCACCTGGACAGACGTCATTCTTGATCTCATAGATCGGTGACGTCGGGATCGCATCTCCTTCGTCAAAGAACGCGAACACGATCCCGCCCGAGGTGCGCCATGTGTCGGAGCCACTCTTGTCGAGCCTTGGGTAAGCGCGGCGCACCTCGGCCAAAGTGTCCCCGAGCGTGATGCCGGTTGTGGTAGCGAGCCTTGGGACTTTGGCGCCACGGATCGACGTGGTCGTCGGGCTGAGTCCGCTCGATCCGCCGGCGAGGTAGCGGTAGCCCGCGAAGTTCCCGTTCTTGAACTGCGCGATCAGGTCATGCCACGCGGTCTGGCTGTACTCGCCGGTACATCCGGCGGAGGGATTTCCCGTCGGCGCTCCGAGCACACCAGTGATCGACTTGGTAGCCGACGACGTGCTCGCGCCGAAGCTGACGACGCCGAGCCCATTTGCTTCAAGTCGAACCACCGCGCTCGGGCTCGCGCCTGCGATGCCGCCACCGAGGATCGAGCAGGACACGACGGCAACAACCATTAGCCAAGCTCTCGCCACATGCGTCCTTTCGGTCGAACCGCGTGCGTCGTCTGCGAACATCGTATTGATGCCAGGCGTGGGCGTCATTGCGGCACAGAGCACCTTCACGTGGTGGGCAAATGAGCGATGTATGTCGCTCAGGGCACCAAGTTTTCGACAGATGCGGCTTCTGGTCTTTATAGGATCGCGGTATGCCAATTGAGGGAACTTACGAACCAAGCCCGTCCGAGTGGGTGCGCGACCAGGTTGAGGCCTACGAGCGTTCCGGTGGGAGTGACGCGAACACGCTTCGCGATACCGGGTTGTCGATCGTGGTCGTCACCACCGTCGGGAACAAGAGTGGCAAGGTCCGAAAGACCCCGCTCATGCGAGTGGAGCACAACGGTGAGTACGCGCTCGTCGCCTCGAAAGGCGGTGCGCCGACGCATCCCGTCTGGTACCACAACTTGTTGGCCGATCCCGAGACCGTGCAGATCCAAGACGGTCCTGAACCGGCGGACTTCGCCGTCAGGGAGGTCTCTGGTGAGGAGCGCGAACTGTGGTGGGACCGCGCCGTCAAGGCGTATCCCCCGTACGCCGAGTACCAGGAGAAGACCGATCGGCTGATCCCGGTATTCGTCGCCACCCGGCGAGGCTAAGCAGCGCCGCTGGCCCTACGCCGCATCGAGTGGCGGCGAGGTGAACGAGGCGAGCGGCCGCCCTTGGCGCCGAGCCGAGATCGTGAGTACCAGGGCAGAGATGAGCAGCGACGCGGAGCCCGCCGCGATCGCTGCGCGGGCGGTGCCGATCGTTGTCAGCCAGCCGACGATCAGCGCGCCGACCGGCGTCGTGCCCATCGTCCCGTAGGTCGAGAGGGTCATCACGCTCCCGATTCGCTCCCGCGGCGTCACGCGCTGCAAGAGCGACAAGTTGATCGCCGTGTAACAGACCGTGGTCGATCCAAACAGCACCATGCAGATGTAGAAGGTGACGAGGTTCGGAGCGAGCGAGGTCAGCCCGAGCGCGGTCCCAAGCGCGACGCAGCCGCCGACGTAGGTGCGTCTCGTCGGCGCGGTGAGATGACGCGAAAGAATGACGCCGCCGATAACCGCAGTGGTCGCGTTGATGGACTCGGCCAGGCCGAGCGACAACGTCCCCGAGTGCAAGACGAGTTGTGTGAACGAGGCGAAGAAGATGCCGAAGTTCCACGCGAACATGCCGACGAACGCGTTCGCGATGAGCTGACCTCGATGCACGGGCGAGCGCCACGCGTACCTGAAGCTGTCCTTTAGTGCTCCTTTCGTCCGCGCTCTTGCGATCGTCGGGTGGAGCTCACCTCGTCGGAGCGAGAGCATCGCGACCACGACGATCACGTACGACAGTGCGTTGACGGCGAAACAGGTAGCCGGGCCCTTCCAGGCGTAGAGCAGTGCAGCGAGAGCCGGGCCAGCGAGACGGCCGGCGGCCGTCTGCACGCCGTTCAAGCTGACCGCGCTCGGGATTGCCGCCCTCGGTACGAGTTCGGGCAAAAAAGCCTGGAGGGCCGGCTGGTTGAACATGTTGATACAGCCAAGGACGAACGAGAGACCGAAGATCCACCAGATCGTCACGTGGTGGGTCCTCGTAAGAGTTGCCAGCGCGGATGCTTCAATGCCCGCAGCGACTGCGATCGCGATCATGACCCGTCGAAGATTGATCCGGTCGACGACTGGGCCGATGAACGGGCCGAGCAGAAGAAATGGTGCCGCCTGGATCGCAGTGGCCTCTCCGAGGGCACTGGCTCTCCCCGTCAGCTTTAAGACCAGCAGCGCCTGGGCCAGTATCTGAAACCACGTGCCGACGTTCGAGAGCGTCTGCCCGACGAAGAATCGGCGGTAGTTGACGATGCCGAGGGCTCCGACACGCGCCTCGCGTCCATCGGGGCCTAGCGCGTTTGTTTCCTCGGGCGGGCTCGAGATGGTCCCTCCCTCACTCGACGGCGACCCCTCGCCGATCAGCGACCCACGCTACCGACCTCCGCGGTACGGATCGAGCCTTGGAACAGACGGGCCGACGACAGCTCTTACAGGTCGAGAACGAGCTTCGGGGACTTCGATCGTGACACGCAGACCATGATGGTCTTGTTCGACTCGCGCTCGTCGTCGGAGAGGATCGTGTCGCGGTGATCGGGGACGCCTTCGAGCACCTTCACCTCGCAGGTGCCGCAGTAGCCCTCCTCACAGGAGTAGAGCATCGAGGGGATCACGTCTCGGATCGCGCGTAGCAACGTCTTGTCCGGTGGGACGGTGATCGTCACGCCCTTGCGGGCGAGTTCCACCTCGAAGACATCGTCGTCTCCGGTCAGCTCCGGCGAGACTGCGCCCTCGGGCGCGGTAAAGCGCTCGAGGTGCAGCACGTGTGGGGGAAGGTAGCGCGCGCATCGCTCCTCGACCGCAGCGAGCATTCCTGGAGGTCCACAGGTGAACACCGCGGTGTCCGGGCCGACCGCATGGAGGATCGAATCGAGGTCCGGGTAGCCGAGCTCCTCTTCGGGTACGAGCTCGACGACGCCGCTCGTATGGGCGCTTAGCTCGTCTAAAAAGGCCATGGTCTTTCGACTCCGGCCGCCGTAGATGAGCTTCCACGGCACGCCTCGGCGCTCCACCTCAGAGATCATCGGCAGCATCGGCGTTATGCCGATGCCGCCTGCGATGAACACGAACTGACCCTCGTTGGAGAGTGAGAAGTGATTGCGGGGTCCCCGCACAGTGATCAAGGAACCAACAAGTGTTCGCTCGTGGATCTCTCTCGATCCGCCACGTGAGTTCGGCTCGTTTAGCACGCTCACCCGGTACGAGAAGCGGTCGTCAACGTCGCCCGAGAGGGAGTACTGACGCACTAGGCCGGAGGGAAGGAGCAGGTCGATGTGTGCGCCTGCCTCCCAGAGTGGAAGCTCCTTCCGGTCGGGGTGGACGAGGCGGAGCGAAACGATCCCCTCTGCCTCCCACGTGACCTGGTGCACCCGCAGCTCGTAGGGAGCCTCCTCGACGTCGGCGTCGCTCACTTCCGACTGCATCAACGCCATAGCTGCCTGATCGCTCCTTGATTCATCACACGATTTGGATCCAATGCAGTCTATTTGGTCGCCCGCGAAGGTCGGTCCAAAGAGGTGGTCAATCTGATTTTGCCTGCTCGGCGTCGTGGAGGCGATCGGCGTGCTCGATCGCGAGCTCGGTGGCGCCGTCGGCGCTGAAGCCGAGAACCGCACCGAGAAAGGCCAGCTCCGCGCCGGCGACGGCCTCGATCGTCTCGGCGCGACGAAATCCGTGGGACTCGCCCTCGAAGGCGAGATAGGCGACCGGCACCCCTTGCTCCGAGAGCGCTGCAACCATCTGCTCGGCCTGGCTCGGGGGCACGATGGCATCGTCGAGACCCTGGAAGAAGATCACCGGACACCGGATCTGGTCCGCGTGCACAAGCGGCGATCGAGCTGCATAGACCGCAGCTGCCTCCGGCCACGCACCGATCAGTCGATCGAGGTAGCGGGACTCGAACTTGTGGGTATCGGCTGCAAGCCCAGCTAGGTCAGAGACGCCGTAGTGCGAACTCCCCGCCGCAAAGACGTCGGTAGTGGCGAGTGCCGCGAGGGTGGTGTAACCGCCTGCGCTCCCGCCTCTGATGACGAGTCGCATCGGATCGGCCAATCCTTCTGCCACAAGGTGACGCGCGGCGGCGACGCAGTCGGAGACGTCGAGGAGGCCCCACTGGTCCCACAGCCGGTTTCGATAGGCGCGTCCGTAGCCGCTGCTTCCGCCGTAGTTGACGTCAACCACGCCGAAGCCTCGCGACGTGAAGAACTGCTTGCCGACGTCGTAGACGGCCACCGCCGCCGAGGTGGGCCCGCCGTGGCTCAAGACGATGAGCGGCGCAAGCGTCCCTTCAGGTGCTTCGAAGTCGTCGTTGCTCGGCGGGTAGAAGAAGGCGTGCGACTCGCGGCCGTCACCGCCCTCGAAAGAGATCGGGATCGCCCGCGAGATCGTGACTCCAGAGATCGCCGTCCGGCTCGCGCGCAGCGTCTCGACGGCGCCTGAGGCCAGGTCGATCACCGCAACCTCCATCGGCGTGATGTCAGAGGCCCCGAGTACCACGATCCGATCGCGGTCGGCGGCGATGTCGCCGTAGACGAGGTAGCCGATGTCGAGGGGCGTGAACTTCCGGTCTTCGAGGCGGCCGAGCCGCTGGCCTCCCGGCTCGAATCGGATCGCGAAAAGCGCACCTGTCGGCGTCGTCGCGTACGTCGCTTGTCCGAGCACCCAGTCCGGGCGCGAGAAGTCGGCGCCGTCTGGTCCAAGGCATGCGCCGCGCTCGTCGTAGGGGAGCCAGTAGCCGCTCTGGTCGGCGAGGTAGTACAGCGTGCTGTCGGCACCGAAGCGAGGCTGCGACACCGATATGCCGTCGCCGCCGGCGACGCGGGTTGGTTCGCCGAGCCCGTGGCCGGACTCGATTGTTGCCACGTAGCAGCAACTCTGGTCCCACTGCATGTCGGGGAGATCCCAGGCGACGAAGGCGAGGCGGCTCCCATCAGGGGAGCATCTGGGTGCAGCGTAGAAGTCGTGACCCGCGGCCACGACGACGGGTTCGCGCTCGTTTTCGGCGTCGAGAACGACGATCTCGTTCACGACGCCGTCTTTGCCGTGCGATTCTCGAATCGCGTAGAGGGCCCGCTTGTCGGTGGCGAGAGCGAAGTCCGCGAACCTCACGGTGGCGGGCGTGGCTGGCGCCGGCGTGATCGGCCGTGGCGATTCCTCGCCAGCGACTCGGTAGACACGTTGGTCGTCGGCGTTGGTGAACCAGCAGATTCCGTCGTGAACGAGATAGCCGGCTCCGCCGTACTCGTGCACCTTGGACCGAGCGGAGAACGGCGCTTCGAATCGGTCACGTATGGAGCCATCCGCGCGCCGTTCGACGACCACCTGCCGGGCGCCGTCGCGCGGGCGTAGCTCGAGCCAGTAGATGGACTCCCCGTCGAGCGACGGGGCGGAGAGCCCGACTGTGTCGCTGTTGAGCGCCGCCGGCGTGATCGCCGAAAGCCACGAACCGTAGGGGGCAATACTCGCCACGGCGCTACCAGCCCTCGCGGTGTACGACGTCGGCGAACGGTCGTCTGGCGCGGCGTGAGGGCGATCCCGGCGGCTCGTCGCTGATCGGGTACCCGAGGGCGATCGCGCCGATCAGGCGCCGCTCTCCTGGAATGCCGAGAGCGTGACAGACCGTCGACTCAGCTGCGTGCAGCTGGAAGAACAGCGCCCCGAGGCCTTTCGCCGTGGCGGCGAGCAGAATCAGCATCGAGGCGTACGCGGCATCGACGAGCCAGTACGGCACGGGCCAGGAGGCCACGTCGCGTGAGAAAAGGAGGGAGGTGGCCTTGTCGGCGTCGCGGTAGCGATCGGCGTACGCGAGGGAGTCCGCTACCGGAACCACGATCGCCGGCGCGCCGACCAGCCCGGCGGCGCTCTCGTGTCGCTCGCGCCAGGACTCATCCGATGCCACCTGCCAGAAGCGGGACCGAGCCTCTTCGCTTGTCAACACCACGAGGTCGATGCCCTGCGTAAAGCCAGCCGACGGCGCCCGGGTCCCGGTCCGGAGCACCTCGTCGATGAGCGCGCCGGGAATCGGATCGGTAGAAAATTGCCGGGTCATTCGGCGCTTTCGAACCACGTCCTCGAACTCCATCGCCCCGAAATCTACCTTTTCCCGTTTAGTCGGGAATGCTGACCCCACTGGTAGGGTTTTACATATATGCGCCCGTGCGGGCAAAACGGTCAGGGTTTCAACCGGGGCCGTAGGTGAAGGAGGACGTAGACGTGGCGAGCTCAAGAGATTTACTCGCGCAGGTCAAGAAGGACATCCGCGAGGTTGAGCCTGCAGCGGCGGAGCAGCTGCTCGGCAAGGCGTTGTTCTTGGACGTGCGAGAGGCCGATGAGTACGAGCAGGGTGCGATCCCTGACGCGATGCACATTCCCCGTGGCTATCTCGAGCCGCAGGTCGAAGGCAGGATCACCGATCATCAGCAGCCGATCGTCGTGTACTGCGCCGGCGGGGTTCGCTCGGCGTTCGCCGCAAAGACGCTCGGCGAGCTCGGCTACGAGAACGTCTCCTCGATGGCGGGCGGGTTCAACCGGTGGAAGGACGAGGGCCGGAACTGGATCTCGCCGGCGGTGCTCACCAGCGACCAGCGCAACCGCTACCAGCGCCACCTTCTGCTCCCTGAGGTGGGCGAGAAGGGCCAGCAGAAGCTGTTGGAGTCCAAAGTCTTGATGCTCGGCGCCGGTGGTCTTGGTTCTCCCTCGGCGATGTACCTGGCCGCGGCAGGTGTCGGCACGCTCGGCATCGTCGACATGGACGTAGTCGACGCCTCGAACCTGCAGCGTCAGATCCTGCACAACCTCGATCGAGTCGGGATGCGCAAGGTCGACTCGGCGAAGATCGCACTGACGGCGATGAATCCCGACGTCAAGGTTGAGACCTACGACGTCCGTCTCGGCGCCGACAACATCGTCGACCTCTTCTCCCAGTACGACCTCGTCGTCGACGGGACCGACAACTTCCCGACGCGCTATCTCGTGAACGACGCCTCGCTACTTACGAACACGCCTGTGGTACACGGGTCGATCTTCCGGTTCGAGGGCCAGGTCACGGTCTTTAACCCGTACGTTGGTCCGTGCTACCGCTGCATGTTCCCCGAGCCGCCGCCTCCTGAGCTCGCGCCGTCCTGCGCCGAGGCAGGCGTTCTCGGCGTGCTGTGCGGGATCATTGGCTCCCTCGAGGCAGTCGAGGCAGTGAAGATGCTCCTTGGGATCGGCGACCCGCTCGTTGGCAGGATCCTCGCCTACGACGCGCTGGCTGAGGAGTTCCGTCAGTTCAAGGTGCGCCGCGACCCCAACTGCCCGGCATGTGGCGACCACGCCGAGATCGTGCTCGCGGAGTACGACCAGTTCTGCATGCCGCACGTGACGCGTCCCGCGGCGTAGCAGACCAAGGGCTGTCGCCGCCCGAGTGAGCGTGCGCCGCTCTCAGGCGTGGCGGTAGGTCGAGGCGAGCAGTCGCTCGCGTTGTACCTCGTCAGTGGCGAGATCGATCACGGTCTGTGCCATGGCAGTCGCGCCTTCGAGCAGCGCCTTGTCCGCGAGGCCGGTGATGCAAGCTGCGGCAAAGCCCGCCTGATGATTGACCGCTGGCAGCGATCCGATGCCGAGCGTCGGGTGGATCGAGGGCATCGCGAGGGAGATGTTCGCCATGTCCGTAGAGGCTGCGACCACCCGGTCGGTAGGTGGCGCGAACACTCGGCCTAGCCCTTCGGCATTCAGCTTGTAGCGCTGCGCGATCGCTTCGTCGACGCGAAACTCCGAGTACGACGGTGACTGCACGTTGAAGCGGACCGAGGTTCCCGTCGCGAGCGCGCCCGCCTCGAAGCAGTCGCGGATTCGTGGCTCCCACTCTGCGAGCCGTTCGAGCGTCGCGGACCGGACGTAGTACTTGGCCTCGGCGCGTGCTGGCACGATGTTCGGGGCGGCGCCGCCGTAGGTGATGATGCCGTGCACCTGGTCGGTCGCGTAGGAGTGCTGGCGAATCAGGCCGATCGCCACCTGTGCGACGGTTAGCGCATCGGCCGCGTTTCTTCCGAGCTCGGGGAAGGCCGAGGCGTGCGCTTCGACCCCCTCGACCACAACGTCGAAGTGCGCGACAGCGAGGCACGGCATCTGGATGAGCTCAGATGGCCACGGATGCACCATCATCGCCGCGTGCAGCCCGTCGAAGGCGCCGCGATCGAGCATCAAGATCTTGCCGCCGCCGCCTTCTTCGGCAGGAGTGCCGAGAACCTTGATCGTGAGGCCTAGCTCGTCGGCGAGTGACGTCAGGCTAAGGCCCGCCCCGACTGCCGAGGCGGCGATGATGTTGTGGCCACAGGCATGGCCGACGTCGGGGAGCGCGTCGTATTCACAACAGATCGCGATCGCAAGCTCGCCAGTTCCGATGGTCGCGACGAACGCGGTCTCGAGGTCGGCGACGTGGCGCTCGACGTCGAAGCCGCCTTCTTCAAGGGCATCCGCGCACCATCTCGATGAGTCGATCTCCTGGAAGGAGAGCTCGGGGTGTGCGTGAATACGATGCGAGAGCTCAACCAACTCCTCGCCGTTCTCGCTCACGAGTTGTCGTACCGCCTCCTTTTGCGACTGGCCGCCGGTGGTCATGTCAGCACCGCGACGATGTCGCCGCCGCCGAGCGTGTCACCCACGCGTGCTCGAATCTCACTCACGGTGCCGTCCTTTGGCGCTCGAATCGGATTCTCCATCTTCATCGCTTCAAGGACGCAGAGCACGTCGCCGGCGGCCACGGTGTCACCAACCTCGATGAGCATCTGGACGATCGTGCCCTGCATCGGCACGGCGATCATGCCGTCGCTCGTCTCGGCGACCTCGGCTCCTGGACGCCGGCGAGCACGGGAGTGGCCCGGGCCCACCGGAGCGGTGGCTTCAAGCCAGAGCCGGACCGAGAGGCGCCTGCCTTCCACATCCGCGGTGACGGTCGTGAGCGTCCTACCACTCGCGTCCCGCGTGCCGTCCGGCGTCGACGCGACGATTCCGGAGAGGTCGAGCTCGTTTTCGACGAAGTTGGTCGAGTGGTGCCCGGCGATGAACGCGTCAGAGTTCAAGATCGCCTCGAGCGCGGGGATCGTGGTCGCGACTCCCTCGATGACGGTTTCGTCGAGCGCGCGGAGAATGCGTCGCCGCGACGTCTCACGATCGGGCGCCCAGGCGATCACCTTGGCCACGAGATTGTCGTAGTTGGGGCTGATTGTGTCGCCTGCTTCGTAGCCGGCGTCAGTGCGAACCCCGTAGCCGCCGGCGAGTCGCATCGAGGTGATCGTCCCTGGGCTCGGCAGGAACCTTCCCCGCGCCGGGTCCTCGGCGTTCACCCGGCACTCGATGGCGTGGCCATTGGTCGAGACGTCCGACTGACCGAAGCCGATCGGCTCGCCCGACGCGACGCGAAGTTGCAGCGCGACGAGGTCCAAGCCCGTCACGAGCTCGGTGACGGGGTGTTCGACCTGGAGGCGGGTGTTCATCTCGAGGAAGTAAAAGGAGCCGTTCTCGTAGAGGAACTCCACGGTCCCGGTGCTCTCGTAGCCGCACGCTCGTCCGAGTCGCACGGCAGCATCGCCCATCGCTTCCCGCACCTCGGCAGGGAAGTTCGCCGCGGGCGTCTCCTCGATCAGCTTCTGATGGCGTCGTTGGCTTGAGCAGTCTCGCTCGCCGAGCCAGAGGACGTCGCCGAAGCTGTCGCCCAGGATCTGCATCTCGATGTGCCGGGGTCGGGCGAGGTAGCGCTCGAGGTAGACCTCGTCGCGCCCGAAGCTCCCGAGTGCCTCGCGTTTTGCAGCGGCGAGAGCGTCAGCGGCGTCTTCCGCGCGCTCCACCACCTTCATGCCGCGCCCTCCGCCGCCATAGGAAGCCTTTATCGCGACCGGCCAGCCAACCAAGGAGCCGAACTCGACTACCTCTTCTGCCTCGGTGACTACTTCGTTGCGCCCAGGGACGCCGACGACACCTGCACGGTCGGCTGCTTCACGCGCGGCGAGCTTGGAGCCCATGAGCTCGATCGTCTCCGGTTTCGGCCCGATGAAGACGCCGCCCGCATCAATGACCGTGCGGGCGAACTCCGCGTTCTCGGAGAGGAATCCGTACCCTGGATGGACCGCCTCGGCACCGCTTCGTTGCATAATCGCGATGAGCGACTCGACGTTGAGGTAGGTCTCGGCGGCGGTCGAGCCTGGTAGTGCGTAGGCCTCATCAGCGGCCCGGACATGGAGCGAGTTCGCGTCAAGGTCGGAGTACACAGCGACCGCTTCGATATCGAGGTCGCGACACGTCCGGATCACCCTGAGAGCGATCTCGCCCCGGTTCGCGATGAGAATCCTACGGAACACATGTCCTTCTTCGGATCGAGTCTTCGGCCATGATGCCTGAAGAACGAGTGCTCCCGATAGTTAATCGTCTCGGGGTCGCGGTCTCGGGCAGGCTAATGGTCTCAGCACTGCCCACGCAGACAGAGTCGAGAACGAGACGGCGGACGTTGCGTTCGCGCACACCGCAAAGGAAGCCCCGACTCCTCCGGGGCGAACTGCACGGGAGCGAACAGGCCCCAGGTGATCGACCTCGACAGCGGAGAATTGTCGGTACGATTCCGCACGCGCAGTTCACCGAGCGGTCCCGTTCTTAGGTGTTC
>Ga0075522_10003531_pt1 | contig 11383 bp, 4 predicted proteins | sample NGEPerA_FD_74796 | JGI IMG/M metagenome (GOLD analysis project Ga0075522, IMG submission 74796) | Arctic peat soil microbial communities from the Barrow Environmental Observatory site, Barrow, Alaska, USA - NGEE PermafrostL2-A | ecosystem: Environmental > Terrestrial > Soil > Wetlands > Peat ... | reverse complement strand
ACGGGAGCGCGGTCACCGCAAGGATGCAGGAGCTCCAGACGACCGTGTTTGCAAGGCGCTTGTGGCACCGACAATGGGTCGAGTGGCAGGTGATACAGCCCACCTTCTTCCGTTTCAACGGCAAGGCCAAGACCCTCATGCCGTGGGAGGTGGAAGAATTGGGGATCGGGCGTTTCCCCGGCATCGTCCTGGCCGCTAAGCGGGAGGGCACCGGCAAGGAATGGACCGACTGGTTGGTGGCCCGGTCCTTCCAGCGCGAGGCTTTGCGGATCGCGCCGGAGTTGGGCGAAACACTGGCCTATCCCTTGGGTAATTACGGGGTTCTGCTTCTCACCTCCGCGGCTGAGCTGCAGACGCCTGAGCGCGCCGAAGTTGAGATCAGGGCGAAGGCGGCCCTTTTCGCCTGGCGCATGTCCAAGAAATTCGGGTGCCGGGTGTGGGTCGGCATGGGGCACGTCGATCCAATCGGGACCGGCCTTCAGGATTCCTATCATGAGGCGGTCGCAGCCCTTCAGGTGGCGGTCACGAAAAACGAGGATATTGTCCGTTACCAGGATATTTCCAAGGTGGAGTTCGGTGAAACCAAGCTGCGGCATAAGATCACGGCGCTGACGGAAGCCTTGCTGGAATACGGTCAGGGCCACGCGGCGCCTCCCAGCGGGGTTTTCATTCAGGACATTCTCATCGAGACGCGCGGGCGGCCGGAGACGACACGCCGCATCTTTATGGAGACCTTGCACCATCTGATGGCCGCATTGGAGTCCCGCAAGCGCATTGACGGCGCCGACTTGGCGGAGCTGGAGTCCCGGATCACCCTGCAAATGGAGACCGCCATCGGCCTAAACGAAATGGTGGGACGTTTTGAGGCCGTGCTGGAATTGCTCGTGGCCTTCCTGGAACGTCCGCTCGCCGGGGAAAAATACTTTAGGCTCCGCAAGGCCTGTGAGGCCATCAGCGCCTCCCTGGGTGAGCCATGGACCCTGCCGTTCGCCGCCCGCCAATTTGGTTTTTCAAGCACCACGTTTTCACGGGAGTTTTCCCGGTATGCGGGCATGTCTTTTTCAGATTTTCTGTTGTCCCGGAGGCTGGATAAAGCCAAACGCCTCTTGAACGACCGCTTGTCGCTGGACCGGGTGGCCGAAACCTGCGGGTTCCGGTCCGTGAATTATTTCAGCCAGATTTTTAAGCGAAAGGTGGGCTTGTCCCCAGGGCGATTCCGGAGCCAAAAAGGCGCATAAAAACCAATACAATTCAATCTGTAACATAACTTTTGCTTGATTTTGCTGCGCTAAACTCCTTATGAAGATTGGAATCAAGGAGGAATACCCGTGGCAGTTCGTTCTCCATATGTAGTAGGCCTTGCGACAGCCTTTCAGCCGGTGGCGATGGGTTCGGGGGGCCCTTTTTGTGGAACGCTATCCCGCTGGACGGGTATGTTCGGTGGCATTGCGGCCCGGGGGTCCGGAATCACACTTCTGTGCGCATTGTTTTTCCCCCCGTCTTTGGTTCGAGCCGGAACCGTCATGGTCAATGCCGGCACGACCTATCAGATGATCACCGGTTTTGGCGCCGCCAGCGCTTGGAATACCATCGACACCACCGAAGCGAAGGTTTTATGGACCGACGATTCCGCCGCATTGGTGAGCAACACCGGCGCCCATGTGAACGGCGACGTGGGGCTGTCCCTCTTGCGCACCCGCATCGATCCGACGGGGGCCTTTGCCCAGGAGGAGGCCAACATCACGTTGGTCGCCAAGAACTACCCCGGCGTCAAGGTGTGGAGCACCGAGTGGAGCCCCCCGGCGGCCTACAAGAACAATAACAACGTCGACGGCAACGCGGCCAACAATACCTTCAACAACACCGCCGCCAATTCGACCGCGTACGCTAACTACCTGGTGAATTACGTCAACAACGTCAAGACCACCTGCGGGGCGACCCTGTACGCCTTGTCCCCCCAGAATGAGCCGGACTACAACACCACTTACGAGTCCTGCCTATGGACGGCCGCCCAGTTCGACGATTTCGTGAAGACCTACCTGGGACCGGCTTTTAAGACGGCGGGCTTGAGCACCAAGATCATGGTCACCGAAAGTTTCCAGGACAGCCTGGCCTTGGCCGCCACCACCATGGACGACGCAGCGGCGGCGCCCTTTGTCGGCATCCTCGCCGGGCATCTTTATGGGGACCTGACGAGCAGCAATTACACCGGCACCTTCATCAACGCCAAGCCCGCCTCCTCGGCCGGGTTCACCCATTTCACCAACCAGGACTATTGGGAAACCGAGATGTCGGACGTCACCGGCGCGGGCGTCGACAACACCATGCAGTCCGCCCTCGAGGAGGCCTATTGGATCCACACCTGCATCGTGGATTGGGGCATGAACGCCTTCCACCATTGGTGGATCAACGCCACCGATAACTCCGGCCTGGTCAGCGGGACCGACGTCTACAGTGACAAGCTTTACGTTTTGGGGAATTTCTCCAAATTCATCCGCCCCGGCTTCACGCGCATCGCGGCGACGGAAAGCCCCGCGACGGGGGTGTCCTGCTCGGCCTATGATACCTCCGCCCGGGTCGTGGTGGTGGCCATCAACAAAAACACCTCCACCGTCAGCCAGACCTTCAGCATCACCGGCTTGAATGTCAGCAGCGTCGTTCCCTGGATCACCGATTCCGCTGATGCCCTGGTCCAGCAGGCCGCCGTCACGGTCAGCGGGGGCCTCTTCACCTTCACGCTTCCCGCGCAAAGCGTGGTGACCTTTGTGGGCGATTGCGCGAGCGGTTCCACTCCGACGGATACCGTCACCGCTTCCGTGACTCCCAGCCGCACGGCCACAAAAACGACGACGCCCAGCGTCACGGTGACCGCGACCTTCAGCCGGACATCGAGCGCCAGCCCGAGCGCGACGGAATCGAGCACCCCGACGGCGGCCTGGACGCGCAGCCGGACGGTCAGCCCGAGCGCCACGGTGACCTATTCGATCACCGTGGATTCAAGTCCGACTTCCACTTTGACCGTAAGCCCGACGGATTTGTCGACGCACAGCGTCACGCGAAGCCCCAGTCCCACCACCAGCGCGACGGCGTCGCATACGTCCAGTCCGGTTTCGGCTCCGACCTTCAGCGCAACAGTGACGGTCAGCCCCCCGTTCACTTCAAGCGCAAGCCCAACGCAGACGGTGAGCTTGAGCCCAAGTTTGACCGGGACCGTCAGTGCGCCGGCGACGTCCACTGCGGTGTCCAGCCCTACGCGCACTTTGACGGTGACCGTGACCCTAAGCTCGAGTCCGAGCGCCGGCCCCACCGCAACGGTGACGGAGACCGGAACCTTGGTGCCGATCTTCAGTTTTTCGCCCAGCGCTACCGTGACCCCGTCAGAATCACCGGTCAGGACGTCGACCGTGACATCGATTGCGACACACACGACGACCGCTGCCGCTTCCCCTCATACCACGGCCACCGGCAGCCCGACGGCCGCGTCGAGTCCCGTGCCCCCCACACGGACCGCCGCGGCGACAGTTTCTGTAGGGGGCGTTCTCAAAATAGATCAAGCCGTGCCGGTCCCGAATCCCAACCCGGTTTCAATTGGAATCGATCTGGCTGGGGCGGCTGACGGAGTTGAAGGAACGCTGTATAGCTTGGCCGAGGTGGAAGTGGGTCATTTCAGTTGGGCTGCGCAGGCTGTTGGGTGGGACCGTCTGCCCCTGTCTTTGCGCGATTTACGTCTTCCCCGTGGTCTGTATTATCTGCGCTTGCGGGCTCGAAGAGGTTCTGCGCTCTCCGCGGCGGTGCCTGTCAAACTGGTGCTGTTGAATTCGCCCTAAACCGCTTATAGGTTTTCAGAGAAAAAGGCCCGTCCCCGGCAGGGGAAGGGCCTTTTTTTGTAACTACGCGATCCAGCTAAAGCGAATCGGTCCAGGCGATGCGGACGCTTCTCGGCTCCGTGGCGTGGCCGATGATGGCTTGGTGGGCTTGGCCGTTGGCCACCCCGGGATAGGCGTAGGCGTAGCAATAGCTCACGTCGTCCGCGGTCTCATCGAACAGGTTGAAGACTTCCAAGGTGAGCTTCTGGCCGGCCCACAATTGCCGGGACAACTGAAGGCTGACCAGGGCGCTAGGCGTGGAGCGGATCGCGTTGTCGGGGGTGAGGGCCCGGCTTCCGAAGTAGCGCAGGCGGGCGTCGAGGGACCAGCCTTGTATCTTGTCCATCCCGAGGGTGAGCGTCCCCACCTGCTCGATGGCCTCGGGTACCCAATAGCCCGCATGGAGCGGATTGTCCACGGGGTCCAGCGAACGGAAGCGGGCCTGGGAAAGCGCCCCGTCAAGATCCATGTAGAAGGGCCGGACCCGGACGGTGTTCGACCACTCCAAGCCCTGGCGGACGGAAGCCGCGTTGGGCGAACTCCGGGACGTATCGCCGTTGAAGGTGAGTTCCGAAGCCATGTCCATGCGCCATGCGGCGAAGGTCGTTTCGTAGGCGTCGCCGTCGGCATAGCGGACCCCTGTCTCCTCGCTGTAGGCGCGGGCCAGCGGATTGACGCCGGGCGCCAGCTCACGGGCGTCGTTGGAATGGAAGCCCTGGCCGAAGTTCAGGTAAAATTCCGCTGGGCCCTTGGCGGGCCTGAGGATGAGCGCGGCTTTGGGTTCGGGCACGGTCGCGCGGTAGGACGAGGACGTCCCCACGCCGGCGCCCTCATTGAAGGCGTTCAGGGGCGCGAGCGCGGCGTTGGGGCCGGAAGGCCCGGCCGCCGTCAGAAGGTCGACGCCATCCTGGAAGACCGGAGTCTCGTTGGCCACTTCGATGGAATAAAAGTCCTGCCTGAAGCCAAGCACGGTCTTCAGCCAAGGGGTCCATTCGGTCGCGTTATAGAAGTAAGGGGCGGCGCCGATCTCGACCACATGGTCCAGGGAATCTGTCTCATAAGTGGCCCGCTGGTTCGTGTTGCAGAGCCCCACGAAGATGTTGTCGTTGCGCAGGTCCAGTCCGGTCTCGTCCTGGGTCAGGCAGGCCCCCAAGCGGGTCTCAAACTTATAACGGAAGGTGCCCCCCTCGCGGGTGCGGTTGTCCTGTTGGAGGAATTGCTCCCCGTTGGTCGCAGCGGGATTCGCATACTGGTCCTGGGCCAATCCCTCGTCGAGTTGCGTCCCGGAGGCTTGGTAAGGTAGGTAAAAAGTGAAATTATTCCACAGGTCGAGGTGGGAGGTCTCGACGTAGGCCAGGACGTCGGCCTCGCCTGAGACAGTCGTGCCCTTCCAGGTGGCCCACAGAAGATCCTGGTCCCGATTGCCGCCGTCGGTGGGGCTGAGGTTGCCGAAGGCGTTGATCAGGCCCGCACCGATGGCGTCCGACGGCATTTGGTTGGTGGCGTTCCAAGAGGCTTCATAAGCGCTATAGCTGAGCGTCCAATGGTCGTCGACGGGGCCCGAACTATAGCGCAAGAAGCCGTTGTACTTTTTGAAGGCCTCAGGCACCCCCCATGGACCGTCGTAGTCGACGATTTCCAGGGCGTAGATGAGGTCCCCCCCTAGCAGCGACAGTTGGTGGGCCGTCAGTGCGCGCTGATAACCGAACGCGCCCATGGTCAGCGCGTCAATATAGCGGGGTAGCGTGTCGGGGTAGATGAGGTCCGCGGAACCGGCCGTGGCGAAGTCGCCTTCTTCGACATCGAAGGGACCTTTGGTGTAGGTCACGGCCCGCACCAATTCCGGGATCACATAGTTAAGGTCGGTGTAGCCCTGGCCGTGCGCGTTGGTGGGCTGATTGACGGGAATGCCGTCCATGCTGAAGGCGAAATCGGTGCCGTGGTCCAGGTTGAAGCCGCGTGTGAAGTATTGGTTGGCTTTGCCGTCGCCGCTATGCTGGGTGACGAGCAGGCCCGGGACGGCCTCGAGTACCTCGGCCGGCCGCAGGAGCGGGCGCTCGTCGATGTCGACTTGGCCGACCCTGCCCGAGGACGCGGTGTCGGCCTGTCCCACCAAGTTTGCGGCTCGGCCCCGGATGGTGATGGCGTTCAACTCGATCGGCGCTGCACCGGAGGTGGCCGTGCTCGTCGTGGGCGCCTGCACCGTGGGGACGATACCGAAGTACAGGTCCGTCCCAGCCGGGAAGGTCGGGGGATCGGCGCATAGGCCCGTGAGGGTAAAGCAGAGAGCGAAGCCCAGGAACCGGAAGGGAATAGGACGAACCATCTTGTTCACGGGCGGGTCAAATAAACCTTCACGACCATGGGTGCGCTCCTGACGCTCCCCCTTAAAGCCTGAGCCTCAAAGTAATACAGACCCAGAGGCAGTGATTTCAGCAATGTCCCCAAGGGAACCTTGTTCCAACCTGAGGACAGGGCGACCGGGACCGAGTTCTGCCGAACTAACACGAAAGCCTGGGTGAACACCGTTAACAGGACGCCATTTGCGGGGCCCTCCATTTCCAAATCCAGCAAATCCGGATTGGGGTTAGGCACCGCTTGGCCGAAACGAATGACCAGCGGCCCACCGGAGGGGGAGGGCATGGACGAAGCTGTGCGGGTGACCGACTCCGTAGGCGATGGCGCAACCCGGGTGATGGTGCTTGTCGCGCTTACCTTGGTGCCGAGTGTGGAGGAAGCCGTGGCGGTGCCGCTAGGTAGGACCATAACACTATAGGTGGCGCTCGACATGACGCTTGGCAGCTTGGTGGAACTTGCCGTGGGGCTCTGCGTCACGCTGAGCGTCGGACTGGGCGTCGCGCTGTCCTTAGGACTGAGCGTATACGTGGGGCTTGGTGTCGAAACAGCGGTCGCCATATCCGTCGCGGTGGACGAAAACGTCACGGAAATTCCGAAGGTGGCGGTCGGGCTCTGACTAAGGCTGGGGGTAAAACTGACGCTGTAAGAGGGACTTGGACTGGAGCCGGCAGTCACACTTTGGGTGGCAATGCCCGTGCCGGTCGCGCTAGGGCTGAGGCTGGTTGTCCCGTTTGCCGCGGCGGTTTCACTCGGGCTCGCTGTCAGACTGGCCAAGGCAGTCACGCTAGGACTGGGGCTGGCTGTCCGGCTAGGCACGGTTTCGCTCGGGCTCGCTGTCAGACTGGCCAAGGCAGTCACGCTAGGACTGGGGCTGGCTGTCCGGCTAGGCACGGTTTCGCTCGGGCTCGCTGTCAGACTGGCCACGGCAGTCCCACTAGGGCTAGGGCTGGGGCTGGCTGTCCGGCTGGCCGTGCCGGTCGCGCTCGGACTGGGGTTCGTTGTTCGGCTGGCCGTGCCTGTCGCGCTCGGGCTGGAGATCACTGTCCGACTGGCCGTGCCGGTTGCGCTTGGGCTGCCGGTCCGACTGGCCACTGGCGTCGGCGTGTCAGTCGGCACCGCACACGTCGTCACCACGGCGTTATCGCGGGTGAAAAGATAATCCTGGACCTGGCCCGATGGCGCAAACCACATGGTCCCCTTGCCTGCGGGCCCCCAATTCGTCAGCAGATAATTGTAGAGGGTGGTCAAGGCGGTCTGGTTCGTCGAATAGGCGTCCGCTGCGGCCCCGCCCCCCTGAGTGACGCTGTGGGTGATGCAGATTTCCCACGACGGCCGGGCGTCATTTGCCGCCTTGGATGAAATATTCTCGATGGTCGTGGGGTCCGTGCCGTAAAGGCCGTTGCGCGCCACGGTGAGCGTGTTGGCCGTGGTCAGGGGCACGTCGACATAGGTGTAGTTGGCGCCGGTGTCCAGTTCCCCGGAAATTATGAAATTTTGCGGGTAACCGGCGCAGGTCGCCACCGACACCTCGTAGGGAAAGACGGAGTGCGAGACATTGTATCCGGTCACTTGGGTCAGGAAGGCGGTCTGGTTCTGCCCGAATTCGTTGATGAACGTGCCGCAGGTCACCGGATTGGGATGATCCCAGGTATGGTTGTATACGTCCCAGCCGTCGGCCATGAACGCCAGAACCTCGGTCCAGGTCTGGTAATAGTTGTTGCCGCTTTCAATCCAGGAGGCGACCGCCGCGAGGCCGGCCTTCAGTCCCAGGCCGTCAAGGATGGGCTTGGCGTAGTCATATTGGGTCTGCCGGACGTCGTCGAAAGTCTGGGAATAGGCCCAATGATAGTTGTTGTAGAGCGTGGCCTTGGTCGTGGCACCTGTGCCGCCGGCGGTCCAATTGATGGCCGTCACCACTAGTGATGCCGTGCCCGTGGTGTTGAAGCTGGCGACCTGGGTGGACGCGCTATAGGAAGCCGAAATCGGCACGCCATTGGCCGTGACCGAAACCGAGGTGCAGGTTCCCACATTCACGTTCAAGGTCAGCAATTTACGGTTCACTAAGGCCGGGACTTTGGAATCATCAAGCGACACGCAGTAACTCTTGTTCTGGGCGGCCAAACCGGCGGGCACGAGCGCGCACCACAGCATGAACGCTAAAATAAATGTCCCAAGCCCGCGCACTTTTGGAAATCGCGTCACATTGCACCCGGAAAAATTCATAGGGAAAAACTTTAAGCCCTCGTTGCCGTTTCAAAGTCCCGACCGAGCCGGCATGCTCAAAATGCGCCTGAATCCTTGCCCATGGAGGGGGACCTTGGAACTATAGCGTAACAGGATAAAAAAAAAGTTATGTTGCACGACAAAATGAATTAGTTTTCATGCGCTTAATACTGTGGATTTCCAGGTGCCACATAAGGAGCGCGGTCCGCCGATCGGCGATCAAGTAAAACAAAATCCCTTATTTTTGATAGTATTCATCCGGCTTTCGATGGCGTGGGGTGCGAAGCCCCGGGATTCTTAAGGCATTTTTCCGATAAAGGTGATCCTTGTTTCGTCGCGAAATCCCTACACAAGGCACCTCCCCCTGGCCCTGGTTGACCCGCCAGGTCTTCGCCCTTGGACTGGTCAGCTTGCTGACGGACATGGGAACGGAGATGGGCATGCCCTTGCTGCCGGCCCTTATCACGGGGCTGGGAGGGGGCGCCGTTGCGCTTGGTTTGGTCGACGGCCTCGCCGATGCGGTGTCCGCCCTTTTGCAGCTTTTCGCCGGACGGCGCACGGACCGCAGTGGACGCCGCCGCCCTTGGGTGGCTTTTGGCTATGGGTTGTCGGGCCTTTTGCGCCCTTTGTTCGGGTTGGCGGGGGCCCCCTGGCAGGTGGTGGCCGTGAGGTCGGCGGACCGGGTCGGCAAGGGCTTGCGTAAGCCGTCCAGGGACAGCCTTTTGGAATCCGCCGCCACCCCCGAAACGCGGGGGCGCGTGTTTGGGTTCCATGATGCGATGGACAACGCCGGACAGATGCTCGGCCCCCTGCTGACGATCGCGCTTTTGGCCCTATGCGTCGGAAACATCCGTAAAGTCTTGTTGTGGGCCATCGTGCCGGGCGCTTTGGCCTTTTTGGCGGTGCTTGTGTGGGTCCGCGAAGAAGGCCCTGCGCCTGGGCCCAAGGGGCCGGCGCTCGATTGGCTGCCGCCGAGTCCAATTTTGCCGGCCTTGATTCCCATCGCTTTATTCACTCTGGGCAATGCCAGCGACCTGTTCCTGTTGCTAAAAGTGCAGGGCAGCGGAGCCCCTATATGGGGCCTGGCTTTGCTATGGTCCGCCTTTGCCGCCGTGAAGGTGGTGAGCGCACTGGTGGGCGGTCCCTTGGCGGATCGCTTGGGGCCGCGGCTGGCGATCAGTCTCGGTTGGGCCTGGTATGGAGTCATCTACTTTTTGTTTGCCCGCACCGACAATTTGAGAACGATGGTGGTCCTTTTTCTTGCATATGGTCTTTTTCATGGTTTAAGCGAAGGGCCGCAGAAGGCTTTGGTTGGAGCTTTGGCCCCGGCCGGAAGCAAAGCCACTTGTTTTGGTTGGCTGGGTTTGACCACGGGCTTGCTGGCGCTTCCGGCGGGACTGTTGTTTGGGGCGCTATGGCAATGGGAAGGGCCGGCCACGGCCTTTAGCGTTGGAGCGGCGCTGGCTTTGGGCGGCTTGGTTTTGTTGTGGCTGCCTCTGTCAGGACAGCGCCCATCTTAAGGTCTTTGGGATCGCATGTTTTGTTTCGGCTGGACCCTGGGGTGCACGGATGGGACAATTGCGCCCATGAATAGGCATTTTTTCCATTTGTTTATTGGTCTAGCCACGATGCTGGCTCCATCGACGGCCTGTTTGGCCGTTTGGACCGGGTCCTCGTCCTATAGCAATTGTCCGCAACAGTATGTGTCCGGCGCCGGCCAGGAAAACTTCAATACCCAGGCCGATTGTGAAGCCAAATGCGCGCAATTCAGGGCCTGTTGTGCGTGTGCGGTTTGCACCTGCACCGAGAGCGGCGGCGGCGGGGATTCTTCGGCGTCGGGCGGGTCCGTGGAGCAAATAACCAGCGAGGCCTTGGCCAAGGGTATAGTGAACGGGAATTCCATGGAGTTGGGGACTGGTTTGATGGGTTTGGGGGCTATGGCAATCCTGAATAGCGCCTCGTCCCCGCCGACCCAGGCCCAGATTGAACAGCAACGGATTGAAGCCCAGCGACGCGAGGAACAGCGGCAGTTGGCCTTGGCGGCCCAGCAGCTCAACAAAAGCGGGCTCTGGTGCCTTAAGCAAAAGGATTACGCTTGTGCGATCAACGAATTCCAGCAGGCCTTGGGCAAGACCCCCGACGATCCTGAGATCATCGACAATCTTGCTCTGGCCAAACACCGGCTCGAATTCGAGAAAGAGAAAGGGGACGCCTTGGGCGATCTCAAGGGAGGCACCCCTTCTGATGGGGACAGCCCCACAGGGGGGCTTGGCTTGAAGGGGGCCGGCCCCCAGGACAATTCAGGGGACAGCGTTTTGAAGGACACTGCGGACGATGCGCCGCGCCCACCCAGGCCGGCGGCCTCGGGCGCCGTAGATTTGGACGCCACGGTTCCCCTGATGGGCGGCGATCCGACCCGCGCCCCGGGCGGCCCGCTCCTGCCTCCGGGCTCAGACCCGGCCGACCTCGCCGAATTCGACTATTCCGATCAGCTCCGGTATTTCGCCACTCTGAGTCCTAAACAGAAGGATATTTTCATCGCCGGGGCCCAGGCTGAAAAGAAAAAAGGCGACGAGATTGTGGACAATTTCCGGCAAAAGGTGATGGCCATTGATGACCACCGCGAAGGGGAGAGCCAGGCGTCGTCGGTGGGCGATGCGGTGGCGGAGATGATCCCCGGCGTGAATGCTGCGGCTAATTTTGGGAAGGCTTCGGCCGGAGCCGGGCTCGATCCCGAAGGCGCGGAATCGACGCAGGAAGGTGCCCGCTATGCATTAGGCAAAGTTGGCGACGCGATCGAGGATTTTCCGGTGTTGGGGGGGGCGGTCCAAGGCGCCAGACTCGTCGCTTTGGGTGAGGACCCCCATCTTGGTCCGGGACAGAAACAGGCGAAGTTGGCGCAGATCGCGTCCGAGAATTATTTGTCGGCGGCGCAA
>Ga0075522_10003530_pt1 | contig 11384 bp, 11 predicted proteins | sample NGEPerA_FD_74796 | JGI IMG/M metagenome (GOLD analysis project Ga0075522, IMG submission 74796) | Arctic peat soil microbial communities from the Barrow Environmental Observatory site, Barrow, Alaska, USA - NGEE PermafrostL2-A | ecosystem: Environmental > Terrestrial > Soil > Wetlands > Peat ... | reverse complement strand
TCATTTTATTCATCGGACTCGTTTTTGAATCCACCGGAATCGTGTTCCTGAAAAAAGGAATGTCGCAGGTCGGCGAAGTGAAAACGGCCAGTGCCGGCGAAATTTTCCGGGTTGTCAAAGCGGGCGTGACCAGTCCAAAGATCATCGTGGGCGTTTTTTTTGAAGCGCTGTTTTTTGTCTGCTTGCTGATAATGATGGCCAAGAGCGACATCAGCTTCATCTGGCCGTTGACCGGATTGAGTTTTGTATTTTCCACTTTCGCCGCGATTTGGTTTTTGCATGAAACCGTTTCGCCGGTGCGCTGGGTCGGCGTGATTTTGGTTGTCGTCGGCGCCGTCGTCATCGGTTACAGCGAACAGACGAAAGAAAAATCTACAGCGTTCGTCTCCGTCGGAACAAAAACTACGCCGTGATTTTGGCGAGAACGTCGGCCAGTTGTTCGGCGGCGAACTTGGTTTTCTTCTGCAACTGCATCAAAGCACCGACTTTTCCGGGCGACCTGGCGATTGCCAGAAATAATTTGCCGTAATCCAGATTCCTGTCCGGCTTGGCGAGCGCGTTGAAATCCAGCGGCAAATCTTCATTTGCCGTGTCGGAAATCACGCGGACGGTGGCGCAGGGAATGTCGTGTTCGCGGCAGACGGCGTGAATCGCCGCTGATTCCATCTCGACGGCGTCCGCACCGGTTTCGGCGCGCAATTTTTTCTTTTCGGCGATGGTCGTGGCGATGCGGTTGGCGCAGAAAATTTTAGCCGGCTTCGCGCCGGCAACCATCAATTTGTCGTAGCAGCCGATGTAAATCGGCTCTAACTTTTCTCCGCTTTCAATTTGAGCCGACTCACGTCGGCTGCTACTGGACGGAATTTCAAAAACCACGTCCCCGATTTTCAAATCTGGATTCAGTGCGCCGGCGAAACCGCAGGTCAGCACGAGTTGGGGGAGCGCGCGCGTCTCGCGTGCCTGTTCGGGCGTCGCGCCCGAATGTTTTCGGCGCGACGCCGAAAACTGCACGCCGGAGGCGTGCGCTCCCCAATTCGATAAAAATTCGCGCAGGGATTTTTCGGCGTTCTGGCGTCCGATGCCAACGATGAGAATAGAAATGTTAGTTTTGCCCGCCGCGATTTTCCGAAACGGCGCGGCTTCTTCTTTCAGGGCGAAGCAAATGAGGGTGGACATTTTCAGGCCAGCGGATTTTCAATCTCCAAACCAAATTGCCGCGCCGGTTCAAAATGGCGGACGTTGTTGGTCGCCATCACAAATCCATTTGCGAGGCAAGTCGCCGCGAGCAATGAATCTTCACAGGTCATTGTCCGATTGATGCTTTTCAACTCGGCAAGCAATTGTTTCCAGCGAACCAGGATTTCCAAATCGAGCGAAATCAAGCTTTCGGCGAATTGGTCTTCAGCGACTTCGATCCGGCGCATCAATTCTTCCTGAAACAATTCCGGCGCAAGCCGTAATCCATGTCGCATCTCGGCAATGGTGATGACACTGATAAAACAATCCTCTTCATTTTTGGCGAGCCACGACGCCAGTTTCAAAGAAACTGTTCTTTTGTGAAAAGCAGAAACAATGTCTGTGTCGAGCAGATAGCTCATTTGAACGGAAGCGCGTGACGTTGCGTGCGCGGAAATGAAACCGTTTGTTTGCGCAAATGTGCAAGCAGACCTTTTGCGCCGCGCCGTTTTTTTGGACGCGGAATCAGCAGCAAACTTCCCTTGCCGTCATTAAGTTCACGGGCGTCGCACGGGCCGCCGGATTCCAGGCCGAAGGTTTTACGCCATTTCAACGGCAGCAACGCCTGGCCTTTGCGGCTGACGGTCACGGTGGTCAATTCGCTCATAAAGTAAGGATTCATTACCAGCGAAATTCTGTCAACTATTTTTGGCGTTCTGGCGACCGATGCCGGTGAGTAAAATTGAAACGGCTTGCGCCGTGGCCGCGTTGCCCGCCGCGATTTTCCGGAACGGCGCGGCTTCTTCTTTCAGGGCGAAACAAATGAGTGTGGTCATTTATTATATCTCAAAACTTTCTTGTTCTTGAAAATAGCCCAGCCATTTATGGCTGGGTAAATCGTTCAACAAATCAATAAAGTCCCGCCAGGGACGATGGAATCTTAATCCAACATCTCCGGCTTGTAATCGTATCCATGTTTTTTCAGAAACACCTCAAATTCCGCCCGGAAACTTTTCTTCCGATGATGTTCCTCCTGCGTCTGGATATAACTAACCGTGTCTTCCACACCGGACACGCCGATGCTAAACGCACCAAAACCTTCCTGCCATGCGAAACCCTGTGACCGCAGTTCGGGAAATGTATCACGCAACCATTTGGAGGAATTGCCTTTTAATAATTGCATCGCCTTGGACACCGGGAGCGTCGCGGGCAGACTCAAAAGCAAATGCACATGATCGGCCGCGCCGCCGATGGCGAGTGCTTTCATGTCGTTCTCGCGGGCGATGCCGCCGAGATATGGCCAGAGCCGTTCGCGGATGGCGGCGGTGAGGAGCGGACGGCGTTCTTTGGTGGAGAATACGCAATGCATCAGGCAGGAATTGAATGAGTGCATGGCGGCTTCAAAATAATGGCGGGCGGATATAAAATCAATCTTCTCATTGAAAGTTTTCCGATCGAAAATAGCCCAGCCATTTATGGCTGGGAGAAAAGCTCGTTATATTTTGCAAGTCCCGTCAGGGACGAAAGAACATTTCTGCCGTCCCTGACGGGACTTGTTTATTTTCGACGCATCATACCCAGCCATAAATGGCTGGGCTATTTTCAACGGCAATTTGCCCGCCGCGATTTTCCGAAACGGCGCGGCTTCTTCTTTCAGGGCGAAGCAAATGAGTATGGACGGCATACGTTGAAACTATGCTAATTATTTTAACGGTCAAAAGTGAAAACCGTTTTTGGAAGAATAATCCTTGAACCTTTTTTGATATTTTCAAGTCCCCACAGCGGTTGCAAGTTCGTGTAATGAAAACACTCTCTCTGCTGTTCGGGTTCTGTGAGATCAAAACGGGCACAAGCTTTAACGTGGTCAATGTGCCAACGTCCGTAATTATCCCAAGTCATGCCGCTGTGAAATTTATTCTCAATCCACACCGAAAAAGTTGGCCAATCAGCACCAGTTAAACTCATTGTTAAATCGCATTTTTTGCCTCCTTGTTTTTTGACTGCCAAGTAGAGTCGTGTGCGTAAGTTTTTGGCGATGCGGGCTTGAATGTTGTTCCGCAAATACTTTCGCTTTTCGAGTCTGTTCTTGCCGTTAAGTTGACGCTTTTGATACGTCTTACTTTTAATCAATTTATAAGCTGCCGCGAAAATGGGATCATTTTTCCGTTTTTCAGACAATGCCTTTCGACTGCATTTGTGCGAGCAAAATCTGGCGGCTCGCCGTCGGAAGAACTTTTGAAACGGGATTGGGTCGTGACAAAAATTGCACTTTGGATTTTTGGCAGCGTAAAGACGTTCGGCGTGAGTTTTGTAAAACAAGTCATATTTCTTTTTGGCCTTTTCTGCAATTACTTCGCGGTTCAATTTCAAATAAGATTTTGTCCTGCAAGGAATGCCGCAAAATTCCTGAAATCCACGTTTTGGCTTGAATGCAATTCCGCACTCCTTGCAAACAAATAATTCAGAAATCCGATCTATCGTCTTTAGAGCCGTCATCTCACGATTATATTCCTTCCGAATCAGCCGATGCGCATATTCGAGAGAACTATTTCGTTTTTCCACACGTTGTATTGGAGTGATGCGTTGAAAAACATTAGCAGCAATTAGCCACCGTCGAATCTGATTCTTATCCTTACCAACCAATTTCGCAATCTCACCGGCAGGATATTTCATTACTGTGTGCAAGCGGATACATTCTGTTCTCGCAGCAATCAGTTCCGGCGTTTCCCAGGGCTTTTTCTTTTTGAAAACTTTTTGATGTGCCATTTGAATAATCTGCGGCTTAAATTTATTTTATCCCCGCCAGCCTTTCCTTCCAGATTTTGTAAAGTTCCACCGTGGCGCGGACGTCGCGCAGGCAGTATTCGGCGATGTCGCGGAATTTTCCGGCGACCAGCAGCGCGCCCACGTCCATGCCCGTCACGCCGTGGCTCTTGGGCGATTCGATGCCGAAGTCCTTGCAGTAAAAATCCAGGTTGAACCGCCGCGCCGCGCCGTCGCGCCCGCTCACGCTGTAAAAAGTGAATTGCTCCGCGAGGTCGCAATGCGGGTCGGTCGCGTAACGGTAGCCGAGCCAGTTTTTCTTCGAGATCGGCACGTTGAGCAGCGCCGAGCGCAGGTAGATGAACGGCACGTCGAAGCCACGGCCGTTGAAGGTGACGACGGAATCGTATTTTTTCGCCACGTCCCAGAATTGCGCGAGCAGTTCCGTCTCGTCCGCGCAGGGAATGAATTTCACCGGCGCGTTTTCTTCGGCGATTTCCTCGAAATCTTCCGCGATGAAAAGCGACTGGCCGCGCTGTGTCTCGGCGTTGAGCATGGCGATGCAGACGACCTGCGACGTGAACGGCCACAGGCTCATGAACCGGGTGATCTCCCCGCGCTTGGCGGATTTGGCGGTGGCGTCGGCGAGCTTGTCGGCCTCGCGGAAAAGATATTCCTGCTGCGCGTCGTCGAAATTTTCGAGCGGCAGCGCGGTGGTCTCGATGTCGAAAACGAGGGTGGCCATTTCCAAAATTAAACCACCAAGTCACCAAGAACACCAAGTTCAAAAAACTTTGTGTCTTGGTGACTTGGTGGTTAAACCGGCCGGCAATTACGCGGGCAATTTTTGCGATTCAGATTTTGTTTCGATGGAATTCAATTCAGCGCGCACTCGCGGCAAACTTTGCGGATGATTTTTTTGGACGTAGGCGATGAATTTTTCACGGATGGCGCAGCGCAAATCCCAGCCTTTTGAGGCGTCCGCAGTGGTGGCGAGGATGCGCAGTTGCATGGTTTTTTCCGTGGCGTCGCTCACTTGCAGATTCCAAAAGCGTTTGTCCCAGAGCGGATGATTTTCGATGATTTCCTTCAGCGCCTTGCGCCCGTCATCCACCGGAAACGAATAATCCACCCAGACAAAAACGGAGCCGAGCAGTTGCGCGGACGCGCGCGTCCAATTCTGGAACGGCTTTTCGATGAAATAACTCAACGGCAAAATCAACCGGCGGTCGTCCCAAATATGCACGACGACGTAGGTGAGCGTGATTTCCTCGATGCGCCCCCATTCGCCTTCGACGATGACGACGTCGTCCTGCCGGATCGGTTGCGCCAGCGCGATTTGAAAGCCGGCAAAAAAATTCGACAGCGTTTTTTGCGCGGCGACGCCGGCGATGATGCCGACAATTCCCGCCGAAGCCAGCAGGCTCGCGCCCAAATGCCGGACTTCTTGGAAGAGCATGAGGATCGAAGCGATCGCGCAAATGCCAATCACGACGTGCAACGTCCGGCCGATAAGCTTCGTCTGCGTGTAAATTTTCCGCGCCTGCAAATTGTCGGCGGCCTGGATGTCGTAGCCGGCGATCAGGGCTTTTTGACCGAGGTTGACGGCTTGAAACAAAATCCACGCGATGGCGCAAATGATCAAAATGCTGCTGCCCAATTCATAAGCGGGCTCATATTCTTTTGGAAACCCCAAAACCGGCAGCGCAAAAATAATGATCAGCACGGGCACAATCCCGCGCAGGCTGCGCCCCAGCAACGGCACGAGAAATTTTGCCGGGCGTCCGGGAATTTTTTCCGCCCAGACCGACAGGCGCGCTTCCGCGACACGCGTCAAGCGAAAGCACAGCCACAACAAGGCAAGAAAGGCGGCGACGCAAAAAATTTCATTTAGAACGTGTTCGATCTGTTTCAAAAGACCGCCGGTCCACAACTTCAAAAGCAGCGGCGCCATCGCCAGATAGATTCCGCCGATCCAAAGAAAAAGATAAATCGGACCGCCGATGCCGCCGAAAAGATGTCTGCGCCAGTGTTGGAGATTGGAAGTCTTGTTGGCTTGAAACCTGAACGTCACCGCGAGCACGACGTTGACGAGAACCACGAACAGAATTGGAATCAACGCGACAACCAAGTCCGCCCAGGTGATCGGCCCGACCGCAGGATTGTAAATGCCCGCGCCAAAAAGATGCTCGATGACGCGGGATAAAAAAGCGGTCGTTGAAGAAACCACGCTGTTGAAAAAATCCTTGCCGGCCAGAACACTCATTGCGCCATCCTTTTCGTCATATCGTGACTAACCATTCCGTTTCACCGGAACATTGTCAAGCGAGCCTCCATTAAAATCGGCGGGGCAAATTTTCAAACCGGCCCGGCCATCAAATCGTAATCCGTGTGGCCGACGATTTTGACTTTCGCAAATTCTCCAACCGGCAATTTGCCATGAATATAAATACGGCCGTCAATGTCCGGCGCATCCGCCTCGCCGCGAGCGACGAGATAATTTTGAATTTTGAATTTTGAATTTTTGGTTTCGGCTGCGCGAATCAAGCCGTGTTCCCACGAATTGATATTGGCCGATTGCAATTGTTTTTCGTTGGCTTGGCCTTCGACGAGGACTTTGATTTCGCGACCAACGAAGGATTCGGAAACTTGTTTGGCAATTTTGTGCTGCGCGGCCATGACGAGTTCGCGGCGTTTTTGTTTCACCTTGTCGGGAATTTGCCCGGCCATTTTTCCCGCGAGCGTTCCGTCTTCCTGCGAATAAGTGAAAACGCCAAGCCGCTCGAATTTGGTTTCGCGAATAAAATTCAGCAGCGTTTCAAAACTGTTTTCCGTTTCGCCAGGAAAACCGACGATGAAAGTTGTGCGTAGCGCGATGCCGGGAATTCCCGCGCGAATTTTTTTGATCAAATCAACGATGTATTGCTGCGAGGTTTCGCGGCGCATCCGTTCGAGCATATTTTCGTGGATGTGCTGGAGCGGAATGTCCACATAGCGCGCAACTTTTTTGCAGTCGGCAATGGTCTGGATGAGTTCGTCCGTCCAATGCGCCGGGTGCGTGTAAAGCAAACGGATCCAAAAATCGCCTTTCAACGAATTGAGTTCGCGCAGCAGCGAACAAATCGTCGTCGCGCCGGCGGCAAGTGATTTGGCGGCGGCGGAAAATTTCTCCGGCGACGAAATCGCGCGCGAATGATTCGGGCGCAAGTCGAGTCCGTAATAAGTCGAGTCCTGCGAAATCAAATTGATTTCCTTCACGCCGCCGGCGATGAACGCTTTCGCTTCGGCCACGATGTCGCTTTGCACGCGGCTGCGATGCGAACCGCGCATCCGGGGAATGATACAAAAGCTGCATGGATGGTTGCAACCCTCGGCGATTTTCAGATACGCAAAATGCTTTGGCGTGAGCCGGAATCGTGGCGTTTCAAAATCGGGAATGAAAGTTGGGCGCGCGGTCACGTCGAACACTGGAGCGGATGCAGGATTTTTTGCGCCGACAAGGATTTTGGTTTTGCCGAATTTTTCCGAACCGCGAATGGATTCTTCCTTTTCGTGCGCGGAAACGTCGCGTTTTTTTTCCAGTTCGTTGAGGCGCGAAACGACTTTGGACTTTGGGCTTTGGGCTTTGGATTGGCCGCTGGAAATTCTTTCCGCGCGATTTTGCATGGCGCGTTGGACGATTTCGCCGACTTGCGCCACTTGATCAATGCCCATGAAGGCGTCCACTTCGGGCAAAAGTTTCGGAAGTTCGTCGCGAAATCGCTGCGGCAAACAGCCGGAGACAATCAAACTTTGCCCGCGATTTTTTGCCGCGCGGATTTCGGCGGATTCGAGAATCGCATCCACACTTTCTTCCTGGGCGGAATCAATGAAGGAGCAGGTGTTGACAATAAGCGCATCGGCGAACGCGGCGTCGTTCGTGATTTCAACGCCGCTTTTCAAAAGCGAGCCGAGCATGATCTCGGCGTCCACGAGATTTTTGGCGCAGCCGAGCGAAATCAAACCGACGCGCAGCGGTTTTTCACTAGAATTTTTTTTGATCACTGAAAATGGATTCTATGCGAGCAACGGAGTTGAAGCAATTCCAGGAAGCGAAAACTGTGGGCGGCAAAATGAAAATTTAATTATCAGATCATCAAAATAGAGGCCAATTTATCATTTCACTGGCGCGTTGGTGTTCGGCGACACAGGCGCGATGTTATTTGTCAAAACAGTTTGCGGCGGCGCATTCGTGGCGGCGGGCAATCCCAATTGTGAGCTGATCACGGCGCGCGCGGCGTAAGGCACGCCGTTTGCCGGGTTGAGCATGTCATTCAAAACGGTGCGATTGAGCAACGCAAACGGCGGCAGACCGACGCGCGCGGTATTATTATGACCTTTGGTGCGGGCGCCATAATGTTGATAAACTTTCTGCGCCAGTAATTTGAAGCCTTCATAACGGTCGTCCTGGCCGATGGCCAGTTCTGAATACGCGCGCAGGAGCAATCCCTCGATCACCGAAGTCGTGCGTTCCTGTGAGGTATCGCCTACTTCTTCCTGCACGCGGGTGACGGCGTAGTCATCCAGCGTTAAATTGCGGGGAAATGAATTGGGATCATTGTCCAAAATCGGCTGGTCGGGAAACTTTTTACCGAGAATTTTATACCATTTGGCGGCGTCAGCCACTTGGTTGTTCTCATAAAGAAAATAAACGGCGTCTTTTATAAAATTTCGTTGCGCGCGCAAAATGCCCACTTTCTGGCCAGCGTCCTTTTCCTCGGCATAATTTTGTTCGTAAGCTTTATTGACTTTTGGAATGAGTTTAAGGTCCGGGCCCAGCGCGTAAGTTTTGCTGAAGGGATTAGAAATAATTCGGCCATGATGAAACGCCTGCAACATGGATTGATAGATGCTCCGGCGCAACGTCATCAAATCATCGGCTTTGACCTTGCCCGGATTTTCCCCGGCTTTTTGCAGACCGAGCGCGGCCCAATAAATCGCGTGCGCTTCGGGCAACCGCCAGTCCAGCGGCCCATATTCCTGTTCCACTTTTTGCGCGAACACCGGGTCAATTTTATATTCTTCACGCAAAACCAGCGCGTTCGTTTTTTCTTCCGGTGTTTGCGGATGAATCAGATTTTCAAAGTTCGTCCCGTTCGCGCCGAAGAACGGCGTCATTTCGCGCGCCCATTGCTGCTTGTAATAAACATTCGCGTCGTCAAGATTTTGCCCCATTTTATGCTGAAAAAACCAGGACAGTTCGCGATAAATCAATACGGCGTCGGGATTAAAACGCAAGGCGCGGTCGCGCAACAATTCGATGCCTTGTTCGACCCAGCGCCAGCGATCCGCGTAATTTCCCGGGCTGTTCTCCTTGAACTTGACCGAAATGTTGTAGGCCATGTTCCACGCCTGAAAAATCCAGACCTGCGCGAAATGCGGTTCCAAATCCGTGATCCAATCCGCCAGTTGCGCCGCCTCAAAAAATTTGTCGTCCTGCTGCAAATCGTTCGCGCGAATCCAGAGATAATTTGAAATCAATCCGCGAAAACCTCCCAGCGCCACCGTCGTGAACGCCAGCAACGGCGGCGCGTTCTCCAAAACCTGCGCCTCCGTGAGTCCCAGCCGCACGCGATCGCGATTCAAAGACGTTTGGATTTGGCCCGCGCCAAAAAGCAACGCGACGGCCAAAAGCAAAAGTAAAATTTTTTTCAGCCGCGCGTTCATTTTGTAAAAAGGCAAAAGTAAAAAGGCAAAAGGCAAAAATTGAAGTGACGCGACGCGCCCGCCTCCTGTTTAATTTTTAATTTTTCCTTTTTCATTGATTTTGCGCCGTCGCCAATTCGCGCCGGCTAAAACAAATGATGCCGATGATCGCAAAAATGCCGCCGAGCAATAAAACGATTTGTGCGAACGCCAGGCCAAGTTCGCCCCAGCCAATGCTTCGTCCCGTGCTCAAGGCGTCAATCGGCGAGAAATTTTTTGCCAGATTCGTCAACACCAGCAATCCCTTGAACATCGGGATCAAAATCAAGTCCGCGCCCGAATGGCCCATCACGCCCGTCTCTTCATTTCCGCCCACGACCGTGCCCGAAGCCACCGCATCCGACAGTGTGCCGCTCGATAAAACCACCACCAGCAAAGCCAGTGAAAAAAATGTTGCCACTGGAAAAGACAGAAAACTCGCCGCCATCAAACCCATCGCCGCCAGCAGCGCCAGCCAGCAAAAAATTATTCCCAGCCCGCGCGCGAAGTTTAAGGCAAAGCCGCCCTCTGGATACAGAACTTCCAAACCGTCTTCGAGCGGAAATAACAGCGCAGTGTCGTTCGGATTCAACGCGACAATCGTGATCAAGCCGTTTTTGTCAAACAGATTTGGCGGGATCTGAAATTCGTGAAACGTGTCCGGCGCGAGGCTCATCGGTCCGCTTTGCCAAAAATTTGTGCCTTCGGGATTTCCAACTTGAAACGCCGCGACAAAAGTTCCCGACGCGCTTTTTTGCGCGGAATTAAATTTGATCCGCAATTGCAACGGTTTGTCGCGCAGAAAATTTTTGACGAAACCCAGATCAATTTGCCAGGCGCGCGTGTAACCGGGCGGCACGAGTTGAAAATCCGCTTTGACCTGCTCGCGAATTTGTTTGCGCACTTCCGGCAAATCCACATTTTCCACCGGAGTGGATTTCAAACGCTGCTGTAAAATTTGTTCCGTCTCCGCGTCAATTTGCGCGTCGTAATTTTGAAGCGTCGCCGAACCGCGCGCGACCAGAACCTGTTCGCGCAAAATTTTTTGTTCCGCCGCCGGAAGTTTGGTTGCGCGCCATTGCAACAAACCAAAAACGCAACCGCCGGAAATGGCGAGCAAAACTGCATTCAACGTCATGATGCCCAGCCATTTTCCCACCCAGATTTGCCAGCGCGCAATCGGCTTGGTGGCCACGACTTGAATCTGACATTCCTCGATGTCGCGCGCCAGCGTGCCGCACGAAAGCCAGAGCGTTGAAAGTCCGAGCAACGCCGTGATCGCACTCAACGTATAAGTCAAAATAATCTGCGTGAACCCGCGCGCCGTGCCGTCGTCCTTGATGACGAGCGGCAAACCCACGACCGCCGCGATCAATAAAACCGCGATGACCAAAAATAATTTGAATCGCAGCGCGGCTTTCCACGTCAACCAGCAAATGGCGAAAATTCTTTGCATCAGAAGTTAGACACGAATTTCACTAATTAGCACGAATTGGAATTCCATTAGTGAAAATTCGCGTCTCATTTTTTTATTTCCCAACAGCAACAGCGACGACGGATTTCACTCATTAGTCCGAACTGGAATTCCATTAGTGAAAATTCGTGTAATTCGTGTCTCATTTTTTATTTCCCAACAGCGACGATAATTTTTCGTCTGCTTTTGCCAAGTCCGCCGGTTTTTCCGCTTCAACTTTTTGTGCGGATTTTTCCGGCGGAGAAAT
>Ga0075522_10003528_pt1 | contig 11386 bp, 10 predicted proteins | sample NGEPerA_FD_74796 | JGI IMG/M metagenome (GOLD analysis project Ga0075522, IMG submission 74796) | Arctic peat soil microbial communities from the Barrow Environmental Observatory site, Barrow, Alaska, USA - NGEE PermafrostL2-A | ecosystem: Environmental > Terrestrial > Soil > Wetlands > Peat ... | reverse complement strand
TGATGGCGCCGGCCATGCCCAGGAACGGCGCCGTGCCCAGAAAGCACAGGATGCGCGCGCGGGTGATGTTGACACCGACCGAGCCGGCGCCTTCCTCATTGTCGCGCATCGCGGTAAGCCCGATGCCGATCCGCGAGCGCAACAGGAAATAGGTCACCAGCATCGCGATCGCGGCCAGCGCGAAGGCCAGCCAGTAAATCGCCATCAGCCGGTCGCCGCGATCGTGCCCGAAGCTCAGCACGATCGAGATCGGCAGGCTGATGCCGGAGCCGCCGCCCCACGCATCGAGCTTGCCGGCGCCGAGCATCAGCACCTCGGCCACCACCCAGGTGCCGATCGACAGATAGGCGGTGCGCAATCGGAACACCAGCGCCATCGCGGGAACGGAGATCACCAAAGCCGCCAGTCCCGCCAGCGGAATCGACAGATAGGGATTGATCCCCGCCAGCGCGGCACACCCGAAGAACGCATAGGCGCCGACGCCGACAAAAGCATGCTGGCCGACCGTGACGATGTCGGCATAGCCCGCCAGCAGGTTCCACATCACCGCCAGCACCAGCATCGACATGAACTCGGTCAGCACCACCACCATTTCGTCGTCGAACAGGAAGGGCGCGGCGGCAAGCACCAGCACGGCGCCGCAAAACGCGACCCGCAGGACCGTGACCGCCAGGGAGGGCATCGTGCTTTTCATCTCAGTATTTCGGGAACAGGCCCTGCGGCCGCACCGCGAGGACGATCAGGAAAACGATATGCCCGGCCAGCAATTGCCAGCCGATATCGAACTGGGCGCCGACCGCCTGGGCGACGCCCATGATGATGCCGCCGGCAAGCGACCCCCACATGCTGCCAAGGCCGCCCATCACGATGACCTCGAACGCGACCAGCAGCCGGATCGGCCCCGAGGCCGGGTCGAAATTGGTCCAGATCGACATGAAGCCGGCGGCGATGCCGATGGTGACGAAGGAAATGCCCATCGCGATGGCGTAGATGCGCGCTGATGACAGGCCGATCAGGTCGGCGGCGGCGACATCGTCGGATACCGCGCGAATCTTCGCGCCGATTTTGCTGCGATAGAGCAGCACATCGAGACCGGCGACCACCAGTACCGCCGCGATGAAGGTGATGATGTTGAAAAGGCCGAGATTGATGCCGTTGCCCAGCGCGACGGTCGCCGTCTCCAGCGCGCCCCCCGACACCTTCACCGGATCGGCGCCGAACCCTTCAAGCAGGCCGTTCTCGATGATGATCGAGATGCCGAAGGTGACCAGGATCACCAGCAGCACATTCTCGCCGACGACGCGCTGCAACAGCAGGCGCTGAAGAATGAAGCCGACCACGAACGCGATCGGCAGCACGATCAGCGTCGCGATCACCGGATTGAGGCCCAGCGACGTGGTCAGCACCAGCAGCATGAACGAGGTCAGCACGATGAAATCGCCATGCGCGATATTGACGAAGCGCATCACGCCGGCGGTCAACGACAGGCCGGTCGCGAACAGCGTGTAGAGGCCGCCGAGCAGGATGCCTTGCAATATCTGATTGATCCAAATCGCCGCCATGCCGCCTCAATCCACCGACTGCTGAACATAAAAATTTGCGCCAGGCGGGATCATGTCTCACAACCCGAAATAATGTTTCATGACCGCCTCGCGATTGGTGTCCGCCGGCCGCCCGGCGAGCGATACCTTGCCTTCGAGCAGGCAATAGAAGCGATCCGCGACCGCCAGCGAGCGCGAAATATCCTGCTCCACCACCAGGATGCCGATGCCGCGCGCCTTGATCGACGGGATCAGCGCATAGAGATCGTTCACCACGCGCGGCGCGAGGCCGAGGCTGATTTCGTCGCACAGCAGAAGGCGCGGATTAGCCAGGAGGCCACGCCCCAGCGCGACCATCTGCTGTTGGCCGCCGGACAGCGAGCCGGCCATCTGGCGCTTGCGATCCTCGAGCGCGGGAAAGAATTTCCAGATATCGGCGACGCCGATCTCGCCCTTGCGCCCGACCTCCCAGCCGAGGTTGAGGTTCTCGGCGACGGTGAGCGACGGGAAAAGTCGGCGCCCCTCCGGCACCAGCACGATGCCCGACGACACGATCTGCGCCGTGGTGCGGCCGCGTAAATCCTGACCGGCGAAGCGGATGGTGCCTTCGGTGCGGTCGGCCTGGCCGATCAGGGCCTTCAGCAGCGTCGATTTGCCGGCGCCGTTGGCGCCGATGATCGAGACGATCTCACCCGCCGCCACCCGCAGGCTGACATTATCGACGGCGCGGAACTTGTCGTAGAAGACCGAGAGATTTTCGACGGACAGCAAGTCCGCCTGGGGATCGGGGTTGGCCATCGCGCGTCAGGTCCCGAGATAGGCTTCCTTGACGCGGGCATCCGCCAGCACCGCATCGGGCGCGCCGTCGGCGATGATGCCGCCGCCATTGAGCACCGCCAGCCGCTTCACCAGCCGCCGCAGCGCCTGAATCACATGCTCGATCCAGACGATGGTGACGCCGGAGGCATGGACAGCGCCAATCGTCGCCAGCAGCGTCTCGCATTCCGCCTCGGTCAGGCCGCCCGCGATCTCGTCGAGCAGGAGGAGGCGCGGCTTGATCGCCAGCGCCTTGGCGAGTTCGAGCTGCTTCATGTCGAGCAGCGCCAATTGCCCAGCCGGCACGCGCGCGCGATGGGCGAGGCCAATGCGATCCAGCACCTGGATCGCCTCGCCGCGCGCCCGCGCCACCGACATTTTGCCGCCATGCACCGCGGCCACCATGACATTCTCGAAGACGCTCATATGCGAGAATGGCTTCGGCACCTGATAGGTGCGCCCGATGCCGAGCCGGCAGCGGTCCCAGCGTTTCATCGCGGTGATGTCGCGGCCTTCGAACAGGACACGGCCGCCGCTGGGCGGCAGGACGCCGGCAATGACATTGAACAAGGTGGTCTTGCCGGCGCCGTTCGGGCCGAGAATGCCGACGATCTCGCCGGCCTCGACCGTGAAGTCGAGACCGTCGAGAACCTTCAGCCCGCCGAACGCGCGGGATAGCGAAGCGAGTTGCAGCATCGCGGCCTCCCGCCCCTATGCCGAACGCGGTGTCGCGCTTAGCTGTATTTGATCGCCTCGGGTTCGCCGCCGACCGGAACGTTCGGCGCGAACTTGTTATCGACGATCACCAGCTCCAGCGGCCATTTCTTACCCTTGCGCCATTGTCCGACGACGCATTGCGTGGCGGCGGTGTTGGGGAACGGCCCCTTCTTGAAATCGACCGGCCCGACGATCGTGTCGAAGGCATTGTCGCGCACCGCGTCGCGGATCGACGCCGGCTTGTCCAGCGTGTGGGTCTTCTTCAGCGCGGCGATCGGCACTTCCAGCAGCGAAAGGCGGAAGCCCAGTCCCATCGAGGCCTGCTGCTTCGCCTCTTTTTCATAGGCCTCGGCGAGCTCCATCGAGCTCTCATTCGTCAGGCTGGAATGGAAGGGATGGAATTTCGACCACCAGACCTCGGTGATGAAATTGTTGGCGCGATCGCCATAGGGATAGACGCCCTGCGGGAATTCGCTGACCTTGCCGGCCTGTACCATCTTGGGCTTATAGCCCTGCTGCGCGCATTGGTTCCAGAAGATGGTGAAATCGGGTCCCGGCACCACGGTAAAGACCAAGTCGGCGTTGGCCGCCTTGAACGCGCTGATCTGCGTGGTGTAGTTGCTGGATGGCAGGTCGAAGCGGCCGGGATCGATGACCTTGAAGCCGGCCTCGCGCATCGGCGGCGGCATGATCTGGGCGAAGGTGCGCCCGTCATCGTCATTGGCCCACAGCACGCCCAAATTCTTGTTGGAGGGGATGCGCGCCCAGGCCGCCATGTTCGCGCCCAGAACGCCGGCCCCGGAGAAGAAGAAATCGTAGGTCCACTCGAACCCCTTCTTCGGGTCGCCCTTGCGGCCGAAAAAATAGGATTCCAGCGGATCGTCATTGGTGACGCACGGCATGCCGTTGATTTCGCATTGATCGGAAACCGGATTGACGGTCTCCGGCGTCGCGAACGCGGTGACGATATGGACCTTGTCCTTGAGGATCAGTTCCTGTGTCACCTCGGAGGCGCGATTGGGATTGGACTGGCTGTCCTTCGCGACGATTTCCAACGGATGCTTAGTGCCGTTGATGGTGATCGAATTGTGCGTCGCCTTCCTGGTATGCTCGATCGCCCAGGACATTTCCTGATAGAACAGCGCGAGCGGGCCGGTCTTGGGTCCGACGAGGCCGATCTTCACGGTCTTCGGCACGGCGAAGGCGGGGCGGAAAATGCCGGTCGTCGATGCCGCCACCAGGCCGGTCGCGGCCGCGCCCTTCAATACTTGGCGGCGACCGATGGCACGAATCTTTTTGCTCATGATTTCCCTCCCTGACCTCATTGGGCCGTTTCATTGGCCCTTCGGTTGAGCCGAACCGAAACGATACACACGAGAACGTTTGATTTCAAACTAATTGCTTATGGCGCGAGGCTCGCCTTAAAGTCGGCGGATGCGGGCGAAGCGAGCGACCAATGATACCACGCGACGGCGCGGCACGCGCGCCGATCGGGTGGTGGCGCCGGTGGACCTCGGCGCGCTCCAGGATTTCATCGGCTTCAATTTGCGGCTGGCGCAGGATGCGTCGTTTCGCGCCTTCGCTCGCGAGGCCGGTCAGCAAAATATCCGCCCGGGCCGATTCGCGGCGCTGATGGTGCTGCGCGACAATCCCAACATCACGCAGAGCGCCCTCGGCCGCGCCATCGCGCGCGACAAATCCAGCGTGACGCCACTGCTGCAGGGGCTGCAACGCCAGGGTCTCATCAGACGCCAACGCTCCACCATCGACCGCCGCAGCGTCACCCTGACGCTGACCGCGGCGGGCGAGCGCGTGCTGAAGGAGTTGGTCCTTCATGCGCGCGTGCATGACCGCCGGCTGGACCAGATTGCCGGCGCGGCGAAGGACGAATTCGTCGCCATTCTGCGGCGGGTCGCGGACATCATGTTATAGTTGCGATACGCCCCGCATCATCTTGTATATATTACGCGTTTGTGATACAGGTCGATGGTAAATCGCGGGGGCGGGGCATGGTGGGGATCGGTCGGCTATTGGCCGGAGTGGGTATCGCTGGCCTCGTCGGCATGGCGGCGATCGCCACCGCAAACGCGCAGGAGCAACCCCTGCCGCTATTGCGTTCGATGGAATTGTTGCCCGACGAGCCGAATTATGCCGATCTCGCGGTGGGCGGTTATGCCGTTTTGGGCCATCACCAGCTCAATCAGACCGAGGGTGGACGCGCCGAGGTGCGCCTCGGCGAGAAATGGAATTACATCGGTCCGGCAGTCGGCATCGTCGCCAATGTCGATGGCGGCTTTTTTGTCTATGCCGGCGGCTATACCGACATCAAATGGGGCCCGGTGATCATCACGCCGCTGGTCGGCGTCGGTGCCAAAACGCCGGGCGATACGCATGATCTCAATCTCGGTGGGCCGTTCCAGTTCCGCCTGCAATTGACGACATCGTATCAGTTCGACGATCTGTCGCGGCTCGGCCTGATGATCGGCCATATCTCCAACGCGCACATCAACAAGGTCAATCCGGGCGAGGACGAGTTCATGCTGTCCTATGCCTTTCCGCTCAGGCTCTGATCAGCCGCGCCTGGAACCACGCGACGAGTTCGTCGAAATTCATGCGATGCTCGACCACGGCCATGATCATTTCTTCGATCGCGTCGTTGCCTGTCGGTGTGTCGTCGTCACGAAGCCGGTAGCCGCTCTTTCGTAGAAGAAAGTCGCAAGCAAAGAGTGCCGTCCGTTTGTTCGCATCGACAAATCCGTGATTTAAGGCCAGAGAATGGACGAGTGATGCCGCTTTGCCCGCGATTGAGCGGTAGTAACCTGAATAGGGACGTGCGATCGCCGCCTCGATCGCGCCGAGATCGCGAATGCCAGCCAAGCCGCCATCCAGTAATGCCGCTTCGTGCAGATGAAGGATGTCGTTCGGCGTTAGGCGATAGTGCCGCCTAACGGTCGGCAAGATGTTTTAGCGCCCGAGCGTATTTGACCGCGGTATCTTCAATGATCCTTGCGGTATCGGGATTGATATCACGACCCGCCAGAATTTTTCGTACCGCCAATCGCCGCGCCGTGCCGTCAGCGGCATCGATGCGTTTTTCCTGCCTCGCGCGTCGATCCTCGCTCTGGCTGCGTAGTGCGGCACTTTTCTTTGCGTCGGTCATATCACTGCTCCGCCAGCATTCTAGCACGAAGCGCGCCGAGTCAAAATGCCTCCGCCGCTAGCTCCATGACCGGCTTGGCGCCGGCGCCGATTGACGCGAATAGCGACGCAGTCTCGGGTAGCAGCTTCGACATATAGAACCGCGCGGTGGCGAGCTTGGCATCGTAGAACGCGGCCTCGCCATTGGCGCCCGCCTTCTTCGCCAGCGCCACCTCGGCGATGCGGGTCCAGATATAGCCCAGCGCGACGAGGCCGAAGGCGCGCAGATATTCGGTCGCCGCCGCAGCCGCCTCGTCGGGATCGGCCAACCCCTTTTGCGCGAGCAGCGCGGTCACCTGCTGCAAACGCCCGAACGCCTTGTAGGTCGGCAGGGCGAATTCGCCGAGCGCCGGGTCGGCCATCTTGGCACGCAGATATTCGTCGACCGGATGAAAGAACCGCCGCATCAGCCGGCCCATATGCTGGCTCATCTTGCGGCCGACCAGGTCGAGTGCCTGGATGCCGTTGGCGCCTTCATAGAGCTGGGTGATGCGGGCATCGCGCGCCAATTGCTCCATGCCATTGTCATGGATATAGCCATGGCCGCCGAAAATCTGCATGCCGAGATTGGTGACGAGATAGGCATTGTCGGTCAGCATCGCCTTGATGATCGGCGTCATCAGCCCGACCAGATCGTCCGCCGCCTCGCGTTCCTCGCCCTCGGGCAGGCGGTTGGCTTTGTCCTCCGCCATCGCCACCCAGGCGGCGAGCGCCCGCGCCCCCTCGGTATAGGCGCGCATGGTCAGCAGCATGCGCCGGATGTCGGGATGCACGATCAGCGGATCGGCCGGCTTGTCGGGGAATTTCGCGCCGGTGACCGAACGGCCCTGCAGCCGCTCCATCGCATAGGCGCGTGCCGACTGATACGCCGTCTCGCCGACGGCGAGACCCTGCAGCCCGACACCGAGCCGCGCCGCGTTCATCATGGTGAACATGGCGCGCATGCCGCCGTTGGCGCCGCCAATCAGATAACCTTCGGCCTCGTCGAAATTGATGACGCAGGTGGCGGACGCCTTGATGCCCATTTTGTGCTCGATGCCGCCACAGCGCACGCCGTTGCGCGCGCCGAGGCCGCCGTCCGGTGTCACCAGGAATTTCGGGACGATGAACAGCGATATGCCGCGCGTGCCGCTCGGCGCCTCGGGCAGCCGCGCCAGCACCAGATGAATGATGTTGTCGGTCAGATCATGCTCGCCGGCGGAAATAAAAATCTTGGTGCCGGTGATTTTGTAGACGCCGTCGCGTCCGGCCGGCTCGGCGCGTGTCTTCACTTGGCCAAGATCGGTGCCGCATTGCGGCTCGGTCAGACACATCGTGCCGGACCAGGTGCCGTCGATGATCTTCGGCAGCCAGGTCTTTTTTTGCGCGGCGTCGCCATGCTTGTGAATCGCCTCGCACGCGCCGGCGGACAGGCCCGGATACATGCCGAAGGACAGATTGGCGGACGCGACCATTTCGCTGAAAAAGAAATTCAGCGTCGCCGGCAATCCCTGGCCGCCATATTCCGGGTCCATCGCCAGCGCGGTCCAGCCGCCTTGCCGGAACAGATCATAGGCTTCCTTGAAGCCCTTGGGCGTGCGCACCACGCCATTCTCGAAATGACAACCCTCGGCGTCGCCGGAGAGGTTGATCGGGAACAGCACCTCCTCGCAAATCTTGGCGCCTTCCTCGAGCACCGCCGCGAACGTGTCGGGGGTCGCCTCCGCGTAGCCGGGCAGCTTGGCGATCTCGCCGACATCGAACAACTCTTCGAGGACGAATTTGTAATCGCGCAGCGGCGCCTTATAGACGGTCATGGCGAAACTCCCGAAGATTCGTCAGCGCAAACTGAAATATTTTCCCTCCCCGACGAAAGTCGGGGTCCATGGATACCGGCTTTCGCCGGTAAGGTGAAAAAGGGTGAAACAAAATTGAACCGCGAAGGCGCCAAGTGGCGCTCTGCCCCATACCGGCGGAAGCCGGTATCCATTCCTGTCGCAGATCGAGTGGCGGAGGAGTGGACCCCGACTTTCGTCGGGGTGAGGCGGTGGAGTTGCGGTGCTGGAAGAGAGCGCACATCTCGCATCAATTCCGCAACGGCTTGCCGGTTTCCAGCGTGTGCTCGATCCGCGCCAGGGTTTTGTCGGTGCGGATCAGCGCCTGGAACGCCTTGCGCTCCAGCGCCAGCAATTGGTCCTCGCTGGTTTCCTCGGTGATGTCGGTGTTGCCGCCGGACAGCACCTCGGCGAGCTTGCCGGCGACGACGAGGTCGTGGTCGCTGGCCTTGCCCTGGCGATGCAGATCCTCGAGCGACAGGCCGATGGCGGCGGCGCCGGTCGGGCCGGGCAGGCGCAGCATGACGGGCTTCGGCGGCGCGTAGTTCTTGGCAAGCGACAGCGCGCGCGCCTTGGCGTCGGCCAGCAGCCGGTCGCGATTCATGGTGATGCCGTCGCTCGGCCGCAGATACATTAGGTCGCGCGCTTCCTCCCCCGATTTCGAGACTTTCGCCAGCCCGATGGTCTCGAACAATCCCGCGAGCGGCGCGATCGGCCCCTGCGGTCCGCGCTTGTTGGTATAGGCGCGGGTGGTCATTTCGGCACAACCGCCCCAGCCCGGCACGAGGCCGACGCCGACCTCGACCAACCCAATGTATGATTCCGCATGGGCCTGCACGGACGCGGAATGCAGCAAAATCTCGCAGCCGCCGCCCAGCGCCATGCCCGACGGCGCCGACACGGTGGGGAAGGGCGCGTATTTCAGCTCTTTCAGGATTTTCTGGCCCGACGCCTCGCCCTCCTCGATGAAGGGCCATAGCGCGATGTTGGCCGCGAACAGCGCCAGGCCGACATTGGCGCCGGCGGAGAAATTGTCCGCCTCGTTGTGGATCACCAGCGCGACATATTTGCCGCCGCTTTTCTTGATCGTGTCCTGCGCGGTCTTGATCATGCCGAGCGAGCCGTCGTCGAGCGAATTCATGCGCGAATGAAATTCGACGCACAGCACGCCGTCGCCGATATCCCACAGGCTCGCGGACCCGTTCTTCGCCACCGGCGCGCTCGCGCGCTTGATATCGCCGAGCAACAGCACGCCCGGCCGCCGCGCAATGCGGGTCCATTCACCGGCTGGACCGCGCTGGCGAATGAAGCCGCCATCGACGCGATAGAACGGCAGCGGCTTTTGCAGCAGCGGCGGCACCGGCAGCTTCTCGGCCTGGATCAGGCCCGCGACGGTGGCCGCGCCGAGCTTGTCGATCAGCTCGAACGGCCCCGCGCTCCAATTGTAACCAAGCTTCATCGCCTGATCGACATCGTCGACGCTGTCGGCGATCTCCGGCACCAGCGACGCCGCGTATTGCAGCGTATAGGCGAGGACGCGCCGCGCATACTGGCCGCCACGATCCTGCGCCGCGAGGATTTTCGCCGCATCGCGCTGATTGGCGCTGGCGAGGCTCGGCCGGTCGCTGACGCGATAGTCGCCGGTGGCGAGGTCGATGCCTTCCTTGACGCGGCTGCCGTCGGCGTGGCGTTGCAGGCGATAGAAGCCGCCCTTGCCTTTGCGGCCGGTATAGCCATCCGCGATCATCTTCGCCAACAGCGGCCGGTCCCGCATGGTGGCGAGATAAAGGTCGCCCGGCGGCAGCGTGCGCTGCATCGACGCCGCGACCTGCGGCATCAGATCGAGGCCGACCAAATCCAACAGGCCGAACACGCCGGTGCGCGGCATGCCGAAGGGCCGGCCCATGATGGCGTCGGCTTCCTCGACCGAGAGGCCGAGATCGAATGCGGCCTGGATCGCCGCTTGAATCCACATGCTGCCGATACGGTTGGCGATGAAGCCCGGCATGTCCTTGGCATGGATGACGTGCTTGCCGAGCTTTACGTCGCAGAATTCGTCGATGGCGGCGATCGCGTCCTTGCTCGTATTCGGCCCGCTCACGAGTTCGAGGAGCCGCATATAGCGCGGCGGGTTGAAGAAATGCGTGATGAGGAAATCGCGTGTGAACGTGTCGGGCAGGCCCGCGATCAGATCGTGCAGCGGAATCGTCGAGGTGTTCGACGAGACGATCGACCCGGCCTTGCGCACCGACGCGATTTTTTCATAGGTCGCGTGCTTGATCTCGATCTTTTCCAGCACCGCCTCGACGATCCAGTCGCAATCGGCGAGCCTTGGCAGATCGTCCTCGATATTGCCGGGCGTGATCAGGCGCGCCGCGCGCGGCGACATGAACGGCGCCGGCTCGGTCTTGAGCATTTTCTCGATCGCGGTTTCCGCGATCACGTTACGGTTGTTCGCGTTCTTCGGCACGATATCGAGCAGCATCACGGGCACGCCGGCATTGGCGATCTGCGCGGCGATGCCGCTGCCCATCACGCCGGCGCCGATGACGGCGCATTTGGCGATCGCCATTACGCGCGCTCCAGCACTGTCGCGATGTCCTGGCCGCCGCCGATACATTGCGTGGAGAGCGCGTATTTGCCGCCCTCGCGCTTCAACAGCGACGCCGCTTTTCCCGTGATGCGCGCGCCGGTGGCGCCGAGCGGATGGCCCAGCGCGATGGCGCCGCCATCGAGATTGATTTTGCTCTCGTCGAGATGCAGATCGCGCATCGAGACGATGGCCTGGCTGGCGAACGCCTCGTTGAGCTCGATCACATCCAACTGGTCCGATTTTATGCCGGCCCGCGCCAGCGCTTTTTGCGACGCCGGCACCGGGCCATAGCCCATGATCTCCGGCGGACAGCCCGCGACCGCGATGCTTTTGACGCGCGCCAGCACATCGAGATTGTGCTTGGCGGCGTATTCCTCGGTGCAGACCAGCGTCGCCGACGCGCCGTCGGTCAGCGGCGACGAGGTGCCGGCCGTTACCGTGCCGTCGGCATCGAAGGCCGGCGTCAATCCCGCCAGCACCTCCGCCGTGGTCTCGGGGCGGATGCAGCCGTCCTCGCTGACGACGCTGCCGTCGGCGAGGGTGATCGCCACGATCTCGTCCTTGAACTTGCCGGCGGCGCGCGCCGCCGCGGCCTTCTGGTGCGACGCGGCCGCGAACTGTTCCTGCTCGGCGCGCGTTACCTGATATTTGCGCGCCAGATTCTCCGCCGTCTGGCCCATCGAGATATAGGCTTGCGGATATTCCTT
>Ga0075522_10003527_pt1 | contig 11386 bp, 11 predicted proteins | sample NGEPerA_FD_74796 | JGI IMG/M metagenome (GOLD analysis project Ga0075522, IMG submission 74796) | Arctic peat soil microbial communities from the Barrow Environmental Observatory site, Barrow, Alaska, USA - NGEE PermafrostL2-A | ecosystem: Environmental > Terrestrial > Soil > Wetlands > Peat ... | reverse complement strand
CGGAAGCTATTGCTACTTTGGGGGGGCTCGGGCCGGGCGTGGCGAGTCTCGCCAATCAAAACGATATCAGCAGGAGCGAAACTCCGGCCGTGGAAATCGAAAACGTGATTTAATGGGCCACCGGAAAGACCTGAACGGCTCGGCTGACGCAGCGCGCCAAGAAATGACATGGGAGGAAGCATCTATGGTCAGTGATAAAAACAAAATTGCTGTCTCCCATGCGGGCGCCTGCCTTTCGCGGCGAAAAGTTCTTGGCATGATGTCGGTACTCGGAGCGGGAGCCGCGCTGGCTCCGCGAACTTTCGCCCAGGGTGCTGCGGCCGGACCGCGCATCGTCGACACGCACCATCATATTTTTCCTCCTTCGTTTACGGCCAGAAATTTGAAGCGCATGACGGACGATTCGCCTACCTTTCCTGGATCTTTTTACACGAATTGGACACCGCAGTACTCACTCGAGCAAATGGACCAAAATGGCGTGGCGACCGCCATTGGATCGATGACCAGCCCAGGCATCTGGTTTGGCAACAATGAGGAAGGCCGCAGAAATGCCCGCGATTGCAACGAATACGGAGCCAAGCTGGCGCAGGATTTTCCCGGACGGTTTGGAATGTGGGGCGCAATTCCCTTGCCCGACGTCGATGGGAGCCTTCGCGAAATTGGAAATATTTACGACCAGCTGAAATTGGACGGCGTCGGCCTGATGACGAGCTATGACGACGGAAAATTACTTGGGCATCCGAATTTCGCGCACGTGCTGGAGGAGCTCAATTACCGCAAGGCCGTCGTCTTTGTGCATCCGACGATTTCCTGCTGCGCGATGCCGATCCGCCACTTGAACCGGGTGCAAATTGATTTTCCGACGGACACGACGCGCACGATTACAGACCTGATTTTCAGCGGCTCGCTAATACGATTCCCCGACATTCGCTGGATTTTCTCTCACGGCGGGGGAACGGTGCTGATGCTGACGCCGCGCCTGGCCGGCGGCAATCTGACGCCGGAGGAGCGTGCCGTTACCATTCCAAATGGTTTCGAACACGAATTGCAGAAGCTTTATTACGATATTGCCAGCGTTGCGCTCAGTCCGATTCCCATGGCCGCCGTGCTCAAGGGCATACCCAAGGAGCATCTCTTGTTTGGCTCGGACATTCCATTTTTTACCATCGAGAGGATTGCCACGGCGGTGAATAAATTTGAAGTGCCGACCGCGGAGTTGCGGCTGATCCAGCGGGAGAATGCGCTGCAATTGCTTCCGCGGCTCAAGTAGGACAGGCTTCAGCCTGTCTGCTTTTGATTTTCTTCGACACGCAAAAAATTCAAAAGAAGACAGGCTGAAGCCTGTCCTACTTAATCTTATGGATTCTGCTCGTAGACGCGCGAAACTTCGCCGGCCACGTTGTTCGGATTCGGCCAATCGGGGTGTTTCGCTTTCAGTTCCGCTGTGATGGTCTTCCCCGCGTCATCGGCTGAAATTCCCTGTTTTTTCAGTTCGAGCGCGCGCGATTGAAGCGCCAGCAGGTATGCGCGCTGCGTCTGAATTTGCGAAGCATCTACGATAGCCGGGCCGTGATCCGGAACGATGAACTTCGGATGAAGGGCTTCCACGTTATCCAGGATCGCGAGCCAGCCTTTCACGCTCGCGTCCGGATTAGGCATGATGGGGAAAATATCTTTCTGAACGATGTCGCCCGGAATCAGGACGCTGTCTTCTTCCACGAAAATCAGTTCGTCGCCCTTCGTGTGCGCGGGCCCCAACCAAAAGAGTCGCGCGGTGACGCCGCCCAGGTCCACTTTCGCTTCGCGGTCGAAAACAACGTCGGGCGGACGAAATTTCACGTCCTGCAAAAGTTCCATATTCTGCGCCGACATTTTTTTAAATACTTCGATGTGCCCGGCCACGCTCTTGTTCATTTCATCCTGTTGCGCGCTGTCGCGAATAATGATGGTGCTCGCGGGAAATGCCTGCTCGCCCGTGGTGTGCTCGGAGTGGTAGTGCGTCGTCGTCAGATACAGGATTGGCCCTTTGGCGAGCTTTTGTTCGGCGCGCATGACGGTTGCGCCATTCTTCTGGCCCAATCCAGTATCGACCACCATGGTCGCGCGGCTGCCCACTATGATCGCAACATTGGGGAAACCTTCGATTACATAGACATGATCGGAGACGCGCTTCAGATTGTCTTCCGACAGAAGTGGCTGCTTGAGCTGTGCCCTTGATACTGCGGGGATCAACATTGCTCCTGCCAAAATGAAAGATGCGGCGATTCTCGCGCCTGACCGGCTATTTCTCATCGACATCGAAGCTCTCCCTTTTTTCAGAAAAACGCCGACGAGACGCCGGCGCTGCGAAACCGTGCCATTATCAGCTCAGGCCGGAAGATGCGGCACCACGAGTTGGAAAAGTTTTAACGGGGCCGCGCCGGAATGCTTGATCGTCACAGAATCGTTCGGGCCAACGTAAACGCCGGCGCCTTTGCGCACGCTGTGATCCTTGGCATCCATCGTGATGGCGGCTTCGCCCTCCATCAGGTAGACCAACTGGTGAGTGTTTTCGTCAGACCGGACCTCAAGCTTTTCTCCGGCGTTGAGCCAGCGCAGCGAGCCGACCACGTTTTTCGCGCCGCACAGCTGGTTGTTCAAAACTTCCGCAAATTCTCCCGAACCGGGGATTTTGTTGTGCGGAACTTTATTCGTGTCGATAAAGGTCAGTGACATTTCGGAATGAGTCCTTTCGATGCCATTTAATTTCCGGTTCCCGGCTTTACATGCATCTTCAGAAGCAGATCTAAACCCAGCGAGACGTCGGTTGAGCGACTAGCTCTGCATCCAGATGCCGCCGTCGACGCGATCCCACTTCAAATCATCCGGTGTGCCTTCGAGAATCGTGGTCTGAAAACGGTTGGGTGCCTGAAATTCAAAATAAAAAAGCGGCTCTAACGCGCGCAAGCGGTGTTTTTCTTCCGCGGGAATGAAAACCATCATGCCGGGGCCGATCTCGCGCGTCCCTTCCTCGGACTGGACGGTGGCCTTGCCATCCATAATGAAATAAAAATGTTCGCAATTTTTGTGCATGTGATACGGAGATGAGGCGCCCTGCTTGTAGTGCATGATTCCCGCGAGCATGTCGTCAATCTTTGTCAATTCCTTGTTTACGAAGAACACTCGCTCGCGGCCATTCGACAACAGCCTAGGCAGTTGGTCTTCATTGAAAATGTACGCCATTACTCGGCCTCCCATTTATCTCGGCAATCGCCTGGCCTGCGGATTGCGCAGCAACATCTAGGACCGACTTAACGTGTCTGATTCGCCATGGGGCGATTGAATGCGCACATGCTACCAGTTTTTTCGCGGCGCTGCCAGAAAGGTCGGAATTTCTAGGACAGACGAGCGGCGGAGGCGAAGCGGAGAGTTTAAGTGGAAACTCAAAGTCAGCGGCCGCCCGCCCAAAAACCGACCGCCCGCTACAAAACCCGGTTTCGTAGGGGACACATCGTCATATGTTTTTCGGAACGAACCGGGCGGCCGCAGAGGCAAATCAATTCACAACGAAACATATGAGACTGCTGCAATGTAGAAATGAGCATCGCACCCGAGCCACGCGCTAAATCGCGCGAGCGTTCCCCGCCACCGAAAATTATTTTGTAGGAAGCCCAAAAATCGTCACGGTCGGACTTCCGCCCTTGATTTCCGGAAAGTTTTTGTTGCTGAGGACGTTGCCGTCTCCCGAAGTGACCGCGACGTACTGCGTGCCGTGCGCGGAATAGGTGACCACGCCGCCTTGAATCGAGTCGCCCACGTCGTAGTGGAGAAGCACTTTTCCCGTTTGCGCGTCGACTGCGTCGAAAAATCCTCCAGTTTCGCCCGTAAAAATCAGATCGGAGGCGGTGATTGCAATTCCCGCAACCATCGGCGTGGGAGATTCATAGCGCCAGCGCTCTTTTCCCGTGGCCGCGTCAAAGCCGGTCAATCGACCGCGCGATCCGCTGAATGCGCCGTGATCAATAGGGCCGCCGAAATAACTTTTCTCTCCCGCGTTTGCCTTCGCGACGCTTGGCGCCTCCGTATCCTTCATGTTCATCGAGCACCATTGATCGTTCGACGGCACAACGAGCAGGCTGAGGTTCGGGCTGAACCCGCCGCTGTACCACTCATTGCCGCCCAATATTCCGGGGCACACCTTCATGGGTGTATGCGTCAGCGGCACTTCCGAGTTGAGATGCATTGCGAACGGAGAACTGTAAATGACCTTGTGCGTCTCGCCATCGACCACGCGCAGCACGCCGTCTTTGCCGGAGGACGCAATCATTGTGCGCGAATTGACTTTGAAAATCGGATTCACGTGCGTGATGTCGTAGTCATCGACATCGTGCGGAATAAACTGGTTGTACCAAAGAAGTTTGCCGGTCTTCCCATCCAGCGCGATCATCGAATTGGTGTAGAGATTGATGCCGGGTCTCGCGTCGTCAAAAAAATCGGGCGCCGGATTTCCGCCAGCAATATAGAGAATGTCTTTTTCGGTGTCGTAGGATTGCGCCGTCCACAGCGCGCCGCCCGCATGCTTGCGCGCTTCCGGATTGGGCCCCCACGTGTCAGCGCCGGGTTCGCCATCCTGCGGAATAATATTGAATTTCCAAACTTGCTCCCCATTGCTCAGTTTAAATGCGCCGATCCATCCGGTGCCTGCGCGCTCCGATCCCGCTGGGCCGATATAAATTAAATCGCCGTGAACGAGCGGCGGCATCGCAATAAAATGCCCTTCGTCAGGATTGGCAATTTGCTTGGCCCACTGGAGCTTTCCGGTTTCCGCATCGAGCGAAATTAGGAAATCGTCTCCGGTGCCGCGGATAATTTTTCCGTTGGCGATGGCGGCGCCGCGATGCGGGTGAACGCGGTCCGTGGCCCGCGGAACCCACTGATAGGACCACAGAACGTGGCAGTCGGCTGCATCGAGCGCAACGGTGTAGTGGTCGCTCGTCGCGTAAATGACGCCCGCGGAAACGATGGGCTCGGATTCCGACGGAACTTTTTCCGGGAACGTGTACGAGCATATTTTTGCGAGTTGCTTCACGTTGCCGGGAGTGATTTGCTTCAGAGGGCTATAACGCGTCCCGTTTAAATCATGATCCGCGTAGGTCCAGTCGGTGTCGTCGGCTGCGGCAGGGCGGGCGGCAAGCGGGCGACCGCCCAGTCGCTGCGCCGTGCCGAAGGAAAGAGTCAGCACCAGAAGAAACAAGAAAATTGCCACGATCGACCGAAACTCAGAAACTCGAAATCGCAAATACCGGTTACTCATTTTATTTTCCTCTGTCTGAAAATGGGAGCAAGTCTCAATGCGCTGAGGCAACTTTGTTTCCATCGCCCCGGTTTGTCAAGTGTCGCTCTTGTGGCGCCGGCGTCTCGCCGTCGGGTCTGAGGTTTTCTCGGCGGGTACGAAATCCCGCCATCCAGTAACCGGCACCATAACCGCAATTTGAAATTTGGAATTCGACGCATATAATGCCTCAGGACTTCTTACACAAAAACGGACTTCTACCTGGAAATTGTGGACAGAAAAGGGTGAAATTGATGGAAAAGAAAAAGGAATCGACGATTTCCGATTCAAAAACGCTGGTCGACCGGCGCGATTTTATTGGGGGTGCAACTATGCTCGCAGGATCTTCACTTCTTGGACTGGCATCGGCAGGGCGCGCGGAAGCCGCGGAAGGCGTTGCCGACCGCATGCCGCCGATCCCGCCAGAAAAATGGACGGAGGCGCAGAAAAAAGCCGCTGAAGAAATTACCTCTGGCCCGCGCAAGGATCTGGTGGGTCCTTTTATTCCGCTGCTGCGCAGCCCGGAATACATGAGCCGCCTGCAAAGAGTGGGCGAGTATCTTCGCTACAAGACGAACCTTGGGTCGGGCATCAGCGAATTCATTATTTTGTTAATTGCGCGCCGCTGGACCCAGCAATTTGAATGGTACTCGCACGAAGCGCTGGCCGCGAAGGCGGGCATAAAGGCCGAAACAATGAAGGCCATTGCCGACGGGTATCGACCGACGACGATGACACCGGACGAGGAAATGGTTTACAACTTCGTTGCGGAGTTGCTCGCCAACCAAAGCGTGAGCGACCCTACCTACGCAAAAATATTGGCACGGTTTGGCGATCAGGGCGTGATTGATATCACGGGGTTATGCGGCTATTACACCTCGCTCGGCATGCTGATGAACGTGGCGAGGACTCCTGTACCGCCGGGAGTTACGCCTCCGCTGGCGCAATTCCCGCACTAGGCTCTCAGTAGAACGGGCTTCAGCCTGTTGGATTAAATTTCGCGGCGGTAAGCGAAAATCCACAGGCTGAAGCCTGTGCTACTTAAAAACTCATGCGGCTCGCCACGTTTCGATATCAGGGCCAACTGGAAATCGGTGCGCTCGCGGATGCGGACTCGAAGGTCATCCGCCTGCAGGCCGCAGAAGAAGTTCGCTCCGGTGAATCTTCCCCGCATTTCCAATCCATGCTCGCGTTCCTTGAGGGCGCAAGCGCATCGCGCGACGCCGCGCAGCAGGCATTCGAGTTTGCGCTCTCACAGCGGCCCGACGGCGTCATCATCGACAGTGCAAAGATTGAACTTCTTGCTCCCGTTCCGCGCCCCGAATCGATTCGCGAATTCATGGTGTTTGAGCAGCACGTGATTAATTGCACGCGTCGATTTCAGATGCCGGGCTGGAGAGCGGCCGTAGATCGCTCGATCGAGAAACTATTTGGCCGCGAAGCTACGCTTGCCCGTCGCCTCGCAAAGCCGTGGTACGAAAGACCCGTCTACTACAAGGGCAACCGCATGAATGTGATCGGCGATGGCGCCGAGGTTACCATTCCCCGCTATACGCAAAAATTCGATTGGGAGCTGGAGTTCGGCATTTTCTTGTGCAAAAAAGGCCGCAATATTCCCAAGGAAACGGCGCGCGAATTTATCGGCGGTTACACAGTTTTCAACGATTTTTCGGCGCGCGACATTCAGAAAAGTGAAATGGGCGGACGCCTGGGCCCCGCAAAAGGAAAAGATTTTGACGGCGGCAATTCGATGGGGCCGGTGCTCGTCACACCCGATGAAATTCCCGATCCTTACAATCTGGCGATGCGAGCCCGCATTAATGGAGAAGAAGTGTCGTACGGGCACACAAAAGGGATGCGCTGGAAGTTTGAAGATTTAATTGCATACGTTTCGCAGGATGAAACTCTTTATGCGGGAGAATTTTTTGGCTCGGGAACCGGGACGGTCGCCGAATCAGGCTCGAACCGGTGCTGCTGCGGGCTTGAGATGGGGCGTTTCCTTAAGGCAGGAGATACAATCGAGCTGGAAGTTGAAAAAATTGGCAGGCTGACAAACCGCGTGGTGGGACAGCCGTAGTGCAACACGGTGAAGGCGAACGAACGTGCGCGCAAAAGGATCTCTTGTGAATCTTAGAATGATTTCATTGTCGCTCTCATTGGTCACACTTTTTTTATCCATAAGCGCGACGGCGCAGGCGCCGGATCCGGCTCTGATGGCGGAAATAAAAAAAATTCGCGCCATCGATAACCATTCGCACCCACCGCGCGTGGTGGCCACAGGAGAAACCGATGATGAATTTGACGCGCTGCCCTGCGACCCGCTCGAGCCCACCGCGCCAAACACGATGACGCGTCCGGAAAATCCTCAATACATGGCCGCGTGGAGAGCGCTGTGGGGATATGAGTACACAGATCGAAGCGAAGACCACGTCAAGGAACTCATCGCCAAGAAAAATAATATTCGCCGGGAGCAGGGCGACCACTATCCCGCGTGGGTGCTCGATCAGCTGGGCATCGACACGGAATTCGCAAACCGGGTCGCGATGGGACGCGGACTAGACCCGCAACGTTTTCGCTGGGTACCGTTTGACGATGCGTTGCTGTTTCCGCTGAACAACGATGCACTGGCCGCGGAGACGCCGGATCGCAAATTTTTCTTTAGCCGGGAAAATATGCTGCTCGCCCGTTACCGCCGCGAACTCGGGGTCGCGTTGATGCCCGCTACTCTCGCTGAATTTGCTTCGCGGGTGGTGACGCCGGAATTGGAGCAACAGAAAAAAAAGGGCGCAGTGGCCATCAAATTTGAGGCCGCGTACTTGCGCTCACTCGATTTCGAGCCTGCATCGGAACGCGACGCGGCGGCGGTTTATGCAAAATATTTGCACGGCAGCTCTCCCGCGAAGGAAGAGTACACGCACCTGCAGGATTATTTATTCCGGTATGTCGCCGCGGAAGCGGGACGGCTCGGATTGCCCGTGCACATCCACACCGGCGCGGGATGCGGCGGATATTTTTTTCTGAGCGGATCGAACCCGTTGCTGCTCGAGTCGGTTTTGAACGATGCCCGCCTGCGGAAGACGACGTTCGTGCTGCTCCACGGCGGTTCGGGTCCTTTTACCGGCACGATCGCGCCGCTCTTGATGAAGCCAAACGTGTATGCGGACTTGTCCGAACAGACTTGGATGGAATCGCCGCATCGCCTGGCGGAGGTGCTGCGCGATTGGCTGGAATGGTATCCCGAAAAAGTTTTGTTCGGGACGGATTTGTACCCGGGAAGCGGCGCGTACGACTGGGAAGAAATCGGCTGGCAAACTTCACAAACAGGCCGCCAGGCTCTCGGAATCGCCCTGACGGGAATGCTGGAGGATGGCGAAATAACCGTGCTGCGTGCAAATAAAATTGCGCACATGGTGCTTCGCGAGAACGCCATAAAACTATATAACTTGCCGGACAAGCAGGAACAAAAATAACTCCAAAAAAAGAAACGCCCGTTACGCTCCAAGAAAACACGGAGCGAAACGAGCGTTTCAAATACAATCCTGGCCCGCTATCAGGTTTCGTAGAGCCCGCCCGAGTTCCGGGCGGGCGACTCGGTCACACGTCGCATTGCCTTGTGCTGCACTGTCTAAAACAATTCTTACATTCCGGAAGAAAATTCAATCATCTTGGATTTGCCGGAAACCTGAATTTCAGTCAGCTTATCGTGATCGATGATAAACGTGGTCTGATTTACTTTGGCGCTTGAATCTTTCAGAGTGCACGGAATTTCGGCAACCACTTTGCTGCCCTGCATGAATTTTGCCTTGCTGCCGTCGGCAATCACTTTATAGTCGCCGGCCGCGAGTTGTGTGGTGCCAATGGTGGTGGACGAAGTCAGCTTCAGATTAGTGGTAATGGTATCCGGTGCATCATTTTTGGCCCAGGCTGAAACACCGATCGTGGTAAGTGCCATGATTGCAAGAACAACGGGTAACAAACGTCGAGACATAACTGACAATTCTCCTTTTCGATTATGGATATGAATCGCAAACCACCACTTAAAACTAGCTTACGAACCTGAAAAAACCCTGAAGAACCGCGTGTGCCGGAGGCAAACGGATCTGTTGATTACTCTTTCAATGTTTAGACGCTTCTGGCCGACTTCCGGTTACATTTTCGAGGGCATTTTTATCAGGCACCGCTGCGAAGAAGAACGGCGCGAACCGCGAGATATCTATTTCCAGTTGCCTAGAATCTTTCTGACCGCGAGCACCTGCCCCAAGTGGTAGGCGTTGTGGTCTGCAACGAGAAGCGCTTCCCGCATAATTGTCTGTCCAGTGCCATGAGGAATTTTGGCAAAGAGATCCGTCTTGCGGTTCGCCACCAATTTTTGCATCGCTTCCAAATCTCGCGCGAACGCCTTCAGGCTTTTGTCCCAGGCTTTCGCGTTTGGCGGCGCGGGAGCAGCTGGCCAGTAACCCGTGGGCCAATCCGGTGAAACGTGTTTGGCGTCGCGTGAAAATTCCAGAATATCCGATTGCGCAATGCGCATATGCTCAAGCAATTCCCACAACGAGTGCGGAAATCCGCTGGGACGGACGCCCCTCAGTTTCGGCGGAACTCCGCGAAACGATGCCTTCCAATCCACATGCGCTCCGCGTCCGGATAAAAACTCCACGATTTGTTTGCGTAGCTTTTGGTCGTCCACAATTCCCTCTCAGTAAGCGCCGATGCGATCAGCCAATCAATTTCCGCGTGCAGCCGGAGAATTAGAGTTCAGCGCTGTGCACGTCGCGCCCGCAATTTCAGATTCCCATTCGCGCAATAGGCTCTGCCCGCGTTCACTAATTTCCTCTATTGTTTTGGGCCTTCCTTCGCCGGACCCGGGAAATACCATGTACAGAACGCCTCTCCATGTCCCACCGTTTCGCGCATCGGAACGAATTCCCAAATTTTCCGCCAGCGCCACGGATCCTTCTCCGATGCGATCAAAGGGCCCGACGTCCCCGAAAATGGCGTTGGAACTTCGTCCATTTCGCTCGTTAAATACGACCGCGAAATCTCCAACGCGGGCGCCCAATTCGCGCGCGAGTCCGCCTGGCAAAACAATAAAAGGAATCTTGGACGCATCGACGTACCGCGCAGGATCGTTGATTGCCTTTGAGCGATCCGCGAGCGCAGTTTCCGAAACGTAATATCCAGGAAATGGATCGCCAGGCCCTTGGACAAACGGTTCCCCCTGAGCATCCTTTGCAAGTCCCTCCCAGTTGCCCGGGGCGCCGGCATTTCTCAGATCGTCGATGCCCGAGTTGTCGGGATGGTAGGCATTGGGCGCGCCGTCGGCGTCAATCGTCATTCCGGATTCATAAAAAAACGCCGCATTTCCTGGAAGATGTCCGATGGGAATATCGCGTTCCGATTCCCCATCGTGCCTCATCTCAAAATTCAAAAGCAGTGTGTCGGAGCACTCTCCCTGTGCTCTTTCCGGAGCCCCTTGCGCTTCGGCAAAGCGAATGCACTGCGCAAGGTCTGATATTTTTTCCCGCAGAAGGGCTAAATCCTGATCGACATGAATAGCGGGCGGCTCGGGTGTCTCGTTTGCCCGCGAGTCTATTAGATTATTTTGAGGATCCGCGGAAGCCTTGCCGGAATTCGCACCCGGTCCATCGGATGCATTTTTTTTGAATTCATCGGCGCACTCTTGATTAGCGGTCGACCGGAACGAACTTTCCGAAGAGCCGAACGTTTGACTTCTCGCTACACTTGCTGAGGTTATAAGAAGCACAGCTAAAAATACTACGGAATTGATGCGCATATCCGTACGCCCCTGAACTTCCCTCACAACGCCCTCAAGCCCGTGTGAGAACAGCCTCTTCGCCCGCCTCGAAATCCATTTCGTCCCAGTACTATAGACGTTTAAATCACTACATATGTTGCACGGATGTTAAAACCGGGAGAGCGGTTTTTGTTAGATGAGTTCTAACAGGCTGCGGAAAAAGGTATTTATTTTGTCATTCTGAGCGAAGCGAAGAATCTCTCTTCGATTGTAAGTACAAGAAAACAAAAGAAAGAGAGATTCTTCGCTTCGCTCAGAAT
>Ga0075522_10003525_pt1 | contig 11389 bp, 8 predicted proteins | sample NGEPerA_FD_74796 | JGI IMG/M metagenome (GOLD analysis project Ga0075522, IMG submission 74796) | Arctic peat soil microbial communities from the Barrow Environmental Observatory site, Barrow, Alaska, USA - NGEE PermafrostL2-A | ecosystem: Environmental > Terrestrial > Soil > Wetlands > Peat ... | reverse complement strand
TCGAAGATGGGAGCGTCCGGCACATAGGCACAAATCTTGCCTCAAACCGATCCGAACGGCGCGTTTGTCGAAACCGGCTCAACCGGGGGGTCGGCATAAGGGTCGGATTGAATCATACGAGGTGGAGAATGCTAGTCGCATCGCCAAAATGGTTGGATACGGGCTCGAACGCCTGGCAGATGGCGGCCGCGACCTTTGTCGGCCTCCAGAGCATTCCCGGGCTGGTGATCCTCTACGGCGGCATTGTCAAGCGGAAGTGGGCGCTCAATTCCGCCTTCATGGCGATGTATGCGTTCGCCGCGGTGATGATCGTCTGGGTGCTATGGGCCTACAATATGGCCTTCGGCGAGCAGTGGTTTCCGTTCCTCGGCACGCCCAAACCGGCGCTTTCCGCGGCTTTCCTGTTAGGCCAAGCGACTGTTCCGGCAGCCGCGTCGGGGATGCCCGAGCTCGGCTTCCCGATGGCGACGATGATGTTCTTCCAGTTCGTCTTCGCCGCGATCACCGTGATCATCCTCGCCGGCTCGCTGATCGGGCGGATGAGCTTCAAGGCGTGGATCATCTTCGTGCCGTTGTGGATGACCCTCGACTATACGGTCGGCGCGTTCAGCATCTGGGGCGGCGGCTGGCTCTCGGCGTTGGGAGCGGCGGATTTCTCGGGCGGCTACGTCATCCATTTGGCGGCCGGCACGTCGGGGTTTGTCGCCGCGGCGTTGGTCGGGCCGCGCATCCAGATGGATCGCGATCATTTCCCGCCCAACAGCCTGCTGATGGCGCTGGCCGGCGCCGGCATCCTGTGGCTCGGCTGGAACGGCTTCAATGGCGGCGACCCCTACTTCGCCAACGCCGACGCCTCGGCCGCCATCGTCACCACCAACCTGTGCACTTGCGTGTCGTTGCTGGTGTGGACGGTCATGGACTCGTTCGCCTACGGCAAACCGTCGGTCGTCGGCGCGATCAACGGCATGATCGCCGGCCTCGTCGGCATCACCCCCGGCGCCGGTTACGTCAACGGCTGGGGTGCGATCGCGATCGGCGTCTGCACCGGCATCATCCCGTGGATCATGATGAACAAGGTGCAGACCACCAGGCTCTTCAGAAAGGTGGACGACACGCTGAGCGTTCTGTCGACGCATGGCGTCGCCGGCCTGCTCGGCGGCCTGCTGGTTGGCGTCTTCGCCTGCCCGGACATGCTGGTCTATATCGGCACCGACAAGGAAGCGCCGGGCGTCAGCATCACCGGGCTGCTCTATGGCGATAGCGGCAACCAGCTGCTGGTGCAGCTCTATGCGGCCTTGTTCATCATCGCGTTCAACGCCGTCATGACGTTCGTCATCCTCAAGGTGATCTCGATCTTCGTCGCCTTGCGGATGGACGAGACGACGCTGCGCATCGGCGACGATGCGGTCCACGGCGAGACGGCCTACAATTTCGGTGATGGTGAAGAACTTCCGGTCGTCGCCGAGTAGGGCCAGTACGGGGAGCAAATCGGTGTGCGGCCGGGTTCCAGTCGCATACCGATCCTCCGCGGATCGGAAGTCCGCCAGTCAGTGAGATTGAATCACCTCCCAGCTCCGTCATGGCCGGGCTTGTCCCGGCCATCCACGTGGAGCCCCGGGACAAGCCCGGGGATGACGAAAAAGTGGGTGATTTAACCTGAGGGAATAAGCGCAATAGGTCTTGGAGTCGAGTAATGAGGACGATCCATCGGTTCGGTTATTGCCTGGTGTTCGCGGCGTTGTTGCTGTGCTGGAGCGCCGTGGCGGCGACGGCCCAACAGCCGGCCCCCGCCGCTCCGGCCGCGGCGGCGCCCGCCGCTCCGGCCGCGCCGCCTTCCACCGCGGCGTCCGCCAAGCTCGACAGCGGCGACACCGCCTGGATGCTGACCTCGGTCGCGCTCGTCCTGATGATGACGATCCCCGGGCTCGCGCTGTTCTATGGCGGCATGGTGCGCAAGATGAACGTGCTCGCCACCGTGATGCAGAGCTTCATGGTGACATGCCTCGTCACCGTGTTGTGGACGGTGTGCACCTACAGCATGGCCTTCACCACCGGCAGCCCCTATGTCGGCGGCATGAGCCGGTTCCTGCTGACGGGGATGACGCTCGCTTCGGTGAACGACCTCGCCAAGACCATCCCCGAATCGGTCTACATGTGCTTCCAGATGACCTTCGCGATCATCACCCCCGCGCTGATTTGCGGCGCGGTGGCCGACCGGATGAAGTTCTCGGCGCTGGTCTGGTTTATCGCCTTGTGGTCGATCCTCGTCTACGCCCCGATCGCCCATTGGGTGTGGGGCGCCGACGGGTTCCTCAACAATGCCGGCATGCTCGATTTCGCCGGCGGCACCGTGGTGCACATCAACTCCGGCGTCGCCGGCCTGATGTGCGCGCTGATGCTCGGCAAGCGGCGCGGCTATCCTGCGGAGCCGATGCCGCCGCACAATCTCGTGCTCAGCATGATCGGCGCCTCGCTTCTCTGGGTCGGGTGGTTCGGCTTCAACGCCGGGTCGGCGGTGACGGCCGGCGCCAGCGCCGGCATGGCGATGGCGGTGACGCAGATCGCGACCGCGACCGCCGCGCTCACCTGGATGTGCGCCGAATGGGCCCTCAAAGGGAAGCCGAGCATTTTGGGCATCTGCTCCGGCGCCGTCGCCGGCCTGGTCGCGATCACCCCGGCCTCGGGCTTTGTCGATCCGCGCGGCGCCCTGATTATCGGCCTCGCCGCCGGGATCGTCTGCTACTGGGGCGCGACCGGCCTCAAGCACGCCTTCGGTTACGACGACAGCCTTGACGCCTTTGGCGTGCACGGCGTCGGCGGCACGGTCGGCGCCCTCCTGACCGGCGTCCTCGCGGTGTCGGCGATCGGCGGCGACGGCAAGAGCGGTCTGATCGACGGCCACCCGCAACAGGTGCTCATCCAGCTCTACGGCGTCGGCTGTACCGTCGCGTATGACGCGATTGTCTCGCTGATCCTGCTCAAGCTCATCGACCTCGTTATCGGCATTCGGGTCGACCTCGACAGCGAGCGCGAGGGCCTCGACCTCAATCTGCATGGGGAAGTGGTGCAGTAGTTGGCGCCGGAACGATCGTCGGCTAGCGATACCCGAAAATCACGCGCCTCGCCTTCACGGCCTCCCGCCCCTACCGGAAGGGAGCAAGCGAAAGGATGGGACTATAAAATATGCATTGAAGACAAGGCATTGCCTATTTTTAAAGCAGAGAGCGCGCATTACACTTTTTTATGACACGTTGCTCATTAGTGCATTGCCCGCGCCCTCACGAATAGCCTATCCCTCGCCTTGCGGTTGATTTGCTCCGAGGCTGTGGCACAGCATTTGCGGTTACTTAACGCAGGCTGGGCTCGCGCAGGCAAAGGAATATTGAACATGCAGCAGAGAGCGTTCACGGGTCAGCTCGTCGTCGCGGGGGTCCTGCTGGGTGTCGGCGTCAGCGCAGCGTCGGCGGCCGAACCCGCAATCTCTATTGAGACCACCACCTCTGCCGACACCACGCCAAATCTGATCCAAGACCAGATGGCCCAGGTCGCGCCGACGCCGGCGCCTGCCCCGGCCGTGCCGCCGGCTGCCGCCGCGCCGGCGGCCCCGACCGCCATGACCACTCCCGCGATGACCGGGCCGCTCGTAGCCAATCCAAACCCGTACGGTTTCGACGCGGGACCGCTCGGCCCGGTCTACGTGACGGGGGCAGTCAGTGGTCTGGGTCTCATACAAAACAATCCGGTTCCGGGTGACCACGAAGGTTCGTTCAGTTTGAGCAACGGTCAGGTCTTCGTTCAGAAAACCGATGGCTGGTTCCAATATTTTGTCCAGGTGGGCGCCTATACGCTACCGGCCATCGGCACGCCTTATTTTAACACGGCTAAGGCGACCGGTGACTTCTTCGGACCGGTGCCTCAGGCGTACATCAAGATAGCGCCGGCCGATAATTTCTCGGTCATGGCCGGTAAGCTACCGACCCTGATCGGCGCCGAATACACTTTCGATTTCGAGAACATGAATATCGAACGCGGTCTCCTGTGGAACCAGGAGAATGCAGTAAACCGTGGCATTCAAGCGAACTATACGGCCGGCCCCGTTGCCTTTGCTTTGTCATTTAATGACGGGTTTTATTCGAATAATTACACCTGGCTCTGGGGTTCGGCGACGTGGACAATAGACCCGGCCAACACGCTTTCGTTTGTCGGCGGCGGCAATCTATCGAGTTCAAGCAAAAACACCTTGGCCACCCCGGTCTTCCTCAACAACGAAGAAATCTACAACGTCATCTATACCTATAACGCCGCGCCGTGGACCGTCACACCTTATTTCCAATACACCCACGTGCCGCAGAATTCCGCGATTGGCGCATTTTCGTCCGCGTCGACCTATGGCGGCGCCATACTGGCAAATTACAGTTTTGACTCGGGTTCGCCTTTGGCGGGCGTAAGCCTGCCGGTTCGCGTTGAGTATATCGCCAGCACCGGCAGCGGCGCGGCAGGCGCACCAAGTCTGATTTATGGTCCAGGCAGCGATGCCTGGTCGGTAACGGTGACGCCGACCTACCAATGGGACAAATACTTCGTGCGGGCCGAAGGCTCCTACGTCCAGGCAATGCACACGACGCCCGGATTCGTGTTTGGCCCAACAGGCAACAATAAGTCACAGACGCGTGGAATGCTCGAGTTCGGCATTCTGTTCTGAGATACGGGCGCCCTATAGGGAAGATGTGCCGAGTCATGTCAAAAGGGCCGGGAGACCGGCCCTTTTGACGGCGAGACGACAAACGAAAACCCGGCGCTGCGGGCGACTGCTTTGCCGTGGGACAGCGGCGGCTAGCGATACCCAGGTCCCAGGCCCCGCGGTGGCCGCGCCGGTGAGGCGCCTAACCCTGCCTCATTTCGGATCGCTTTCGCCTCGTGATTCGTCCTCGGGCTTGAAATCGAGGGCGCAGCCGTTCATGCAATAGCGCTGGCCGGTCGGTTGCGGCCCGTCGTCGAAGACATGGCCCAGGTGCCCGCCGCATTTCTGGCAATGCACCTCGGTGCGGGTCATAAAGAAGCTGCGGTCGGCCGTGGTCTCGACCGCGCCGTCCATTGGCTCGTAGAAGCTCGGCCAGCCGCTGCCGCTGTTGAACTTGGTCGTCGCGGTAAAGAGCGGCGCGCCACAGCCGGCGCAGTAATAGGTGCCGGGGTCATATTTCTTGTCGAGCGGGCTGGCGCCGGCGCGTTCGGTGCCGTGCTTGCGCATCACCTGGTACTGCTCCGGCGTCAGCTTGCGGCGCCACTCGTCCTCGCTCAGCGCAACGTCGAAAACCTTGTCTGTCGTCATGGTGATCCCCTCGCCGCTCCGGCGTTTCGCACTGCTTGAATATCGGGTTTGCCGCGGCGTTCGTGAAGAGGGGCGACGAGCCTTAATGTACCCGTTCGCCGCTGTCCGGGGTGGGGCGCAGGAGTTCGGCGGTCGAGCGGGCAATCCAGCACCAGACGATGCAAGAGAGCTCGTCATCGTCGGTGCGCAGCCGCTCCGCCTCGCGCTCGGCGACCCGCAGCGCCTCGCTGCCGTGGCGCCGTACGAGCATCAGGGCGGCTTCCCAGATCTTGCGCTCGTTGGTCATCATAACCAGTAAATTCCGCCCGCGCCGTCCAGTTCCCTGAAAGCATAACGATGGCGCACAGCCGGCCGCAAGCCAAGCTATATCTTGTTACCCTCTGTTGAACGATATACTGCATCCTGCTTGCGCGGATCCGAGGCCGCCGTATAATCCGCCGCCATGCCGGACCTTTTCGACACTATCGGGGCAAAGCCCGACGACGGCTATTCCGCCAAGGACATCGAGGTCCTCGAAGGGCTGGAGCCGGTGCGCCGACGTCCCGGCATGTATGTCGGCGGCACCGACGAGCGCGCGCTGCACCACCTCGCCGCCGAGGCGCTCGACAACGCGATGGACGAGGCGGTGGCCGGCCACGCGAGCCGCATCGAGCTGGAGCTGAGCCGCGAGGGCTGGGTCACGGTGCGCGACAACGGGCGCGGCATCCCGGTCGACAAGCACCCGCGCTTTCCCGACAAATCGGCGCTCGAGGTGGTCCTCACCACGCTGCATTCGGGCGGCAAGTTCGGCGGCGATGTCTACAAGACCTCGGGCGGCTTGCATGGGGTCGGCGTCTCGGTGGTCAACGCGCTGTCGGACGCGCTCTCGGTCGAGGTGGCGCTCGACCGGCGGCTCTACCGCCAGCATTACATCCGCGGCGCGCCGCAGACCGCGCTCGAGGATGCCGGCCCGGTGCAGAACCGGCGCGGCACGACCTTGTCGTTCCACCCTGACGCCGAGATTTTCGGCGACGCCGAATTCCGCCCGGCGACGCTCTACCGGATGGCGCGCTCGAAGGCGTACCTGTTCCGCGGCGTCGAGATCCGCTGGAGCTGCGACCCGTCGCTGCCGCGCCCCGAGGGCGTCCCGCAAGAGGCGCGGCTGCATTTTCCCGGCGGGCTCGGCGATTTCCTCGCCGCCAGCCTCGCCGGGCGCGAGCTGCTGACGCCGCGGCCCTTTCTCGGCAAGGTCGATTTCCCCGATGGAGTTGGGGGCGGCGGCAGCGTCGAATGGGCGGTCGCCTGGCCCGAGGACGAGGACGAAGGGTTCAGCCACTCCTACTGCAACACCATCCCTACCGCCGAGGGCGGCACGCATGAGACGGGGTTGCGCAACGCGCTCACTCGCGGGCTCAAGGCGCATGGCGAGCTGATCGGCAACAAGCGCATTGCCCAGGCGACCGGCGACGATGTCGCGACCGGCGCGGCGATGCTCTTATCCCTCTTCCTGCGCGACCCGCAATTCCAGGGGCAGACCAAGGAGCGTCTCGCCTCGGTCGAGGCGACGCGGCTCGTCGAAGGCGCGATCCGCGATCATTTCGACCATTGGCTCGGCGCCGATCCGGCGACGACGCGGCTTCTGCTCGACCGCATCGGCGAGCGCGCCGAGGAGCGCACCCGCCGCCGCCAGCAGAAGGAGATGGCGCGCAAGACCGCGACCCGCAAGCTGCGCCTGCCGGGCAAGCTCGCCGATTGCACCCGCGACAGCGCCCTCGGCACCGAGATTTTCCTGGTCGAAGGCGACAGCGCCGGCGGCTCGGCGAAGCAAGCGCGCGACCGCAACACCCAGGCGATCCTGCCGTTGCGCGGCAAGATCCTCAACGTCGCCAGCGCCTCGGCCGACAAGATGCGCGGCAACCAGGAACTCAGCGACATCATCCTCGCGCTCGGCGCCGGCTCAAGCTCGCATTACAAGGAAGAGGCGCTGCGCTACGAGCGCATCATCATCATGACCGACGCCGATGTCGACGGCGCGCACATCGCCTCGCTGTTGATGACGTTCTTCTTCCGCGAGATGCCGAAGCTGGTCGATAACGGCCACCTCTATCTGGCGCTGCCGCCGCTCTATCGCCTTACCCAGGGCAACGAGACGCAATACGCCCGCGACGACGCGCACCGCGAAGAGCTGATGCAGTCGACCTTCAACGGCCGCGGCAAGGTCGAGGTGAGCCGCTTCAAGGGCCTCGGCGAGATGCCGGCGCGCTATCTCTGGGCGACGACGATGAACCCGGCGCAGCGCACCGTGCTGCGCGTCAAGCTGCCCTCGCGCGACGAGGCCGGCGACATGATCGAAACCGCCGCCGAAGCCTTCCGCCGCACCGAGCAGCTGGTCGAGACCCTGATGGGCCGCCGTCCCGAGCTGCGCTTCGACTACATCCAGAAAAACGCCCGCTTCGTCCACGACCTGGATGTGTAGGCTCGCGTAGTATCCAGCTCCATCCAGTGGGCGTTTAGCGCAGAATTTTGCGCGCCTTATTCGTTGCGTTTGGCCAGGTTGTGCCGGGCCTTGTCGATGTCGCCCGCGGCGACGGCGGGGGCGGCATTGCCCCAGCTGTTGCGGATGAAGGTGAGGACGGCGGCGGCCTCCCGGTCATCGAGAAACCCGCCGAACGACGGCATCGCCGGCCCGGTCGGCGCGCCGTCGGTCGCGACGCTCTGGGTGCCGCCGAGGACGACGCGGATCAGCGAGGTCGCATCGGCCGATTGCACCGCGGGCGACCCGGCCAGCGCCGGAAACAGCCCGGCGACACCCGCGCCGGCCGGCGTGTGGCAGGCCGAGCATTCGTCGGCGTAAATCGCCGCGCCAGACTTCATCGCCGGATCGGAACCGGCGATCGGCTTTGGTTCGTCAGCCTTGGGCCCCGGCTGGTCTTTCAGGTAGGCGGCGACCGCGCGCAGATCGGCGTCCGTCATCTTGCTGCTGGAATTCGCCACCTCGTCGGCCATCGGGCCGGTCGCGGCGGAGATGCGGTTATGCCCGGTCTTGAGATAGGCGGCGATGTCGTCGGCCGACCAGGAACCGAGGCCGCGCCGCGGCGCGTTGGTAATGTCGGGCGCGAACCAGCCCTGCAGCGCGGCGCCTTGCAGCCGCTCATCGGCGTAATCCGCGCCGGCGGGGTTCTTGGGCGTATGGCAGGCGCCGCAATGCATCAACCCTTCGACCAGATAGGCGCCGCGGTTTTCCTCGGCGGTCTTGTTCGGATCGGGATGGAACGGTCCCGGTGTGAAGTAGAGCTTGTTCCACGCCACCATGTCGGCGCGCAGGCTCAGCGGAAACGGCAACTGGTCCGCCGTCACCGATTTTGTCACCGCCGGCACCGTCGCCAAATACGCGCGGATCGCCAAAATGTCGTCGCGCGACACCTTGGTGTAATAAGGATAAGGCATTGCCGGGTAGAGGTGCTCGCCATCCTTGCGGATGCCTTGCGTCACCGCGCGGACGAATTCGTCGTCGCTCCACGCGCCGATCCCGGTCGCGCGGTCCGGCGTGATGTTGGGAGCGACGACCATGCCGAACGGCGTTTCGATCGGCCGTCCGCCGGCGAAATCGCTGCCCGCGGCCGGGCCGGTGTGGCATCCCGCGCAATCGCCGACAGCGGTCAGGTAGCGCCCGCGCTCGATCCGGCTGAAATCCTGGGGGTCGGCGGCGCACGCGGCTCCGGCCAGGCAAAGGCCCGCGATGCCCGCCGCCAGCGCCGCGCGCCTAGGCATCGACCAACGGTCCCGGTTTCTTCAGGTAATGGTCGCGGATCGCCCGCGCCGACCAGAAGGCCAGCGCGCCGACCGTGTCGGTGGGGTTGTACCCGGCGTTCTGCGGGAACGCGGTGGCGCCCTGGACGAACAGGTTCGGCACGTCCCAGCTTTGCAGGTACTTGTTGAGCGCGCTCTCTTTCGGGTTGGCGCCCATGATCGCGCCGCCGCAGAGATGCGAGGTCTGGTACTGGGTGATGTCGTAGGGCGCCTTGCGCGGCTCTTTCCTCACCTCCCGCGCGCCCATCGCCTTGATGATCTCGGCGTAGCGGTCGGTGAGGAACGCGCTCATCTTTATCTCGTTCTCGGGAAAATCCATCGTCATCCGCACCAGCGGGCGGCCGAAACGGTCCTTGTAGGTCGGGTCGAGGTCGAGATGGTTCTGCCGGTAGCTTTGGCAGGAGCCGTGCGTCCCGGTGCCGGAGTAGACGGTGCTGAGATAGTTGTCGCGCATCGCCTGCTTCCACTTGGCGCCCCAGGCGGGGGTGCCGGCGGGCAGCCCCTTCAGCGAATCGATCGGGCGGCCGCTGGTCTGCACCTGCCCCATATAGCCGCCGCCGATGAAGCCATGCGGGCCGTGGTCGAAATTGTCGCCGTTGAACTCGTCGATGCACATGCCGATCGCCCCCGAGGCGACGAACGGATTGAAGTTGAACTTCGCTTTGTCGAAGAAGCCGATCGCGACCGAGGTCGTCTGATGGGTGAAGTTGCGGCCGATCTGGCCTTCGCCGGTATTCGGGTCGTAGATCCGGCCGATCCCCGACAGCATCAGCAGCTGGACATTGAAGAGCTGGAACGCGCAGAGGATGACCAGCTCGGCCGGCTGCTCCCACTCCTCGCCCGAGGTGTCGACGAAGGTGACGCCGGTGGCGCGTTTGCCCGAGGAATCGAGGTTGATCTGCTTCACCTCGCATTCGGTGCGGGCGGTGAAGTTCGGCTTGCGAACGAGCGCCGGCAGGATCGTCGTCTGCGGGCTCGCTTTCGAATAGTTGGCGCAGCCGAACCACTCGCAGAAACCGCAATAGGTGCAGGGGCCGAGCTCGACGCCGAGCGGGTTGGTATAGGCCTGCGACAGGTTGCCGGAGGGCTGCGGAAACGGCTTGTAGCCGAGGTCGGTGGCGGCCTTGGCGAAGAGCGTGTGGCTGTACGGCTGCTTTTGCGCCGGTGTCGGATAGGGGCGCGAGCGCGGCCCCTCGAACGGGTTGCCGCCGGTTTGGATGGCGCCCTTGAGATTGCCCGCGGTGCCCGAGGTGCCGCAGAAATACTCGAAACGGTCGTAATGCGGTTCGAGCTCGTCGTAGGTAAGCCCCCAATCCTGGATCGTCGTATCGGGCGGCAGAAACTTCTCGCCGTAGCGCTGGGTCAAATGCGATTTCAGGGTGAAATCGGTCGGCAGGAAGCGCCAGGTCTCGGCGTTCCAATGCACCCCACCGCCGCCGACCCCATTGCCCAGCATGAAGGCGCCCCAGTTGCGCACCGGCAGCGCGGCCTGGTCCTTGTTGTTGCGGAAGGTCAGCGAGGTCTGCGCCGGACGCAGGAACAGCTCGTGGCGGACGCGATAGCGCAGCTCGTCCTGGATGTAGGTAGGCGGGAAGTCGGTCGCGGTGTCGCGCCACGGCCCGCGTTCGATCGCGACGATGTCGAGCCCCTCCTGCGCCAGCTCCCAGGCGAGGATCGAACCGGTCCAGCCAAGACCGACGATGACGACATCCTTTTTCGGCAGCTTCTTCGCCATCTTTTAGCCCTTCCAGCCGGGATGGTCGGCGATGCCGATCGGCGGCAAGGGGAAGGGCTCGTTGTGGCGCTCGACCCAGTCGCGGTAGTCGTAGCGGGCGCCGGGAAAACCGATCATCTTCCACCCGCACATGTCCTTGTTGCCGCCATAGATCGGGTCGGCGAAAAAGCCCTGCTGCGTGTCCTTCAAGAGCTGCTTGAAAAAGCTGCCCGGCTCCCCGCCAAGATCGATCTTGCCGGCTTCGAGTCCGACGATGACCGCGTCCTTCTGGTCGCCGGCAAGCTCGACAAACGGCTTGCCGCCATAGGTGGCGCGGCAATGCTTGTCGAGCGCCGCCAAAGCCTTGCGATAATGGTCGGCCGGGTCGACCGGCGATTGCGGCCCCTGCTCCTTGGTCCCGTCGTGAAACGGCCCGCTCGTATAGAGACCCTCGTCATGCCCGTAAGGACCGGCAAGCTGGCGATCGATAAAGACCGCGCAACCGGCGTCCTTGCCGCCCGGTGTTTCCGGATCGGGCGGGATCAGCCGGTCGACCA
>Ga0075522_10003522_pt1 | contig 11391 bp, 8 predicted proteins | sample NGEPerA_FD_74796 | JGI IMG/M metagenome (GOLD analysis project Ga0075522, IMG submission 74796) | Arctic peat soil microbial communities from the Barrow Environmental Observatory site, Barrow, Alaska, USA - NGEE PermafrostL2-A | ecosystem: Environmental > Terrestrial > Soil > Wetlands > Peat ... | reverse complement strand
GGAGACAGGTGCTCGTCGCGCTCGGCGGAGATGGCGAAATCGACCATCATGATGCCATTCTTCTTGACGATGCCGATCAACAGGATGATGCCGATCAGCGCGATCAGGCTGAAGTCGTACCCGAACGCCATCAGGATCGCGAGCGCGCCTACGCCGGCCGAGGGAAGCGTCGACAGAATCGTGAGTGGGTGAATGTAGCTTTCGTAGAGAATGCCGAGGATCAGGTAGACCACGACGAGCGCCGCCATGATCAATAGCGGCACGGTGCCGAGCGATTGCTGGAACGCCTGCGCCGTTCCCTGGAAGCTCGAATTGAGAGTCGCCGGCGCGCCCATCTCGACCATGGCCCGCTGCACGGCGTCTGTCGCCTGGCCGAGCGCCACGCCTTGCGCGAGGTTGAAGCTGATCGTGATTGCGGGAAACTGGCCTTGATGGCTGATCGACAGCGAACGGACCGGCACGCTGGTCCAGGTCGCGAACGTCGACAGCGGCACCTCGTCGCCGGTCAGCGGTGATTTGATGTAGAGCTTGTTGAGCGTGTCGAGATTGCCCTGCAACTCCGGCAGGATTTCCAGGATCACGTGGTAGCTGTTGAGCTGGGTGAAATATTGCGTGACCTGCCGCTGGCCGAACGCGTCGTACAGCGTATCGTCGATCAGTTGCGGCTGGATGCCGTAGCGCGAGGCGGTGTCGCGGTTGATGTTCAGCTGCAGCGTCGTGCCCTTGCTTTGCTGGTCGGTCGCGACGTCGCGCAGCTCTTGCAAGGTCTGCATCTTGGTGAGGATTTTTGGCGCCCATTCGTTGAGTTCGTCGAGATTGGCGTCCTGCAGGGTGAACTCGAATTGCGTTCGCGTCGGCCGGCCGCCGAGCCGGACGTCCTGCGCCGCCTGCATATAGAGCCGGGCGCCCTCGACCTTTTCCAGCTGCGGCCGCAGGCGGGCGATGATCTGCTGGGCGCTGGCACCACGCTCGTTGCGCGGTTTCAGGGTGATGAAGAGGTTGCCGTTGTTGCCGGCCCTGCCGCTGCCGCCGATCGCCATCGCCGTGGTAGCGACATCCGGATCGGCTCGCACGATCGCATCAAGCACTTCCTGATGCTGCTTCATCGCGGCAAAGGAAATGTCCTGCGAGGCTTCGGAGGTGGCGGTGATCAGGCCGTTGTCCTGCTGCGGAAAGAACCCCTTCGGGATGACGACGAACAGATAGACCGAAAGTCCAAGCGTTGCGAAGAAGATGCAGAGAGTCGTCAGGCGCCAGCGCATGGCGACATCGAGGCCCCGCTCATAGCCGTGCAGCATCGCATCGAAGGCGCGCTCGCTCCATCGATAGAACCGGCCGTGCTGGGTCTCGCCATGGGCGCGCAGGAAGCGCGAGGCCATCATCGGGGTCAGCGTCAGCGAAACCACCATCGACACGAAAATCGTCATCGCCAGCGTCACTGCGAATTCGCGGAACAGCCGCCCGATGATACCGCCCATCAGCAAAAGCGGAATCAGCACCGCAACCAGCGAAATGCTGATCGAGACGATGGTGAAGCCGATTTCGCTGGCGCCCTTGAAGGCCGCGGCGAGCGGCTTCTCGCCTTCTTCGATATAGCGCGTGATGTTTTCCAGCATCACGATGGCGTCGTCGACGACGAAGCCCACGGCAATCGTCAAGGCCATCAGCGACAGATTGTCGAGGGTGTAGCCGAACACCCACATCAGAGCGCAGGCGCCAAGCAGCGCCAGCGGCACGGTCACGGTCGGAATGACGGTGGCCCAGAAACTGCGCAGGAACACGAAGATGACCATGACGACAAGCGCGATGGTCAGCAGCAGAGTGAATTGCACATCCTCGACAGCGGCGCGAATGGTCTGGGTGCGATCGCTGATGATGCTGATCTTGATCGCCGGCGGAATCGCCGCCACCAGCCGCGGCAGCAGCGACTTGATCTTGTCGACGGTGTCGATGACGTTGGCGCCCGGCTGCTTGTAGACCACCAGGAATACGCCGCGCTGGCCGTTGGCCCAGGCCGCCTGCTTGGCGTCCTCGGGCCCGGTGACGGCCCTGCCGATATCGCGGATTCGCAGCGGGCCGCCATTGCGATAGGCAATGATGACATCGTTCCAATCCCTGGAATCGAGCATCTGGTCGTTGGCGTAGATCGTGTAGGCGCGCGTGTCGCCGTCGATATTGCCCTTCGGACTGTCGACCGTGGTGATCGCGATCTGGTTACGCACATCCTCGAGCGACAGGCCCTTGGCCACCAGTTTCGCCGGATCGACCTGGACGCGGATCGACGGCTTTTGCTGACCGCCGATGATCACCTGCGCCACGCCGGAAATCTGGCTGATCTGCTGGCCGAGCTGGGCGTCGACGGCATCGCTGACCGTGGTCAGCGGCAATGTGTCGGAGGACGCCGATAACAGGAGGATGGGCGAGTCCGCCGGGTTGACCTTGCGGTACGTCGGCGGCGAAGGCAGGTTTTTCGGCAATTGCCCGCTGGCCGCGTTGATGCCGCCCTGCACATCGTTGGCGGCGCCGTCGATGCTGCGATTGAGGTCGAACTGAATGGTGACGGCCGCCGTTCCGAGATAACTCGTCGAGGTCATCTGGGCGATGCCGGGAATCTGCGCGAATTGCCGCTCCAGTGGCTGCGCCACCGAGGAGGCCATGGTTTCGGGGCTCGCGCCCGGCAAGGTCGCAGTGATCTGGATGGTCGGGAAATCCACCTGCGGCAGGGGCGCGACCGGGAGCAGCGGATAGGCAACGAGGCCGACGAAGAGAATACCGGCCATCATCAGCGATGTGCCGATGGGGTAGCGAATGAAGGGTGCGGAAATGCCCTCGCTCATTCCTGCTTGACCCCGGGGTGCGCCTGATCGGAGCTTGCCACCGCGGTGCTCACGATGGTGCCGGGCTGTACCTTGTACTGGCCCGCCGTAATAACCTGCTCACCCGGCGACAGGCCGCCCTCCACAACCGATCGTCCGTCGATCGATTGGCTGACCTTGATCTTGCGCAACTCGGCTTTGTTATCCGCCCCGACGGCATAGGCATAAAGGCCGTCGGTACCATGCTGGATCGCATCATCGGGAACCACCGTGGCATCCTTCAGCGTCTTGACCAGGAGCCGCGTCGACACTGACTGGCCCGGCCACAAGGCGTGGTTTTTGTTATCAAACACCGCCTTGAGGCGAATAGTCCCGCTGGTCGTGTCGACCTGGTTGTTCACCACCGCCAGGGTCCCGTCGGCCAACGGTTTCTTGCCGTCGGTCGTGATCGCGATCACCTTCAGCGCTGTGCTCGCCTGTGCCTCGTTGATATTGGGCAATTGCTCTTCGGGCGCGGTGAAAATGACGGCAATGGGCTCGATCTGGGCGACCGTCACGATGCCGGTCTGGGTGGAGGCGTTGACGATGTTGCCGATGTCGACCTGGCGCAGGCCGACGACGCCGGTGATCGGCGACTTGACCTGGGTGTAGTCGAGCTGGGTCTGGGCGTTGAAGATCGCGGCATCGTCAGCTGCTATCTGAGCCGTCAATTGCGCCACCGTGGAGCGCTGGGTGTCGGTCTGCTGCCGCGTCGCGAATTCGCCGAGCTTCGTATAACGCTGCAAATCCAGATTGGCATTGGCCAGATTGGCCTCATCCTGGGCCTTCTTGGCCTTGGCCTGGTCGAGCGCGGCCTGATAGGGCCGGGGGTCGATCTCGGCGAGCAGGTCACCCTGGTTGACCGTCTGGCCTTCCTTGAAGGCGATCTTGTCGATCTGACCGTCGATGCGGGTGCGCACCAGCACGGTGTTGAAGCCCTGCACGGTACCAAGGCCGGTCAAATAGACCGGAAAATCGGATTTCTGCACCGGCGATATCGTGACGCGAACGGCGCTGCGGGCGGATTTTTGCGCCTTGCTGGCGGCGGCCGCCCGCTCCGCGCCCTCATGGCGCTGCCAGCCGTAATGGCCGCCCGCACCGAAGGCGGCGATCAGCAAAATCCAACCAATGGTTCGCGACTTGGTCATGCGGGCTCTTGGGTTGAAAAATTAAGAACTAGAGGCCTTTAACAGGGTTCCCGGCGACCTCAGATATAATATGCGTGCACTTAATGTGTAAACACACTATAGCCTGAGAATTCTAAACATTTGGCAAGCTTTGAGGGGACGGGAAACCACGGTGTCGCTGGATCTCAAACGCCAGCTGGTCGCGCAACTTGTCGAAAGCTCGCGGCTGCTGCGCAACTATATCGATCATCGGGCCAAGGGCTGCGGTTCGACGCGCGCCCAGTGGATCGTCCTGTTTCGATTGCGCGAGCAGGAGGGGCTGTCGCAGGTCGACCTCGCCGATGTGCTGGAATTGCAGCCGATCTCGCTGGTGCGCCTGCTCGATCGCCTGGTCGAGCACGGTTTGGTGGAGCGGCGTCACGATCCCCGGGACCGGCGCGCCAACCGGCTGTTCCTCACCGCCAGCGGCCGGCAGCTCGTCACCGATCTCGACGGTTTGCGCAATTCCATCGCCGCCGATGTTCTGCAAAACATCCCCGACCAGGTGATCGAGACCAGTCTGCAGACGCTCCGCGACATCAAGGAGCGAATCAAGAGTCTGGCCGAGCCTTCCGGCAGCATCGCGGCCAAATAGCAAAATCGGGACGCATTCGCGTAATCAGATGGTGGGACGCCGCATTGCGCGCGCCCCGCGTTCGATTTTTGAATCGCGAAGTTCGTGGGTCGCGCTTTCGCTCCATGCTGTTGGTCTCACGCGCGTTCGCGTCGCCGCGCGACGGATGATTTGAACGGGATGGTTTTTGAAGCAAGCGTGTGCCGACAGGGTGCGCGTGAACCGTCGCGACGATGACGCCGCATATCGACGACGCTCAACCGGCGTCGCGAGAAACTTTGGATTTTCAGGCATTTCCGCGATTCGATTTAGAACGTTTCAAATCCGTCTTTAGAACGATTTCAAACAGAAATTAGAATCGCTTTGATCTGGATGGATTCAAACATCACAACGCCGCCATCGCGTTGACCCGCACATTCTCGCTCGATACCAACGCCTCGTCGCTTGTTGCAAATGAACCGCATCAGCGAATTGAAATTGGGTTCGAGGGGCGCGCGGCAATGAGTTCAGGGCATTCGACGACGGCAGATCATGCGCGCCGGCCACGCCTGCATCGCTTCTGGAAAATCGCTTCGCTTTCGGTGAGCCATGTCGCGCTGGGCGTCCTCGTCTGCGCGACGACGGCGCATGCGCAGACCGCCGCAAAACCGGCGGAGCTTCCGCCCATCCAGGTCACCGCCCCTGAAGCCAAGCGTAGCGCCGCTACCGTCCAGCCGCAGCGTTCCGGGCACGGCGCCCAGCGCCGGCGGGCGCAGGCGGCGCGGCAGCCGGAGCCGGCACCGGCGCCAAAACCCTTTGCGGTTTCGCAGGACGTTCGCACCGGCACGAGCGGCGTCTACGCCAATAGCACCTCGGTCGCGACCAAGACCAATACGCCGTTGGTCAACATTCCGCAGTCGCTCAGTGTAATCACCAAGGACTTCATCCGCGACCAGAGTTTCCAGAACTTCACCGAGGTCACCCGCTATGTTCCCGGCGTCGCCGTCCATCAGGGCGAGGGCAATCGCGACGAACTGGTGATCCGCGGCGTCGATTCCAGCGCCAACTTCTTCGTCAACGGCTTTCGTGACGACGTCCAGTATTTCCGTGACTTCTACAACGCCCAGAGCGTGGAAGTGCTGAAGGGTCCGGCGGCTTTGACCTTCGGCCGCGGCGCCGGCGGCGGGCTAGTCAACCGCACGCTCAAGGAGGCAGACGGGATACCGATCTACGAGGCGAGCGTCCAGACCGGCTCGTACGGCGATCGCCGCGTCACGCTCGATGTGGGGCGGGCGGTGAAAGAGAACGTGGCCGTGCGGTTCAACGCGTTCTACGAAGGAACCGATACGTTCCGCGATTACGGCCAGATCGAACGCTACGGCATCAACCCGACGGTGACGCTGAAGCCCAATGACACCACCAGCATCAAGCTGTCTTACGAATATTTTCACGACGAGCGCACATCCGACCGCGGCAACCCGTCGCTGACGCCTCCGGGCGGCGCTACCCGCTTCAATCCTGCCACGCCGTTTGCGCCGAACGGCAATATGGATGCCTATTTCGGCAGCCCGACGCTCAACGTGGCCCGCGCCGATGTCCAGACCGGCATGGCCATCATCGAGCACGATTTTGAAAACGGGTTGACGGTCAAGAACGGCACCATCGCGGCCGACTACAAGAAATTCTATCAGAATGTGTATCCGGGCAACGGTCCGCTGGCCGGCGCCGTCGATCCTGCCGCCACCACGCTCAACCTGGCGGCCTATCAGCACACCACCAACCGCGACAACGTCTTCAACCAGACCGATTTCGTCTACAAGGCCAATACCGGCCCGGCGCTGCACACGCTCGCCTTCGGCACGGAATTCGGCCGGCAAACCGGCACCGACGTCCGCAACACCGGGATCTTTCCGAACGGGACCAATACGATTGCCGACAATCCATTTGCCCCGACCTATTTCGGCCCCGTCACCTTCATTCATCATTTCACGGCGATCAATGCCGACGGCGTCACTGCCGCCGACTCCAACAGCAAATACGGCCTCAATGTCGATTCAGCCTATGTCCGCGACACCGTCGAAATTACGCGTTGGATCCAGCTGATCGGCGGCGCCCGTTTCGACCGCTTCGACATTTCGGCGCTGGACATGAACACCAACATCAATCGCGCCCGCATCGACGACAAGGTCTCGCCGCAGGCCGCGGTGATCGTCAAGCCGATCGACAGTCTCTCGCTCTACAGCGCCTACAGCGTTTCCTATCTGCCGGCCTCCGGCGACCAGTTCAGCTCGCTGACCGCCGGCACCCTGATCCTCGAGCCGCAGAAATTCGAAAACACCGAGCTCGGCGCCAAATGGAACATCAATCCGAAACTGCTGTTCTCGACGGCGGTGTACAATCTGAGCCGCACCAACCAACCGATCGCCGACGGCAACAATCCGGGATTCTTCTTTCCTTCCGGCAGTACCCTTACCAGGGGATTTGAGGCGAGCCTGACCGGCTACGTCACCGCCGCCTGGCAATCCTCGCTCGCCTACGCTTACACCGATGCGAAAATCACCAGCGCGACATCGGCGACCGTCGTCCCCGGCAACCGCGTTCAGCTCGTGCCCTACAATCAGTTCGCGTGGTGGAACAAGTATCAGATCGATCCTGTCTGGGCGGCGGCGCTCGGCGTGATCTATTTCGGCGACTCCTTTGCTTCGTCCGATGACACCGTGAGGCTGCCGGGCTTCGTTCGTTTCGACGCTGCGCTCTATGCGAAGATCAATGAGAATTGGCGGGCTCAGTTCAACATCGAGAATATCTTCAACACGGGCTATTGGGCCTCTGCCGACGGCAACAACAATATCTCGCCGGGGCAGGGGCGCACCGTTCGCCTGAAGGCGATCTATAGATTTTAGCGGCGCGGACGGCCCAATTTAGATTCATTCTCGATTGTTGCCGTTCAAGACGATTTGTCCGATGCGCTGGTCGATTGAACTTGAAACGGCCAAGGTAACGGGCATAACCACGGTCTCACGTCGGGCCAGAGAGTGCGCGTTAATGTTTAGAACTATTCTTAAGTTGTTGATCGCGTTGACCGTCCTGTCGATGACATCGACGGCGTTCGCGCAACAGCGTCCTGTCGCGCCGGCGATGCAAAACACGCCGCAGGCAAATCAAGCGCCCGCGCAATCCTCTCCGCCGTCGCCCACGGCTGTTGCGCCGGTCACGCAGGCGCCCGCAACGGCTGCGGTTGCGTCTCCCACCGCTCCCGTCTCCGCGGATGCTCTTGCGGCGTCGTCCGATAATGCAGCGAGGTCCGTGAGATCCACGGCTACGACGATGCGCGAATTATCGCCATGGTCGATGTTCCTGTCCGCCGATATCCTGGTCAAGGCGGTCATGATCGGACTTGCCTTTGCCTCGCTCGTGACCTGGACCATCTTCATCGCCAAGATGATCGAGTTGTCGTTCGCGCGGCGTCGCCTGCGCGCGGCGCTCGGCGAGATCGGCGACGCCCGGTCGCTGGCGGAGGCGCAATTTGCGCTGGGCGCCAAGCGCAGCGTGCTGTCCTCGCTGCTCGCCGCCGCCATGCGCGAGGCGCGGCTGTCGGCGGGAATTTCCAGCGACAGCGGCATCAAGGAGCGTGCGGCATCGAGCTTCGCGGAGGTCGCGCGCGCCGAAGCACGGCGGATCCGGCTCGGCATGGGATTGCTGGCGACCATCGGCGCGACCTCGCCCTTTGTCGGCCTGTTCGGCACGGTTTGGGGCATCATGAACAGTTTCATCGGCATCTCGAAATCGCAGACCACCAACCTGGCGGTGGTGGCGCCCGGCATCGCGGAAGCGCTGCTCGCCACCGCCTTTGGGCTTGCCGCCGCGATCCCGGCCGTCATCATCTACAATCATTTTTCGCGCGTCACGAAGGGCTATCTTGAACTGGTGGCGCGGTCGTCGGGCGCGGCGGCGCGGCTATTGTCGCGCGATCTCGATCGCACCCATGTCAGCTCCCTCAGTGGCGTGAATTCGCGCGCGGCGGAATAGGCGATGGCGGTCTCGCTGGCGGATATCGATCTCGACGACGACAATGACTTCGCGGAAACCCACGAGATCAACGTCACGCCGTTTATCGACGTCATTCTCGTTCTGTTGATCATCTTCATGGTGGCGGCGCCGCTGTCGACCGTCGATCTGCCGATCGATTTACCGTCGTCAACGGCAACTCCTACCAAGAAGCCGGACAAGCCGACCTATGTCAGCCTTAAGCCGGATTTGACGCTGGCGATCGGGGAAGACCCGGTGAAGCGCATTGACCTCGTACGTTCGCTCGATGCGATGGCCGACGGCGGCAAGGACCGTTTCATCTTCCTGCGCGCCGACCGCGTCGTTCCCTATGGCGAGCTGATGAACGTGCTGGAGATCCTACGCGCCGGCGGCTATTCGAAGATCAAGTTGGTGGCGCTGGAAGGCGTTCCGGAGACGGCGGCGCCGGCCCAGGTAACCGAATCTGCGAAGCCTTGACGGCGGACGGCTATGTCTGAACTCGATATCGAGCAAAAGCCTTCCCGGCGGCTGTGGATTCTGGCTGCATTGCTAGCGCTTGCGCTTCACCTCGGCGGTGCGGCGCTGGCGATCGCGCATATGCGGACCGACGATGGGGACAGTGGTCTGGGTGCGAATGGCGCCGAGATCGCCATCGAAATGGCGTCGCCGAAGCTGCCGGACGACGATCTACCGCCGGGTCCTGATACCGAGCAACAACAGGCTTCGCCGCAGATCGTCGAGCAGAAAGCCGAAGTCAAGGAGACGGACGTTCCCAAGGACAGGCCGACCGAAACCGAGGACCCCGATCGCATCGTCACGCCGAACGATTCGAAGAAGCCGGAGGACGATCCCAAGATTGCCGCCGTCCAGGCCGAGGCCTCGCCTGAGCAAGATGCCCAGGAGGCGACCGCAAGACCGACACTTGAGGAAAGCGCGCCCGAGGCGGAAAAAGCGCGGGCTCCGAACGTTGGTATCGGCAGGGATAAACTGAGGCTCACTGCCAATTGGGGTCGGCAGATCAGTGCCTACTTCAAACTGCACCAGCGCTATCCGGCTGACAAGAACAAGTCGACCAAGGTGACGGTGAACCTTGTGCTTAGCCGTCTCGGCCACGTGGTTTCGGTTGATGTGCTGGGCTCGTCGGGAGATGCCGCGTTCGACGAGGCGGCGATTTCAATGATCCGCCGCTCCGATCCGGTGCCGCGACCGCCGGCCGGACTCACCGATGACCTTTTCAATTTCAATCTGGATGTGAATTTTACCAAGCCCAAGTAATCGGTTCGTCGCTGCTGCCTGAGCCAGACTCACATCACTGCCAATAATATCGGATACCGACATAGACGACGACCAGGCACGCGAAGATCAGGCCTACCGGCAGCCGGGGTCTGGCTTCCGGACCCTGCGCCGTCCTCTGCGGAGCGGGCTTGCGCTGCGCAGGCGGGCGCTTGAAGGCGGTCACATTGTCGGTCACCGGATCGCTCGAACGGGCGGGAAGTTCGGGCGGTGCGCCGGCCCCGCCCATCTCCTTGTAATAGGCCTGATACATCAGGGCGACGGTGGCCTCGCTCGCTTCTGCCTCGGACATCTGCCGGAGCTGCGACCTGTAGCTGTCGAGGAATGTCAGGGCTTCAGCGGGCAGGGCGGAGGCGCCGTTCAGCTTCGCCATCATCTTCCAGGTCGCAAAATCGGCGCGCGCCCTCGTGTCGGCACGACGCGCGATCAACATATCGGCAGCCTTGATCAAGATGGCCTCAGCCCTTTTTTGGCGGCTCCGGCAGCCCTGGTTTCCGGGGAGCCTTGGTTCTTGGGTTATGTGTTGCCGGTTACCACGAGAAGCAACTGGATCACATAGCCGGTCAGCCGGCCCAGTATGGCTGAAATAACATCAAGATTTAGACCGAACTGCGAGCCGGCCAGCGGCAGAAGGATCAAAAACCCGATCAGGATCAGCATGCCATAGGGCTCCAGCCGGGCGAGGGGAAGGGCGAGCCATCGCGGCAACAATCCGACCGCGACCCGCCCGCCGTCCAGAGGCGGGATCGGGAGCATGTTGAAAATTGCCAATATGACATTGATGACAAGCGCGTTTTTGAGATTGTCGGCGACCCACGGCGCAACGTTCGCCGGCAAATAGTTCAGGACATGGAACGCGGCCGCCGCGATCAGTGCCAGCGCGATATTGGTGGCGGGCCCCGCCAGCGCCACCCAGACCATGTCGATCCGCGGGTTGCGCAGCGCGCGAAAATTCACCGGCACAGGCTTGGCGTATCCGAACAGGAACGGCGAGTGGGCGAGCAGCAGCATCGCCGGCATTACCAGCGTTCCGAAGGGGTCGATGTGTTTCAGTGGGTTGAAGGTGACGCGACCCCGTTCGAAAGCGGTGTTGTCGCCGAAATGGTGCGCCACAAAGCCGTGGGCGGCTTCATGAAAGGTGATGGCGATCACGAGCGGCAAGACCCAGACCGATAGGCCGTAGAGGGTGATATTCACTGCAGTCCTGTCCGGTTCGAGCGATCGGTCACGCGCCACCATCTATTCATCGACCGTCGCGACCAACAAGGGGGTCTCGAAGGGTCAGGCAGGAGGCATCCCCGGATATTGCGGCAGGCCGTCGTCGAGCTTCACCCAATCCACTTTCTCCGAGATCCAGATGTGCTCGGTGGGCGCAAAGGCGTTGCGGTCGTCGAAGGTAGCGAGCGCCACGCCTGCCGCGGTGCCGTTGCTGCGCCAGGCGAATAGCCGCGTGCCGCAAATCCCGCAGAACACCCGCTGCAGCGTCGGTGATGAC